>Ga0207772_100133_pt1 | contig 74686 bp, 69 predicted proteins | sample A23M3SouthBayCA_2_FD_187750 | JGI IMG/M metagenome (GOLD analysis project Ga0207772, IMG submission 187750) | Aerobic enrichment media microbial communities from Eden Landing Ponds, California, USA - A23 M3 (2) (SPAdes) | ecosystem: Environmental > Aquatic > Marine > Unclassified | place...
CGACGGCTACCCCGACGCTCGCCGGCCTGGCCGACGCGTCGACGCCCCCGTCGGTCCGGTAGTCGACGGCCGCGTCGAGCGTGTACGTCCCGCCCTCCGTGCCCGGCGGCGCGGTCACGCCGAAGGCGAAGGTCCGCTCGGCCCCGGCCGGCCAGTCCCCGACGAAGCGGGTGCTCGCGGCCCCGCCGTCGACGGCGAGAGCGCCCGTGGCCGACCGGAGGGCGAGCGTGGCCTCGCCCGTCCGCGGCCCGTCGTTCCGGAGCGTGACGGTGAGCGTCCCCGACCCGCCGGCCGCCACGTCGCTCGCCACGTCGGTGACGACGAACCGGCGGTCGCCCCGCGCCTCGACGCCGACGACGCCCGACTCGTCGGTCCGCCGGACGCCGCGGTCGTCGTCGAAGGCCGTCGTCACCCGGAACGGGTACGTCGCGTTCGTCGCGGTCTCGGACGCCGCGACCACGTAGGTGAGCGTCCGTCGCTGTCCGGGTTCCCACGCCCCGGCGTACTGACTCGCCGCGCCCGACGACCCGACGCGGACGTCGGGGTCCAGCGAGTCGAGCGAGACGGCCGTCTCGTTCGCCGCCTCGCTGCCGACGTTTTCGAGGGTCACCGAGACCGTCCCGACGCTCGCCGGCCCCACGTCCGAGTCGGTGTCGACGACGGCGAACCGGGCCCGCTCGACGACCCGGACCGTCACGGACAGCGTCTCCTCGACCGTCCGCGTCCGGGTGAACCCGCCGCCCTCGTCGATCTCCGCCGCGTGCGTGTACGTCACGCGGAGCGGGAGGCGATAGGTCCCGGGCGAGGCGTCCTCGTCGACCGAGACGGTGAACGGGACGGCCCGCTCGCCGCCGTCGGCGACGCTCCCGACGCTCTGCCGGCCGGTTGTGACGGTGAGCGGCGCGCCGTCGGCCCGGAGCCTGGCGCTGACGCCGGTCGCGGTGAGGACGCGCTGGTTCAGTTCCGGGTTCGTCGTCGACATGGTCTCCAGTTCGCCCGCGTTCGTGAGCGTCACCTGGAGCGTCGCCTCCTCGCCGGCGACGACGCGGTTCTCGGCGAGCGAGGCGGAGAGCTCCGGCGACCCCCGGACGAAGCCCAGAACGACGCCCGAGGCGAGCAGCGAACAGACGGCGACGACGGCGAGCAGCCTCGCTCCGGCGGCGAGTCGGCTCATGAGCCCTCCGTCGAACGGCTCGTCTCAGTGGCGATTCCGCCGTCGCGAAGTGTGGTAGGGTCGTACATTGGTGATCGGTGTGTCAGCGCGGTCGAGACCATCAGAAGTCCCGCCGCTCGAACAGGACGATGCTCACGCCGACGCAGGCGATGGCCCCGGCCAGCAGGAGCAGCGCGCCGGCCACGTCGTAAGTCCCCTCGCCGAGGATGTCCACGGGGCTGTAGTACCGCGTCGGGCTGACGGCCCCGAGCCACTCGAAGTCGGTGTCGGTGCTCACCGTGTCCAGCAGGAACAGCCCGAACACGGCCCCGATACCGCCGCGCTGGGCGATGTCGGCGCGATTCAGGCGGACCGACAGCAACAGGCCGACGCCGCCGCAGGTCAGCAGGTACGGGACCGAGAGCAGGTGGAGCGCGAACAGCGACACCGGGTCGATCGTCTCGCCGATGGCGAGGAGGCCGGCGTAGACCACGAACGGCGTCACGAGGTTGACGCCGAGGACGGGGACCAGCAGCGAGAGGTACTTCTCGACGAGGACCCGCGAGCGCGAGATCGGCGTCGCGAGCAGCATGTCCAGCCTGCCGGACTCGACGTCGGCCGCGACGAGCGCGCCCGCGCTGTAGGCGACGAACAGCCCCAGCAACAGGAGCCAGAGGAACTGGTACATCTCGACCGAGAGGAACCCCTCGACGGTCGTGAAACTCGCCGACCCGACGAACCCCTCCCGGAACGCCGGCGGGAGGTTCTCGACGTACTCCTCGAAGTCGGCCCCCGACTCGGCGATCGACGGGTACAGGAAGACGATGAGCAGCGCGTAGACCGCGAGCAGGGCTGTGAGGACGGCCGTCCCCCGCACCCGCCGGCGACCCTCGTAGCGAGTCACCTCGAACATCAGTCCGCCCCGTAGAAGTGCATGAACACGTCTTCGAGCGGCGGTTCCTCGATTTCGAGGTCGACGATGTCGTACTCGGCCAGCAGCGACACGAGGGCGTTGTAGTCGCCGGTGAACGTGAACTGGACGCCGTCGTCGAACGCCTCACGGTCGACGATTCCCTCGCCGTCCAGTCCGGCGAGGTCGGCGTCGGGCCGCGTGTGGACCCGGACGCGCTTCCCGCCGCGCCGGAGGAGCGCGTCGATCTCCTCGAGCGTGACGAGTTTCCCCTCGCGGATGATTCCCACCCGGTCACAGACCCGCCTGACCTCGCCGAGGACGTGCGACGAGAAGAACACCGTCTTGCCCTTCGCTCGCTCCCCGCGGAGAAATTCGTTGAACGCCTCCTGTTTCAGCGGGTCCAGCCCCGAGGTCGGTTCGTCCATGATGACCAGTTCCGGGTCGTGCATGAACGCCTGGACGATGCCGACCATCTGCTTGTTGCCCCGAGAGTACTCCCGAATCTTCCGGTCGAGGGGCGGGTCGAACAGTTCCAGCAACTCCCCGCGTCGCTCGTCGCCCTTCAGCGACGCCTGATAGTCGAGGTACTCGCGGCCGGTGACCTGCTCGTCGAGTCCCGGATCGCCAGGCAGGTAGCCGATCTCGGCCTTCGCCTCGATGAGTTCGTCCTCGTCGCGCACGTCGTGGCCGAGCACCGTCGCGGTGCCCTCAGTCGGCGACTGGAAGCCGAGCAGACTGCGAATCGTGGTCGTCTTCCCCGCGCCGTTCGGCCCGAGATAGCCGAAGATTTCGCCCTCCCGGACGGTGAACGTCAGGTCGTCGTTGGCGCGTACGTCGCCGTATCGCTTGCTCAGCCCCGATACCTCGATCGCCGCCATAGCCGTATGTGACGACAGATACACATAATGGTTTAGACGAATCTGGCCGTCTGAGCGGTGTTTCGTTGATGTGTTTCCGGAACCCGGGCGTGTGCTCCTCGCAGAAAATGGGCCAGCCAGATTTGAACCGGCTGCAGACTCGCTCCGTTCGTCCGCCGGGGTTCAAATCGTTGGGTGACACGTTGCTGTCGCTCGTGGAAGTGCTCGCGACAGTAAGTGGGCCCTGCCGGATTTGAACCAGCGCTCAATCGGTGTCCCACGTCAGCGGACTGATCCGATGATGATATGAGCCGATCGCTTTAACCAGACTAAGCTAAGGGCCCTCGCCAGTGATTTCTTCGGTCCACCTCTTTAGCTTGTCGGGTCGCTATCGGTGGGTTCGATATCCGAAAGATACGACGGGCTCACAGCGAACACTCGGTACGCAGAACGTTTGAGAGAAGGACGCCACCGCCAGGGCTCGAACCTGGGACAACCTGGGTAACAACCAGGTGCTCTACCAACTGAGCTACGGCGGCTCGTACGCATACTGTGCTTGCCACAGTTGGTAATTAGGGCTTTCGTTTCGGGCCGGCATCGACACGCTTTCACGCACTCTGTGAATAGCCGGCGGTATGAGCGACGAGTTCGACGCCGTCGTCGAGGCGGTGCGAGAGCGGGTCTCGCCCACCGACGACGAGCGAGCGCGGTTACAGCGGGTCGCCGACGCGGTGATGGCCGACGCCGAGGCGGCGGTCGCCGAGCTGCCGGTCGACGCCGATGTCGTCCAGGTCGGGTCGACAGCCCGCGGGACGTGGACCGCCGGCGACCGGGACGTGGACGTGTTCGTCTGCTTCCCGCCGACGCTGGACCGAGAGACCCTGGAGGAATACGGGCTGACCGTCGGCCACGCGGTGTTGCCGGAAGGGCGCGAGGAGTACGCCGAGCACCCCTACGTCGTCGGCGAGCGCGACGGCTACGCCGTCGATCTGGTCCCGTGCTACGCGGTCGAGTCGGCCACGGAAATCCAGTCGGCGGTGGACCGCACGCCGTTTCACACTCGGTATCTGGAAGCGCGACTGGACGGCGACAGCGCCGGCGACGTGCGCGTGGCCAAGCAGTTCCTGAAGGGCATTGGCGCGTACGGGAGCGACCTGCGGACGCGGGGGTTCTCGGGCTACCTGACGGAGCTGCTGGTGCTGGAGTACGGCGGCTTCCGCGGGCTGGTCGAGGCGGCGGCGGACTGGCACCCGCCGATCCGGCTGGACCCGGCCGACCACGGGACCGCGACGTTCGACGACCCGCTGGTGGTCGTCGACCCGACGGACCCGGAGCGAAACGTCGCGGCCGTCTGTTCGGCCGACAACGTCGCCCGGCTCCAGCACTACGCTCGCGATTTGCTCGACGACCCCCGAACCGACCTGTTCACCGAGCGCGAGCCCGAGCCGCTGGACGCGAGTGCGGTCGAAGCCGCCGTCGACCGGCGGGCGACGACGCCGGTCGCGCTCCGCTTTCCGGCCCCGAACGTCGTCGAGGACCAGCTCTGGCCCCAGTTGCGCAAGTCGCTCGACGGCCTGCGGAGCGAACTCGACCGCCGAGGATTCGACGTGTTCCGGGCGGCGGCGTTCGCCGCGGAGGGTTCGGGCGATTCTGCCGACTCCGGGGCCGCGACGGGCGACGCCGTCCTGTTCATCGAACTCGCCGTGGCAGAGCGGCCGGCCGTCGAGCGCCACGAGGGGCCGCCGGTCCACGTCCGCGAGCACGCCGGCGGCTTCTACGAGAAGTACGACGGCGACCCGGACGTGGCCGGTCCCTTCGTCGACGGCGACCGGTACGTCGTCGAGCGGCCGCGGGAGTTCACCGCGGCGGCCGAGTTCCTGTCGAGCGAAGCCGTCTTCGACGTGGGCCTCGGGCCGCACGTCGAATCGGCGTTAACCGACGGCTACGACCTGCTGGTCGGGACTGATATCGCGGCGCTGGCGGACGACTTCGGCGTCGAACTGGCCAGTTATTTCGACCCGAAGCCCTGATCGGCGAGGGCGTCGAGTACGTCGCGGGCGTCGTCGCTGACCTCGTCGTCGGGCTCCATCGGCTGGTAGCCGTCGAACACTTCGTGGACGGTGGTCAGCGAGTCGGCGAGCGTGTCCAGCCCGTAGCCGCCTTCGAGGACGAAGCCGAGGTCGGCCCCGCAGGCGTCGGCGAGCGTGCGCACGCGGTCGGTCATCGCGCCGTAGCCCTCGGTCGAGACGCGCATCCGCGAGATGGGGTCGTGTTCGTGGGCGTCGAAACCGGCGCTGATGAGCAGCAGGTCGGGGTCGTAGTCGCGGATCGCCGGCGCGATGCACTCGTCGATGGCGGCGAGGTAGTCGGCGGTGTCGGCCCCCGGCTTGTACTTCACGTTGAGGTTCGTGCCGTCGGCGTCGCCGGTGCCGGTCTCGTCGACGTCGCCGGTACCGGGATACAGCCCGTCCTCGTGAATCGAGGCGTAGAACACGTCAGAGCGGTCGTAGAAGATGTCCTGCGTGCCGTTGCCGTGGTGAACGTCCCAGTCGAAGACGGCGACGCGCTCCGCGTCGGCCTCGAGGGCCGCCTGCGCGGCGACGGCGACGTTGTTGATGAAGCAAAAGCCCATGGCGTCGTCGCCGACGGCGTGGTGGCCCGGCGGGCGGCCGAGCGCGAAGGGGGTGTCGCGGCCGTCGTCGCCGGCGAGCGCGGACTCGGCGGCCCAGACGGCGAGACCGGCGGCGGCGAGCGCGGCGTCCCAGGTGGCTTCGACGGCGACGGTGTCGGCGTCCCAGTTCCCGCCGCCCTCCTCGCAGAACGCCCGGAACTCGTCGATGTAGTCCGCCCCGTGGACCTCGGTGACGAGGTCGACGTCGACGTCGCTCGCGGCGACGTACTCGACGCCGTGGTGTTCCTTGAGCGCGCGCCGTATCGCTCGAAGTCTGTCGGGACTCTCGGGGTGTCGCGGGCCCGTGTCGTGGTCCAGACAGACTTCGCGGTAGCCGAAGTTCATTCAGTAGTACGTGGCGAGTTCGAAGTAGGTTTCCACGTCCGCTGCCTTGATCGTCCGCCGGTCAGCGTGACGGGCCAACGTCGCGGCCGCCGCGGCCGTGTCGTCGGCGTACGTTTCGAGGATCGACGCCAGCGCGACGCGGGCGTCCATGGCGACGCGGTAGTCGTCGTCGATGTCGAGCCGGGCGATGCGGTCGACCGGGGCCACGGGGAGTTCCAGCCCGTCTTTCTCCGGGACCCGCTCGACGCCGAAGTCCGCCGGCATCAGCGTCTTCCGGCCGTCGGCCGTGGCCTCCTCGGCCGCCGAGACCGCCAGCGTGGCCCCGTGTTCCTGTATCCGACGAGCCAGTTCCTCCGCAGCGTCGGCACTCACCCGGAGTCCGTCCGCGTTCCGTCGAATGACTGCGTCCACCGGGGCGAACGGTAGCTCGACACTCATACGCAAACCCGGGAGTGTTGCGGTCTTAAGAGTTTCCGTAGCGCCGCTCGGCGACTCAGAACACGTCCTCGGCGTCGAGGCGGTCGTCGCGGAGCTCGCCACGGACCGTCACCTCCTGACCGAGCTGGACGCGCTCGCCCGTCTCGACGCTCATCGTCTGCTCGCCGTCGTCGAGAACCACGGGGTCGCCGGTCTGGACGACGGTGCCGGTGAACTCGACCTGCTGGCCGGCGCTCTGGGAGGCGTCGGCGGTGGAAGCGTCGGCAGTGCCGGCGTCGCTCCCCGCATCGGTGACCCCGGCGTCGTTCCCGTCGCCGGTGGTCCCGCCGTCGCCGTCGGCGAACGACGAGAGCCCGGCGTTCGCCGAGTCGTCGCCGCCCGCGCCGGGCGCGGAACCGCCGGTGTTCAGGTTCGCGCCGTCGTCGAGGACGACGACCGTCGACTGCCAGCCGGCGGAGGCCTCCTTGTCGTCCTGCCAGCCGTCCTGAATCTCCACGTCGGCCGCCAGCACCTCGTCGCCCGGCGCGATGTCGGCGTCGGCCTTGTCGCCCCACAGCGCCACGCGGATGTCGCCCGTCGCGTCCTGAATGCGGACGTTGCGGACCTGGCCCTCGCTGCCGTCGTCCCGGTCGAACGTCCGCTTGGGGTCGGCCGAGCGGACGACGCCGGCGATGTCGACCGTGTCGCCGATCTCGACGCGCTCGATCGCGTCCGCCTCCGGTTCGAAGGCCACGTCCTCGTCGACCTCGTCGACCGCGCCCTGGTCGCCGACGTGCAGTTCCAGCGCGCCGTCGCGCTCGCGGACGTAGCCGTCCACGACTTCGACGGCCGCGCCGGCGTCGAGTTCCTCGGCGCGGTCGGCCCGGTCGTCCCACAGCGTGACCCGGATGCGTCCCGTCTCGTCGCCGAGCGTGAGGTTCGCGACCCGCCCCTCGCTGCCGTCGTCCCGGTCGAACGTCCGGATCGAGTCGGTGTCGAGGACCAGTCCCCGGAGCGTCACGTCCGACTGGCCCATCGTCAGCGAGTCGATGGACGAACCGGCGCCCGGTTCGACGTCGATTTCGGCGTCCTCGTCGGGCTCGGCCTTGTCGACGGACACTTCCAGGCCGTTGTAGCCGTCCTTCGGCCGGCCCTTGACGCGCAGCACGTCGCCGACCTCCAGGCCGCCCTCGTCGATGTCGACGGCCTGGCCGTCCCAGAACGCCAGCCGGACGCTCCCGGTCTCGTCGGCCGCCTCGACGTTGATGACGCGGCCGTCCTCGTCCTCGCCGTCGCGCTCGAACGTGCGCAGGTCGCCGACCGACAGCACCTTCGCCAGGAACTTCACCTCGTTCATCCCCGGTTCGATGTCGGCGATGGCGTTGACCTCGTTCTCGTTGAGTTCGTGGGCGAGCAACATCGCGGCCGTCTCCTCGTCCGCGAGCCCACCCATCTGCTCGACCTTCTCCTCGACGGCCTCGCGGAACTCCTCCTCGGAGACGTCCGTCTCGAGGTCCGCGTAGATATCCTCTATCGCACCCATCTATCTATGGGACGCAAGGTTGGGGCGCGCTTAAGCGTTGTCGTTGGGCGGTCGTACGGCCGCTGTCCGGCGGTTTCGTCGTCCAGGCGTCCATAGCCAGTCCTGGCCGCGGGATGGGATATAAACGCTCGGCCGCAGCCGGGGTCACGCGAAGGGGCCGACATTCAGCGCGTCGCCGTCGCCGCCGTCGTCGGCCCGTCGCCGTGGTCGTGCGTGACCGTGACCGAGCCCGGGAGCCCGCCGTCGACCGTCACGACCGCGCGGTAGTCGATCTCCACGATCGCCTGGGTACAGCCGTCGCCCGCTCCCTCGCGGTCGGTGGTCGCCACCGCAATCGTCAGTTCGTCGGCGTCGCCGTCGTACGACACGCCGGCCAGTTCCGCCGTCTTGCAGCCGTTCGCGCCCCAGATGGTCCCCTCGACGACGACCGTTCCGTCCCCGAACGTGACGGTCGCGTCGCTCACCTGCGTGCCCGAGGCGCGCCCGGTGACGGTGAACCGGGTGTCTGTCACACTCGGCCCTTCGGCCGGATTCGTCGTGGGCGTTTCGCCGGCTCCGGACCCGTCGCCGAGACAGCCGGCGAACGCCGCTGTCCCAGCCACGCCGACGCGTCGCAGGAGCTGTCGCCGTCGCATACCCGAGGATTGGCGGGAGAGCGGATGGTCCTGTCGATGGCTCAAACGCGCCTTTCAGCGAGGTGTGTCCACTCGTCGCGTGGCGGTGGCCGAACCGTCACCCTTTTTAGAGGGACCACCCTCTCTCGATATGAGTCCGGATAGGGTAGTGGACTATCCTCTTGGCTTGCGGAGCCAGGGACCGGAGTTCAAATCTCCGTCCGGACGTTTCCTGCCGACGCAACTCGCCGAGCGACAGCGAGGCACCTGCGTCGGCAAAATTCCGAGCGGAGATTTGAGCAGACGAGGAACGCGCAGCGAAGCGAGCATTTCTCGGCGAGTTCAAATCTCCGTCCGGACGTTTCTCTGCAGCACAACACCGCGACCGTAGCGAGCGGTCAGTGCTGCAGGAAACTCCACGTGGAGATTGAACACGACAGTCGCAGCGCGACCGTCTGTCATCTGTTCAACTCTCCGTCCGGACGGTCACTGCGTTCACGGCCGACGAGCGCCGCGCGGGCCGGTGTGGTTTTCCGCCGGCCCGGCCAACGGTCGGGTATGCGCGCGCACCTCCGGGCCGGCGTCGCCGTCTACAACGAGGGCCGCTATCACGCCGCCCACGACGCGTGGGAGGACTACTGGCTGGACCTCGATTCGGGCGACGACGAGCGCTTTCTCCACGGCCTCATCCAGTTCACGGCGGTGGTCCACCACGCCGGCACCGAGAACTGGTCGGGCGCGCGCGGACTGGCGGAGAGCGCGGGCGAGTACCTCGCCGACCTCCCGGACCCCTACCGCGGCGTCGCGCTGGCGGACGTGCGGGCCTTCCTCGACGAGACGGCGGCCGACCCGCGCTCCGCGGGGCGCGGCGACCCGCCGGTGCTGACACACGAGGGCGCGGCGCTGGACTACGACGCGCTCGACTTCGCGGCGACGACCGTCGCCGCCGGTGTCCTGGCCGAGGCCGACGGCTACGACGAGGACGTCATCGACGCGGCGGTCGACTATGCGCGGGACGAACTCGGTGGAGAGAGCGGCGAGCGGTTCGTCGGCATGCTGTTCTCGTTCGTCCGCGAGCGCGACCGCCGGCCGGTGGTCTACCAGCGACTCCGCGACCACGTCCAGCGGGAACGGCAGAAAGACGACGACGTGCGAGGGCTGTTCGACTGAGTTCGGAGCCCGGCAGTCGAGAGAACGGGAGAGACGCTACGCGTCCGGTTCGGCGACGCGCTCGTCGCCGTCGAAGTGCGCGGAGTTGTCCTGGGGGTCGTAGCCGAGCACCGCTTTGGCGCGCTTGATGGAAGAAAATGACACTAATGGTCATGTCTACAAATTTCAAATAGTGATTTAGTCAGTCAACCATATCCAAGCAGCCAGCCCAGCAAACATCATTGAAAATATAGTTATGAGCGGTATATTTGGGGAAATAAGTTGCTGGATTACTGGCAGAACACAAGCCTGCATATCAAACCCAGATTGTCCAAAGCGAGAGATGCACGATGAAAGTCTGAAAACCACTATGAAAACACCAATGGCACCAGTAATCCCAGCAGCTCGCTCAGTCGAATTCATATGTATTGCTAAAAGCTCCGTCGGGAATAGAATGTTCTGACCTAGGATCCAACCTGCCTACGTTGATGATTATATCGAGGAAGTCATGTTCACAGCATCATTCCATATTGTGAATCTAATGATAGCGCAATTAGTTGGCGGAGCCACTAATAGAATAGTACCTACGCGTCCGGTTCGGCGACGCGCTCGTCGCCGTCGAAGTGCGCGGAGTTGTCCTGGGGGTCGTAGCCGAGCACCGCTTTGGCGCGCTCGAGGGAGTAGTACTTGCGGTCGTTGTCGGAGATGCCGTAGACGATTTCGAAGTCGTAGTCGGCCTCCAGCGCGCACTCGTGGATGTGGGCGCAGTCGCGGTAGGAGAGCCACATCGCCTGGCCGCGCTCGTAGTCGATGGGCGGGTGGCCGCGAGTGAGGTTGCCGATGCGGATGTTGCAGACGGCGATGCCGTGTTCGTCGTGGTAGTAGCGCCCGAGGATTTCGCCGGTGGCCTTCGAGACGCCGTAGAGGTTGCCGGGGCGGGGCAGTTCCGTGCCGTCGAGGCGGTAGTCGTCGGCGGGGCGATACATCTCTGGCGTGCGCTCGTCGGTCTCGAACGCCCCGACGGCGTGGTTCGAGGAGGCGAAGACGAACTTCTCGACGCCCTCCGCGACGGCGGCCTCGTACATCTTCTGGGTCCCGTCGATGTTGTTCGAGAGGACGGAGTCCCAGGGGGCCTCCGGGCGGGGGTCGCCGGCGAGGTGGACGACGGCGCCGACGCCGTCCATCGCCTCGGCCACGTCGTCTTCGCTGCTGACGTCCCCGACGAGGTAGTCGTGGTCGGGCTCCTCGGCGGGCGGGCTGTGGAACATGAGCTTCCACTCGTAGGCGTCCCCGATGCCTTCGAGGATGGCCGCCCCCACAGCGCCGCCAGCGCCGGTGAGCAGAACCGGGTCGTCCATTCGAGTGTAAGATACGCCGCCCCCAATAGGTAGCTTGCGGTTCGCTTTTGTGTCGGGCCGGCGACCCGACGCTATGGACCCGACGACGCCACAGACCGCCTGTTTCGAGGCGGGCATCAAGTTCGGCTCGCTGTATCACCAGTTCGCCGGGACGCCGATCAGCCCCGACAGCGCCGACTCGCTGGCGACCGCGATGGAGGAGGCCATCGAGAACCAGCCCTACTGCGAGTCGGTCACGGTCTCGGTGAAAGACGAGGCGCTCGCGGCGGCCATCGACGACGCCGGCGCGGACTACACCGAACTCACCGGCCGACTCCTCGACGTCGAGATGGTCGTCGACTACGAGGGCGTCACCGTCGAGACGAGCATGGCGATGGCAGACGGCTACCCGCTGATGCAGGTCGATGCGGTGCGGGAGTGAGGACAGGGGCCGAGCGGGGAGAGAGCGGGCTGCGAGCGACTGAATCACTGTCATTCCTCCGAAAATTTTACGCGAGAGGCAGGTGATTCTCTGGTTGCATGGCCCTCCACGCAGTAGACGACATCGACGACGCCATCGACGCCACGAAGTCGTACCTCTTTCCGTTCGAGAAGTGGACGTGGCTCAAGATGGCGTTCGTCGTGTTCTTCATCGGCGGTGGCGGCGGCGGTCTGAACAACGCCCAGTCGTTCAGTAACTTCGGCGACTTCGGTAACGGCGGTCCGGGAAGCGGTGGCGGCGGCTCGACGGGCGGGCAGTTCTCGCTGTCAGCGCCGCTCGAATCGGTCGCGGGACTCCCCGGGGACGCGCTGTTGCAGGTCTCCGAGCCCGGCGTCCCCTCGGACGTGCCCACGGAAGCCTTCGCCGGACTCGGGCTCCTCATCCTCGCGGTACTGGGGCTGTTCGTCCTGCTCGCGCTCGTCTACGGAATCCTGAGCAACTTCATGGAGTTCGTGCTGACGCAGGCGCTCATCGACCGCGAGATACACGTCCGGCGGTACTTCAGCGAGCACGTCGGGAACGGCGTCCGGCTGTTCCTGTTCCGACTCGTGCTCGGCGTCGTCTGGCTCGGGGTCGCCCTCGCCATCGGCGCGGCCGTGTTCTTCCTCGCGCTCGGCGGCGAGATGGCGAACGTCGGCGCGTCGAGCATCTTCGCGCTGTCGGGGCTGTTCATCGTCGTGTTCGCGGTGCTCGCCGTCAGCTACGGCGTCGTCTTCGGCTTCACCACCGTGTTCGTCGTCCCCATGATGACGGCGAGCGACGAGGGCGTCCTCTCGGGGTGGGGCAAGCTCTGGGGGTCGATGAAAGCAGAGCCGAAGCAGTACCTGGCGTACTTCGGGCTGTCCATCGTCCTCCAGATCGGCGTCGGCATCCTTCAGGCGATCCTCGGAATCGTCGCGCTCATCGTCCTGCTGATCCCGTTCGGCCTGCTCGGGCTGGTGCTGTTCCTCGCGCTCGGCAGCGGCGGGATGCTGGCGTGGGCGGCAGTCGGCATCGTCGGCACGCTCGGCTTCCTCGCGTTCGTCGTCGTCGGCGCGCTGATTCAGGTGCCGCTGACGACGTTCCTGCGGTACTACGCGATGCTCGTGCTGGGCGACATCGACCCGGACCTCGACCCCATCCCCGAGGTGCGCGCGGACATCCGGTCCGCCTGATCGACCGAATCTGTTTTCGGTTTCGTGACCGACCACCCGCTCACGTCTTGCGGTTTCACTTTCACTTTCAGGCGGGCTTTTAACCCCGTACCGCTCGAATCGGTTGGCATGAGTCAGACGAGTCTGGACGACGACGAACTGTTCGGCGAGGCGGCGAACGAGATGCGCACGGACGTCGAGGAGTCGCTCGCGAAGGCCCGCGAGGCGCTCCCCGAGGCCGACGCGGTCTGGGACGTGGAGGCCGACAACACGCTCGGCGTCCTCAACGCGCTCAAGACCGCGCTCGACGTGGGCGACGCCGAGGATCACCTGCGGGACGCCAAGAAGTGGTACACGATGGGCGAGCGCGCCGACGCCTTCGAGGACGCCGACGACCTCGCCGAGGAGATCGAGACCATCGCCGACCTCGTCGACGACGTGGACGACGCCCGCGAGCAGGTCGGCGACCTGACCGCGACGATTCCCCAGCTTCGCAGCACGCTGGAGGAGTTCGAGGACGAGGAGGGCGCGGACGCCGAGGCCGACGGCGACGGAGAGGCCGAGGCGGAAGCCTGAGTTAGTCGGTCAGGTCCCGGTCAGCAACGCGCGAGAGGAGCGCCGCCAGCGCCTCGCTCGCGTCGTCCAGCAGTTGTTCTCCCCGGTCGGCCCCGCCCTCGCGCGGGTCGCCGACCGTTCCGTTGTCGCTGAACTCCGCCGAGTCGTAGGCCAGATTGACGCCGCTGACCCACTCGCCCCAGCCGTCGGCACCGTCCGCCGCGGCCTCGTCCAGTCGGTCCTCCCGGACGAGGTCGGAGTGAGCGTGCTGGAGCAGGCTCGTCTCGACCGGCCCGCCGTGGCCCATGTCCGGGGCGTCGACGGCGTCGAACCAGGTGAAGGGGACGGCGTAGGCGTCGTCGTGACGGGTGATGCGGGCGCAGACCTCCCGGAGCGCCGCGACGTTGCCGCCGTGGCCGTTGACGACGACGACGCGGTCCCAGCCGTGGTGGGCGAGGCTCGCGACCGTCTCACGGACGTAGTCGCGGAAGGTGTCCTCGCCGACCCAGAGCGTCCCGGTGAAGTGGCGGTGTTCCTCGGCGACGCCGACCGGAATCGCCGGCGCGACGACGACCTCGCCGTCGTAGCGCTCGACGCCCGCGTCGGCGACGGCTTCCGCGGTCAGCACGTCCGTCCCCAGCGGCGCGTGAGGGCCGTGTTGCTCGGTGCTCCCGACCGGCAGGACCGCGAGGTCCGTCTCGACGGCGTCGGCGTCCGTCCACGTGGCCGCTCGTAAGTCCATACCCGTCGGTGTGACCGCCGGGGACACAAGCGTAGTGGTCACGCGTCGCCGTCGCTCCGCGCTGCGGAGTCAGCGGCCAGTAGAAACCGGCGGGCCTCAGACGATGGAGTCCGGCCGGGTCGAGAAGTAGGTGAACACCATGCCGAGGCCGACGCCGTAGACCACGTGGGCGAGGAGCGTCAGGACTGCGTACAGCGCCAGCGCGAGGCCGGACTGGTCGGTGTAGAAGGCCAGGACGAACCCGGTCCACATGGCCGCGCCGAAGAACGCGCCGCTGACGGCGTCGGACTCGCCGGGGAGATAGGCCTTCAGCGAGGCGAACAACAGCGGCCAGGGGAACATCCCGCCGCCGAGGAAGATGAAGAAGCCGAACAGGACTTCGGGGACGTAGCCGGTCAGGCCGACGAGTTCGGTCAGGATGGCGAAGTCGGACAGGCTGAACGCGCCGACCGACTGCGCGATGAGGAAGACGACCGTCATCATCGCCGTGCCGACCAGACCGCCGGCCGCTCCGACGACGCCGTCGGCCAGGATGCCCGCGAGGCTGTCGAACTCCTCGGCGTCGGTGAACGACTCGTCTGACACGGGGTCGTCGACGCCGGTGGACGTATCTTCCATGGTGTGTCGTAACATACCAGTAGATAAAAAAGTTCCCGCAGATGTCGGGGTCGAGATTCATAGGGTATCCCGCTCGGTCCACAATACCTAATACCTGTTGGGAATAATCATGTAGGAAATGTCGGGTTCCGTGTTACCACACACCGCGACAGTGTTCCCCTTGCATGGTGGCGGTGTCAGGGCTCCCAGCGAGGTGTTCGCCCAGATTTTCGAGGTGTTCCTCCTGCTGGGGACGGCAGTCGGCGTCGTCGTCGTGGCGTACACGATGTACCACGCGCTCAAGTACCGCGACGACGGGGGTTCGGACCCCTACGCCGAGAAGGTCGAGCGCCCGCAGATGGGCGAGAAGCCCACCGGCGGTTCCGGCGGGCGGAAGGTGTTCTACTCCTTCAGCATCAGCGCCATCATCGTCGTGTCGCTGATCGCCTGGACCTACTCGCAGTTGCTCTACATCGAGCAGGGTCCGGACCCCGCGCAGACGGACGCGCTCGAAATCGACGTCGAGGGCTTTCGCTTCGGGTGGGAGTTCGCCTACCCGAACAACCACACGACGAACACGCTGTACGTGCCACAGGACCGGGTGGTCAGGTTACGGGTGACCTCGCGGGACGTGTTCCACAACTTCGGGATTCCGGAGTTGCGCGTCAAGACCGACGCCATCCCCGGCCAGCACACGTCCGCGTGGTTCACGGCCAACGAGACGGGCACCTACGAGGCCAAGTGCTACGAGCTGTGCGGGAGCGGCCACTCGCTGATGGTCGCTGAGGTCCGCGTGCTGCCACAGGACGAGTACGAGTCGTGGTACAACGGGACCGAGGGCTCGACCGGGAGCGGCAACCAGACGGCGGCGAACGGGACCGCGACCGACTCGGCTAGCCTCGGGCCGGCGGCCGCGAGCGTCTCGACCACGGGAGGTGTCGGCGCGTGAGCCACGACCACGAGCACGGCCTGCCGCCGAAGTCGTCGGTGAGCCGGTGGTTCCTCACGACGAACCACAAGGACATCGGCGTCCTGTATCTCATCACCGCGCTGTTCTTCCTCGTCTTCGGCGGGGTGCTGGCCCTGCTGTTCCGCCTCGAACTCGTCACGCCCGGCGCGGACCTGCTGGGACAGATTGGGTACAACCAGGCGGTGTCGACCCACGGCCTGCTGATGGTGTTCTGGTTCATCTCGCCCTTCGCCTTCGGGTTCGCCAACTACGTCGTCCCGCTCCAGATCGGCGCCGACGACCTCGCGTTCCCGCGCCTGAACGCGCTGTCGTACTGGCTGTACCTGTTCTCGGGGCTCCTGATGGGCGTCTCGTTCTTCCAGGGCACGACGTTCGCCGGCGGCTGGACGATGTACGCCCCGCTGAACACGCCGGCGTACATCCCCGGCGAGGGGCTGGGGGCGACCTCTGTCGTGCTCGCGCTCATCATGTTCACCGCCGCCGTGACGCTCGGCTCGGTGAACTTCCTGACGACGATGTACCGCATGCGCGCCGAGGGCCTGCGGATGCGGGACATCCCCATCTTCTCGCTGTCGATCAACCTCACGGTCTGGATGATGCTGTTCGCGTTCGCGGCGCTGCTGGCCGCGCTGATGATTCTCGCCTCGGACCACATCCTCGGGACGACCTACTTCCAGTACTCCATCGACGGGACGACGATGCCGACCGACGCGGACAACCCCGGCGCGTCGCTGCTGTGGGCGCACCTGTTCTGGTTCTTCGGCCATCCGGAGGTGTACATCGTCTTCTTCCCCGCGCTCGGCGTGATGGCCGAATGCTTCCAGACGTTCACGGGACGGCGGCTCGTCGGCCGGAAGTGGTTCATCATCTCGATGGTGCTCGTCGCGCTCCAGAGCTTCGTCGTCTGGATGCACCACATGTTCCTGACCGGCATCAACCTCCCCATCAAGACCATCTTCATGGCGACCACCATCGGCATCTCGCTGCCCTTCGACCTGATGGTGTTCTCGCTCATCTACACGATGGCGAAGGGACGCGTTCGATTCAAGACGCCGTTCCTGTTCTCGCTGGGCGCGCTCATCCTGTTCATCATCGGCGGCATCACCGGCGTCTTCCTCGGGGCAATCGTCCTCGACTACCAGTTCCGCGGGACCTACTGGGTCGTCGCGCACTTCCACTACGTGATGGTCGCGGGCGCGACCGCCCTCTTCGGCGGACTGTACTACTGGTATCCCAAGATAACGGGAAAGATGTACAACGAGCGGCTGGGTCAGATCCAGTTCGGCGTCTACTTCCTCGGCTTCAATCTGCTGTACTTCCCGATGTTCATCGCCTGGGAGACCCCGCGGCGGGTGTTCGTCTACCCCGAGGGCCTGCAGATCTGGCACTCGATGGCGACCGTCGGCGGATTCATCCTGGGCGCGAGCTTCCTCATCATGTTCTACAACCTCTTCGTCAGCCTCTGGCGCGGCGAGGACGCCGGCGACAACCCCTGGGCGTACGCCACCTCCGCGGAGTGGGCGGTGTCCTCGCCGCCGCCGTTAGAGAACTTCCCGGGCGTGCCCAGTTACGCCACCGGCAAACTGGAGTTCCTCGACGACGAGACGGTGGCCGAGCGGACCGAGCGCCCGAGCGGGGCCGGCCACGCCGCGACCGACGGCGGGACGGCGGCCGACGGCGGGGCCGTGACGACCAGGGCCGGGGCGACGGCCACCGCGATGGAGCCGGCCCACGAGACCGCCGGCGAGGAGCACGCCAGCCACGCGAGCTTCTGGCCGTTCCTCGTCAGCCTCGGCGGCTTCGTCACGTTCCTCGGCCTCTCGGGCGTGCGGACGGGGAGCGTCGTGTACCTGTCGATGGCGGCCGTCGGCGGCCTGGTGACGTTCGGGTCGCTGTTCGGGATGACCCGCGAGCCGTTCCACGCGCCGGAGATGCCCATCGCTGAGCGCTGGCCCTTCGCGAAGGTCGAGAAACTGAAGCTCGGGATGTGGACGTTCCTCGCGAGCGACATCGTCCTGTTCGGCGCGTTCATCGGCTCGTACGCCTTCGTCCGGGTCGCCTACGGCTGGACGGCCTGGCACCACGACCTCATCCCCGCCGAGCACGTGACGATGCCCGGCCTCATCAACACGTACCTGTTGCTCACGTCGAGTTTCCTCGTCGTGCTGGCGATGGTCGCCGCCGAACGGGAGAGCCGGCGCGGGACCGTCGCCGCGCTCGTCGGGACGTTCGCGCTGGGCGTCGGCTTCCTCATCAACAAGGGACTGGAGTGGCAGCACCTGTTCCACATCCACAGCGAGGCGTTCCCGAACGGGTGGAACCTCTCGACGAACATCGCGTCGTCGACGTTCTACCTGACGACGGGACTCCACGGGGCCCACGTCACCATCGGGCTCATCATCTGTGCGTACATGGCCGTCCGGGCCTGGAACGGGGCCTACCAGGGCGACGACAGGGCCATCGAGTACTTCGGGCTGTACTGGCACTTCGTCGACATCGTCTGGCTGTTCCTGTTCCCGCTGTTTTACATCCTCTAGAACAATGGACTGGAAAGGATACACCGTCATATACGTCGTACTGTTCGCGTTCGCGACCGCGCAGGCCGTCGTCGAGTTCGCCGGCCTCGTCGAGAACGCGTACTGGGCCGCCTTCGCCGTCATCATGCTGCTGTCGGTCGTCAAGGCCGTCGGCGTCGCCGCCTACTACCAGCACCTGCGCTGGGAACCGCGCTCGGTGACGTACCTCGTGCTGGGCGGCACGGTCGCCGCGCTCGCGCTGACCGGTGCGGCGGCGTACTCGATTCTGTGAGCGCGGTCAGGCCAGCAACTGGAGGCTGACCGCGACGAGGAAAAGGACGCCCGCGACGGTCGCGGACTCGGCGACCGCCAGCGAGCGGGGGTGGCCGCGGCGCGTCGCCGAGAGGTACACGCCGAACAGCAGGTAGCCGACGAGGACCAGCCCGCCGGCGACGGCCACTGCCAGCCCGGCCGTGGCCTGGCTCTCGACGGGGCCCGAGATGGCCGCGACGACGCCGAGGACGAAGCCGACCACCAGCACCGCGAACGCGACCACCCAGGTCATCGGGCGGCCGGCCATCGCTTCGAGGCGGCCCGTGCGGTCGAGCGCCGGCGACCAGTCGCCCGTCGATTCCGTCGGGCGGTACTGATACCAGCCGCGGCCGCGCATCATCCATACCACCACCGCTACCGCGAGCACGCCCATCAGCGCCGTGCTCGCGAGGTACGCGGTTGACATGTGGTGACATACATGATGCTAGGCAATAATCGTTTACCTCCACCGACCCCGGGCGTCAGCCGAGCGGGGCGACGTCGACGCCGGTGACCTCGAAGCGCGCGCCGCCCGCCTCGCCTTCGGTGATCGTCAGCGCCCAGCCGTGGGCGTCGACGACCTGCCTGACGATGGCCAGCCCGAACCCGGTCCCGTTCTCGACGGTCGTGTAGCCGGCCTCGACGACCGCCTCGCGGTCCCCGGCCGGGATTCCGGGACCGTCGTCCTCGACGTAGAAGCCCTGGCGACCCGGCTCGTCGATGTCGCCGACGGTCACCGTCACGGTGCGCTCCCCGCGCTCCACCGCGTCTTCGCGGGACGGTGACGGACGGCTGGCGGGGCCGTGTTCCACAACATCCCCGCGAGTCTGCGAGCGCGGGCCCACGGAGCCGTGTTCCACAACATCCCCGCGAGTCTGCGAGCGCGGGCCCACGGAGCCGTGTTCCACGGCGTTCCGCATGAGGTTCTCGAACAGTTGCTTGAGGCGCATCTCGTCGGCGCGGATGGTCCGGTCGGTGTCGACGACGAGCGCGGCGTCTCCGGTCTCGACGCTGTCCCAGCACGCGTCGACGACCACGGACAGCGGGACCGGGTCCGGGTCGTCGACGAGGCGGCCGTCGCGGGCCAGCGCCAGCAGGTCGTCGACGAGCGACCGCATCCGGTCGTGGGCGCACGCCACGTCGGCCAGTCGGGGGCTGTCGCAGTCCTCCATCGCCAGTTCGAGGTGTCCCTCGGCGACGGTCAGCGGGTTCCGTAGGTCGTGGCTGACGACGCTCGCGAACTCGTCGAGGCGGTCGCGCTGTCGCTGGAGTTCGCGCTCTTGGCGCTTCCGGTCGGTGATGTCCATCGCGGTCAGGTACACCCGTTCGAGGGTGTCGGCGTACTCGGCAGGAACGTTCAGTTCGATGATCTCGTGTTTGCGCTCGCCCGACAGCGTCCGGCCGACGGTCTCCCAGCGATAGGTCGTCTCGCCGGCGGCGAGCGCGAGCCACATTCCCGCCGCCGCCTCGTAGGCCGCGTCGGTGAACACCCGGTCGAGGTTCGACAGGAGGGCGTCCTTCGACGGGGCGTCGTAGTACGCCAGGGCGTTCTCGTTGACGTCGATGACCTCGATGTCGGCCATCAGTTCGCGGACGACCTCGGGATTCGCCTCGAAGTGCGCTTCGAGGTCGTCGACGCGCGCGGCGATGTCGTCCAGTCGCCGCTTGCTCGCCGAGTAGTCCTCCTCCCAGATGATGTGCGGATTGTTCTCGAACAGCGAGCGATAGCGCTTCTCGGCGTCGCCGGTGTGCTCGACGAGGCGGCGCTGTTCGACGGCGTCCCGGACCGTCGAGGCGAGCACCGCCGGCCACCCCGGCGCGTCCGCCGGCCGCCGAAGCGTTCGGGACGCGCCGCCTTCGAGAGCGGAGAGTTCGCGGGACCCGTCGCCGGTGTCGAACACCGCGACGAACGGAATCGCGTCGTCGAGGGCGTCCAGCACGGACGGGCCGTCGACGGCAGGTGCGTCGAACTCGCAGACAACGCAGTCGACCGGGGTCGACGCGCACTGCTCGATGGCGTCGGCCGTGGTCGTCGAACGGTGGACGGAGCGAATCGACGGCCCAGATTCGAGGGCCTCGACCGCCCGCCGAGTTCGCTCGTCGGTCCAGGCCCCGCCGACGTACCGCACCGAAACGGGATCCCCCACCTCGCTACCCATGGGGCTACGCATGTGATACTCCCTGATAACGTTGTGCGTCACACAGGCCATCGCCCAGTGTCCTGGCGGCCGTTTCCGTCTCGGCTCCTGGCGAAAGGTCAGTCGTCCGCGTCGGTCCGGGCCCGCCGCTCGACCGCCCGCCGGACGAACTCCTCGGGCAGTTCGTCGATTTCGCCGGCCTGGACGGCCCACAGGTTCGCGTACAGGCCGTCGGCCGCGAGCAGTTCGTCGTGGGTCCCGCGCTCGACGATGCGCCCGTCTTCGAGCACCAGGATGCGGTCGGCGTCTTTCACCGTCGAGAGCCGGTGGGCGATGGCGAAGGTGGTCCGGTCGGCGGTCAGGTCGTCGAGCGAGCGCTGGATGAGCAGTTCCGTCTCCGTGTCCACGTCGCTCGTCGCCTCGTCGAGGATCAGGATCTCGGGGTCTTTCAGGATCGCCCGGGCGATGGCGATGCGCTGGCGCTGGCCGCCCGAGAGCTTGACGCCGCGCTCGCCGACCATGGTGTCGTAGCCGTCGGGGAGGTTCCGGACGAACCCGTCGGCCTCGGCGGCCTCCGCCGCGGCGACGATCTCCTCGTCGGTGGCGTCGAACGAGCCGTAGGCGATGTTCTCCCGGACCGTGCCGTAGAAGAGGAACGTCTCCTGGCTGACGTAGCCGACGGCCCGCCGGATGCTCTGTATCTGCACGTCGCGCACGTCCTGGCCGTCGATTCGGACCGCGCCCTCGCTCACGTCGTACATCCGGAGCAGGAGCTTCAGCACCGTCGACTTGCCGGCCCCGGTCGGCCCGACGAGCGCGACCGTCTCGCCGCCGTCCGCGTCGAAGGACACGTCCGAAAGCACCGGCTCGTCGTCGTAGCCGAAGGACACGTCGTCGTACTCGACGGCCCCCTCGGTCACCTCGAGCGGCGGAGCGTCCTCGACCTCGGCGAGGCGGCCCGGCGTGTCCATCAGGCCGAACACGCGCTCGGCGGAGGCGTAGGCCCGCTGGTACATGTTGATGACCTGCCCGAACTGGGCCATCGGCCAGACGAATCGCTGGGTGTAGATGATGAAGGCGACGAACTGGCCGGGCGTCAGGCTCGCCGTGAGCGGCCCCGGCGGCTGGCCGATGACCATCAGGCCGCCGACGACGAAGGTGACGACGAAGCCGATACCGGAGACCAGTCGGAGGCCGGGGAAGAAGGTGATTCGCGTCTCGATGGCGTCCCAGTTCGCGTCGAGGTAGTCCTGCGAGGAGTCCTCGACCCGGTCGGCCTCGTAGGGCTCGGTGTTCGCAGTCTTGATGATCTGAATGCCGCTCAGGTTGTTCTCCAGCCGGGAGTTGAGCGTGCCGACCGTCGACCGAACCTCGGCGTACTTGGGCTGGATGGTCTCGATGAACCGCCTCGTGAAGACGGCGATTATCGGGACGGGGAGGAGCGCGACGAGCGCCAACTGCCAGTTCATCACGAACAGGTACGTGGCGATGCCGACGACCATGATGACCATCCGCGAGGCGGAGTTCAGGCCGTCGTTGAGGAACTTCTCCAGCCGGTTCACGTCGTTGGACAGCACCGACATCATCTCGCCGGTCTGCTTGTCGGCGAAGAAGTCCATGTTCAGCCGCTGCATCGTCTCGTAGGTGTCCGTCCGGACCGCGTGCTGGACGTGCTGGGCGAACTTGTTCCAGCCCCAGTTTCGGCTCCAGTGAAACACCGCACCGAACCCGAAGGAGGCGGCGACGAGTCCGGCCGTGAGCCACAGGCGGGCGCTCTGTCCCGGCGGAATCCAGGCGTCCGGCACCAGAAAGAGGCCGTAGGCCGCCTCCTCGCGGATGACGGCGTCGATGGCGAGCGCGAGCAACAGCGGCGGGAGCAGGTCGAGCATCCGGGCGGCGACCGAACTGACGAGTCCGACCGCGAACGCGCCGCGCTGTCCGCGGCCGTACTCGGTGAACAGCCGCACCATCGGCCGGTCGACGCGCTCCCGTGCGTCCTCGAACGCGTCGTCGTCCGTTCCCGCGTCGATCTCCATTACCGAATCGGAGGGGTCGAACCCGCAAAAGGGCGTCGGGCTACGCGGCCTCGGGCGGCAGTTCCACGTGGTCGCCCACGGCCACGCCGGTCCGGTTCGTCCACCCGCGGTTCACCTCGAGGACGTACTTGCCGTAGCCCGGGTAGCGCTCGCTGTACTGTTCCCCGTCGGGCGGCGTCGGCGCGTGGTGGATGGTCGTGATCGTGCCGTTCTCCGCGACGAAGATGATGTCGAGCGGGAACGACATGTTCCGCATGACGTAGGTGTGTGTCTCCTCGGACTCGTGGACGAACAACATCCCCTCGTCGGGCCCGAGCGACTCGGTCTCGCTCAGGCCGACGTAGCGCTGGGTGGTCGTCTCGGCGATCCGAACCTCGACCGTCCCGAGGGCCTCGCCCGCCCCACGCTCGCGCACGGCGACGGTCGTCGCCGGCGTGGCGCCGTCGCCCGGCGTTCCGGCGTCGGTCTCCGCCGCTGTCGATTCGGCGGCCGTCGCCGTCCCCTCGCGAACCGTCGCCGTCCCCTCGCGAACCGTCACCGTCCCCTCCTCGTACTCGCCGACGCCGACGACGTCGACCCAGAGCCCCGGCAGGACCGCCGCGGCACCGACGAGAGCCACGACGGCCACACCGGCGACGGCGATCCCGACCGCGAGACGGCGCTGCATGTCTCCAGTGTCGGCGAGCGCGTGGGTAATTCTGTCGGTGCCCCTCGCCAACCGAGAGAGAAAGCGTTATTCCTGCCGATGGGAAACGATTGGATGCGGGTCCGTGGTCTAGTTGGTTATGACGTGGCCTTTACAAGGCCGAGGCCGGTGGTTCGAATCCGCCCGGACCCATTCTGCGACGAACGGACGTGAGGAGCGACTGGGCCAGCGGTTCGAACCCTGGAAGACGAGCGAAGCGAGTCTTCCTCCGGTTCGAATCCGCCCGGACCCATCGATTCTATCGCGAATGCTCCGTGAGCGATGAATCTGTCCTCCGGGCGAATTCGAATCAGGGAAGCGAACGAGAGAAACGAGTGAGTTTCCCGTGGTTCGAATCCGCCGGGAGAACGCCGCTCTCCCGAGCCCTCGTTCGCGGCGCTCACGAGAACGCCCGGCCCCGGTTCTGACAGCGAACGTCGGTGTGGCTCCCTGACCGCTGGACGTGTCTCTGTGGCAATAGCTCCCGAAAGGCATATACCGGGGGTCGCGTTACCGCAGGGCATGATAGACGGGTCGACGTGTCCGCAATGCAGCGGGCACGTCTCGACGGCCAACGGGACCGAGTACGAGTGCGACGACTGCGGGGAGACGTTCGACAGCGCCGACCTGTTTCTCCCGTAACGCGGCGTGAGTGGGGCTCGCACGACGCGATAGAACGCCCGCCGGCTTTCGAAATCCTTTTTTCTACCCTCGTCGTCGCTTGGAGTGCGTGCCGCCTTAGCTCAGACTGGGAGAGCACTCGACTGAAGATCGAGCTGTCCCCGGTTCAAATCCGGGAGGCGGCATTTTCCTGAAACCAATGAGAGAGCGACGCGACCGAGCGGTGATGAATGCTCTCGAGCGGATTTGAACCCTGAAAGTCACGCGAGTCGACCGCTCACGAGCAGTCGAGGTCGTCGCATTCGGCCGAGTATTTGAGCTGAGCGGGGCCGTTCCCGTCGTCCCATCTGTTGTAGTAATGGAAGAGCGGAGGCTGGTCGGTACGGAGGACCGTGGACGCGTCGTCCGGCGGTGCGTCGGCGAGGACAATGCCATCGCGGTCGAAGAGATAACGCGTTTCGCCGGGGGAAAACGGCGGTTCGAACGAGATGCCGACGCCCCCCACCATTTCGTTGACGGTCAGGTGGCTCACCAAAAAGCCGGTCGAACTGTTTCCGAGAACGTCCCCGCCCCCGGTGTTCGTCACTTCCAGCACTCGCCCTTCGTCGCGCCACTCGACCCCGAAGGCCGGGAACGCTCGAGCACGGTCGGGGACACCGGAGAGTGACGCCGGTGGCTCGGCACCGATGTCGATCTGATAGTGGTACTCCCGCTCGTACGTCGTCTGGGCAGGGTTCTTTCGGATTCCCGTGTATCGGGCCTCGAGTCGCCGGATGAGTCCGTTCTCGTCGACGGCGAGTTCGAGGCGGTCGACCGCCTCGACCGTACGAGTGGTGGCCGAGGTAGCGGTGAAGACGGCAACGTCGGTCTCGCCCTCGCTCCGGATTTCGAGGTCCCCCCTGCCGAAGGGAGCCTCGAGCGCCTCTCGAAACCGTGGCGCGACGCTGTCGGCGACCGCCTGTGAGAACGGGCGGCTACTCCCGGCGGCGTCCCCGACGTACAGCTCGGCCTTCCGCTCTGCGCTTCGTTCGAGGTAGCGGACGCTCGGGTCGATGTAGAGGGAGGTGTGTGGCGACAGGCGATGAGCGAGCTCCCACCGGGTGTAGTCCGGCGTCCCGGCCGAACGGATGCGACCCTCCCTGCCGTCGACGAAGTAGTTCTCTGACCGGTCGACGAACTCGGCCGTGAACGTCATCGACTGCAGTTGCTCGTGGTGGCCGACGATCAGCTGCGTCGGGTTCTCGACCCCGCCGACGGAGAGGCCGGGCGGAAAGTCGAACCCGGAGGCCGCCCTGCGGTTCTGGACCGCTGTCTGCACCCTGCTACAGCCGGCGGCGCTTCCGAGCGCGGCCGTCCCGAGCGCGGAGAGGTAGTGTCTACGTCGCACGACCCGTTCGTTAGGGGAGCCGGGTAAATCACTTTCGGGCGGGCCGATGCCGAGGTAAGAGTCACCGTCGGGCCTGATGGCGGGGCGTCAGTGCTTCGGTATCGGCCACCGACGGAGTACCGCCAGTGGCGAAGTGACAGCGCGAACGACCGACAGCTATTTGAAAATTCGAGCGGTCGTGACAATCACTATGTCAGTCCTGTCGACAGAAGACGAAGGGAAGTTCCTCATGGACGCGCAGGGCGAGCAGATCGGAATCGTCACGGAAGTCGATCCGGAGGCCCAGGTCGCGTACGTCGAGCCGGAGCCGGACCTCACCGAGGCCTGGATTCAGGGGCTCGGGTTCGGCGACGCCGACGAAGACGACATCGAGATCGCCGGCGACGCCATCGAGACGATCACGGACACGGAACTGCGCGTGGCCGTCGACCTGTAGCGGCGGCGAGAGCGGCGAACGCGTCGACGACGGGCCGGGAGCGGGCGCGTCAGCCCTCCACGGGGAGTTCGCCGACGGCGAACGTCCACCACTTGACGAACTGCGTCCGCTCGTAGAGATCCAGGAGTCGGGCCGAGAGATCGGACTCGGAGATGCTCGCGAGCATGAGCGGTGAGCCGAGCGTCCGCGACTGGACGAGGTCGAACTCCGCTTCGACGAGGTCGGTGACGGCGGTCTCCGAGAGGTGGCCGTAGATGTCCGTGTCCTCTTCGAGGGCGCCGAGGCGGAACGCCGCGCCTTTCGTGAGCCGACGGTACAGGCCCGGCGTCCCTTCGAGCAGGGCGAGCCGACCGCCGGGACGCAAGACGCGAGCGGTCTCGGCGACGATTCGCTGGCGGTCTCCAGGGGGGACGTGATGGAGGAACCGTCGACCGACGACCGCGTCGAAGCTGTCGTCGGCGAACGGTAACGAACGGGCGTCGCCGGCGAGCGCCGGCTTCCGAACGGTCTTCGCGTTCGACGGCCACCCTTCGAGCCCGATGTCGGCTCGCGGGTGCATGTGCTGACCGAACGCGAGTTCGAGCGTGCGACCGGCGGGCAATTGCGCCGCGATCAGACGGTCGTGGCGCTGATAGATCCCCTCCAGCAACGGATGCTCCCGTACGTTGCGTGGCCGCTCCACGATCGCGCCGTCTTGAACGTCCCACGTGGCTTCGGACATAGGCTGTCAGTCCTCGTCAGTCTCGACAGTTCGTGTTGCCTTTCTTATATAGACTGTAAGAATCTGGAGAAGGCAGGCTTAACGGTCGATTCAGTCGATCTCCGTGATAATTAGCGGTGTGATAAGCGGTCGGAGACGGTGCCGGCGGCCTGAAACGGTGGCGGGCTCACTCGATGTCGATCCGGTGGCCGTCGTCGGCGTCGTCGGCCGCGACGGGGAGCGTGATTTCGAGGACGCCGTTGTGGTACGAGGCCGATATCTCGTCTTCGAGGACGGAGGCGGGGAACGCCAGCCGTTCGTCGACGCGCCGACTGCGGCGGCTGGCGACGGTATCGTGCTCCTCGCTGACCTCGCTCTCGCCGTGGATGGCGAGGACGCCGTCGTCGAACCGGATGGAGAGGTCGTCCTTCTCGAAGCCCGGGAGGTCGGCCATCACGACGAAGCCCTCGTCGGTCTCCTCGACGTCGACGTTCGTGTCGACGGTGTGCCAGTCGCGGCCGTCTGTCCAGCCGGCGGCGGAGCGTCGGGCGGGCAGGGCCGACCCGGCGGGCCCACCCATCTGAGCCTCGTCCCACATGGAGCGGCGCGCCTGTTCGAAGAATCGGTGCATGTTCTCGAAGGGGTCGTATCGAGTCGTCATAACGCCTTAATATAGGCTAGTATCGATATTAACCGTTGCGAGAACAGTGCTATCACGGCCTGAAAAGCCGCTTGAACAGATATTCGGTCAAATATCGATGAGGCGTGGACGGCCGCGTCTCGGAACGGCCGAGACGGCCGAGGGAAGTTCGACCCGCAAGAGTCGTACGTCCCGGCGATCGGGGGACGGCACGTCTTGCCGGCCCGTAGAGTGTGAAGTGATACCCCGTAACGGAACTATTTTGTCGGCCGTGGAACTAGCCGGGACAGAGACCCGACGAGTGCCCGGCGGCGGGGCCGGGCGGAGAGAGCGAGGGTCGAGACACACCATGGCAACCGACTCCGGCACCCGGCCCGACCCGGCGGCGGACGAGGCATCGAACTACGACTACCGGAGCGACGACGTCGCCCGGTCCGGCCTCGTCGACGACCTGGACTCGCGCATCGACGGGGACGTTCGCTTCGACGAGTACTCCAGACAGCTGTACGCCACGGACGCGAGCATCTACGAGGCGCTGCCCATCGGCGTCGTCTTCCCGCGCTCGACGGCGGACGTCTCGGCGGTCGTCTCCTACTGCGCCGAGCGCGAGATTCCGGTCCTGCCCCGCGGCGGGGGGACGAGCCTCGCCGGCCAGACCGTCAACGAGGCCGTCGTCCTCGACTTCTCGCGACACATGACCGACCTCGTGTCGTTCCGCCCGGACGAGCAGCGGGCGCGCGCCCAGCCGGGAATCAAGCTCGGTGACCTGAACGCCGAACTCGAATCCGAGGGCCTGAAGTTCGCCCCCGACCCGGCGTGGGGCGACAAGAGCGCGCTGGGCGGGGCCATCGGCAACAACTCCACCGGCGCGCACTCCCTGCAGTACGGCAAGACCGACGCCTACGTCGAGGAGTGCGAGGTGGTCCTCGCGGACGGGACCGTCACCACCTTCGGCGAGGTGACGCGCGAGGAACTGCGCGAGCGGGCGGACCCGGACGGCGACCTCGAAGCCCGAATCTACGCGGAAATCGAGCGGATTCTCGACGAGGAGGGCGACGAAATCGAGGCCCGGTACCCGGACCTCAAGCGCAACGTCTCGGGGTACAACCTCGACTGGCTGGTCGACGACGCCGCGGACGGCACGCTCAACCTCGCCTCGCTGCTGGCCGGCAGCGAGGGGACGCTGGCCGTCGTCACCGAGGCCGAGGTGTCGCTCGAACCGATTCCGGAGACGAAGTCGATGGCGCTGTTGGCCTACGAGGACCTCATCGAGGCGATGGAGGACGTCTCGGACATCCTCGAACACGACCCGGCGGCCGTCGAGGTGCTCGACGACGTGCTCATCGACCTCGCGCGGGACACCGCGGAATTCGAGGACGTGGTCGCGATGCTCCCCGAGGGGACGCGAGCGGTCCTCATCGTGGAGTTCTACGCCGACGACGACGCGGCGGGCAAGGAGAAGGTGGCAGACCTGCTGGCCGACCGGACGGCCGGCGTCGACCCCGTGGCCGACCCGACGGACGGCGGCCCGGTCGCGGATGCCCCGGTTCGGGCCTTCGACGCGATGGAGGCCCACGACGAGGCGACGCGGACGAAGTTCTGGAAGCTCCGCAAGTCGGGGCTCCCCATCCTGCTCTCGCGGACGACCGACGCGAAACACGCCGCGTTCGTCGAGGACACCGCCGTCCCGCCGGAGAACCTCCCGGAGTACGTCGCGGACTTCCAGGAGATTCTCGACGACCACGACACCTTCGCCTCTTTCTACGCTCACGCCGGCCCCGGCGTGCTCCACATCCGCCCGCTCGTCGACACGAAGACCGTCGACGGCGTCGAGCAGATGGCGTCCATCGCCGACGCGGTGACCGACCTCGTCGTCAAGTACGGCGGGAGCGTCTCGGGCGAGCACGGCGACGGTCGCGCCCGGACCCAGTGGAACAAGAAGCTCTACGGCGAGGACCTCTGGGAGACGTTCCGCGGCCTGAAATCGGCGTTCGACCCGGACTGGATACTCAACCCCGGGCAGGTCTGTGGCGACGTGGACATGACCGAGCACCTCCGCTTTTCCCCCGACTACGACTTCGACGCCGGCTTCGACCCCGCCCTGGAGTGGGACACCGAGAACGGGATGCAGGGAATGGTCGAACTCTGTCACGGCTGTGGCGGCTGTCGCGGCCCGCAGGAGACCACCGGCGGCGTGATGTGTCCGACCTACCGCGCCGCCGAGGAGGAGATCACCGCGACCCGGGGCCGGGCGAACATGCTCCGGCAGGCGATGAGCGGCGACCTGCCCGAGGACCCCACGGACGAGGAGTTCATGCACGAGGTGCTGGACCTCTGTATCGGCTGCAAGGGCTGTGCGAAGGACTGCCCGAGCGAGGTCGACATGGCGAAGCTCAAGGCGGAGGTGACCCACGCCCACCACCAGGAGCACGGCTCCAGCCTTCGGGACCGCCTGTTCGCGAACGTCGACCTGCTGGCGAGCCTCGGGAGTTCGTTCGCGCCGCTGTCGAACCTCGCGACGAAGGTGCCGGGCGCGCGGACCGTGCTGGCGAAGACGGTCGGCATCGCGCCCGACCGGACGCTCCCGAGCTTCGAGCGCGAGACCCTGCGGGACTGGTTCGACGAGCGCGGCCCGCAGGTCCCCGAGCGCGAGGCCGAGCGCAAGGCCCTGCTGTTCCCCGACACGTACACGAACTACAGCCATCCCGAGGTCGGCAAGGCGGCCGTTCGGGTGCTCGAAGCCGCCGGCGTCCACGTCGCGCTGGCCGACCGGACCGACAGCGGTCGGCCCGCCCACTCGAAGGGCTTTCTCGACCAGTCCCGGGAGACGGCCCGCGAGAACGTCGACGCGCTCGCTCCGGCGGTCGACGACGGCTGGGACGTGGTCCTCGTCGAGCCGAGCGACGCCGTGATGTTCCAGTCGGACTACCTCGACCTGCTCTCCGGGCCGGACGCGGAGACGCTGGCGGCGAACGCCTACGGCGTCTGCGAGTACCTCGATGCCTTCCGGCTGGACGAGCGCGTCGACTGGGACGCCGGGCGCGAGGCGCTGACCTACCACGGCCACTGCCACCAGAAGGCGACGAAGAAAGACCACCACGCCGTCGGCGTCCTCCGGCGGGCCGGCTACGAGGTCGACCCGCTCGACTCCGGCTGTTGCGGCATGGCCGGCTCCTTCGGCTACGAGCGCGAGCACTTATCGATGAGCACGGCCATCGGCGAGATTCTGTTCGAGCAGGTCGAGGAGAGCCCCGGCGAGACGGTCGTCGCGCCCGGCGCGTCCTGTCGCACCCAGCTAGAGGACTGGGACGAGAGCGACGGCGAGCCGCCCCACCCGGTCGAGAAACTGGCGGCGGCGCTGGCCTGAGCCGCGGCCGCGACGCTTTCAGGGCCGCCACCTCGCGACCGACGTGACCTGCAGGGAACTCAACAGTTAGGTGCCGGGCAGTCGGACGGTAACGCATGCCAGACCCATTCGTCGTGGTCGGCGGCGACGCCGCCGGGCTGAGCGCCGCCAGCAAGTTCGCCCGCGAGCGACCGGAGCGCGACGTGCTCGTCTTCGAGAAGGGCGCGTGGATATCCTACGCCCACTGCGGGACGCCTTACTACGTGAAAGGCGAGGTCGAGCGCCTGACCGACCTGCTCTCGCTGTCGCCCGAGGGCGCCGCCGAGCGGGGCATCGACCTCCGACGGCACCACGAGGTCACGGCCGTCGACGCCGAGGCGAAGGCGGTGACGGTCGACCACGACGGCGAGACGGCCCGCCAGCCGTACGAGGAGTTGCTCGTGGCGACCGGCGCGCACGCCGTGAGCGACCCGATTCCAGGAGCCGACCTCGACGGCGCGTTCACCCTGCACGGGCTGGACTCGGCGGCGGCCATCCGCGCGTACCTCGCGGACCCGGACGACGACGATGTCGCGGACGTGGACGCGGTCGACCGCGCGCTGGTCGAGCGCTACGCCGACCGGACGCCGCCCGAGCGCGTCGCCATCGTCGGCGGCGGCTACGTCGGCGTCGAGATGGCGGAGGCGTTCCACGCCCGCGGCCTCGAGACGCACCTGTTCCAGCGCCCCGAGCAGGTCCTCCCACCGTTCGGCGAGGCGGTCGGCGAGCGCGCGGCCGACCACCTCCGCGACCAGGGGGTCCACCTCCACTTGGACACGAGCGTCGAGCGACTGGTCGGCGACGACCACGTGACGGCCGTCGCCCACGAGGGCGGTTCGACGGGCGTCGACGCGGCGCTCGTGGGCATCGGCATCCGCCCGAACACCGACCTGCTCTCGGAGACGGCGGTCGACCTCGGCGACGCCGGCGCGGTCGCGACCGACGACTACGGCCGCACGACCGTCGACGGAATCTACGCCGCCGGCGACTGCGCGGAGATGCGCCACGCCGTGACCGGCGAGCCGGCGTGGGTGCCGCTCGGGCTGACGGCCAACCGCGCCGGCCGGGCCATCGGCCAGACCGTCGCCGGCGACCCCGAACCGGTCGGCGACATCGCCGGGACGGCGGTCGTCAAGGCGTTCGAACTGGAGTGCGGTCGGACGGGCGTCCTCGATCACGACGAGGCGCGCGACGCGGGGTTCGACCCGGTCTCGGAGACCATCACCGCCGGGTCGCGGTCGGGCTACTACCCCGGCGGCGACGAGACGACCGTGACGCTGACCGCCGACCGGGAGACCGGGCGGCTCCTCGGCGGAGCCATCGCCGGCCGCGACCGGGCGGCCGTCCGAATCGACACGCTGGCGACGGCGCTCGAAAGCGACCTGACCGTCGCGGAACTCGAACGACTCGACCTGGCGTACGCGCCGCCGTTCAGCCCGGTCTGGGACCCGGTGCTGGTCGCGGCGAAGGTCCTCCGGGGCTCGCTCGACTGACTACCGAAACGCCGCGTACGCGACGCCGGCGGTCTGGCCGACGAGCGCGAGCGCGATGCCGCCCAGCAGAAGGGGTCTCTCGGCCGGGAACAGCGCGACCGCGTAGACCACCGCGCCGGCGGCGCTCAGTCCCGCGGCGGCCAGGTACACCCGCTCGGCCTCGGCGACGCGCTTCGCGGTGTAAAAGAGGCCGACGGCAGGGACGGCCATCCAGCCCAGTATCGCGACGGTCAGGAACGGGTCGCGAACCTGGATGACGAGCAGGCCGACGATGCCGCCGACCGTCAGCACCAGCCCGACGAGCAGGACGTCGCGCCAGATTCGGAGGACGCCGGACGCCATCTCGTCCCACGAGCGGGCGGTGAAGCCCGCGACGACGAGCGCGACGACGACGTGGAAGACGAGGACGCCCCGCCCGGGGACCACGTCGAAGTGCGCGAGCGCCACGAACGCCCAGGCGAACGGCACGAGGACGGCCGGCCCCTGGGTCTGCAAGCGACGGAGCATGCCACCGACTGCTCGCGCCAGCGTCAAGAAGCATCGGTCGTGCGAAGGCGTCTCACGCTCGCGGGAGCGTCACCACGAAGTGCGCGCCGCGCATGCCGTCGGGACACGGCGACCCGTCCGAATCGTCAGCGAGACGGACCGCGCCGTCGAGGCTGTCGACCAGCGTCTCGACGAGGTGGAGGCCGCCGCCGTGGGTCTCGCCCGCCCGCGGCGCGAATATCTGTTCGCGTCGGTCGTCCGGAACGCCCGGCCCGTCGTCGCAGACGTGTATCTCGACGGCGTCGTCGGTCACGTCGATTCCGACGACCACCGCCGGTCGGTCGTCGCGTTCCGCGAGCGCGGCGTCGGCTTTCGACGCCCGCGACCCGTCGGTCGCCGTCCCGGACCGTTCCCGCGTGGCCTCGCGAGCGACGGGGGCGGCCGTCGCGCCGTGCTCGACCGCGTTCTCGACGAGGTTCCAGAGGACCGGGCGAACGGCGTCGTTGGCCCGCGCGGCCGCCTCGTCCGGCCCCCGGACGTCGATTGGCACGTCGCGCGTTCGCCGGAGGCGTTCGACCACCTCTCCGGTGACGGCGACCACGTCGACCGGTTCGAACGTCGCGTCGCCGGCGAGCGTCTCGGCGACGGCGCCGGCGTTGTCGATGACCCTGTCGAGTTCCGTCACCTGCTCGCGGATCGCCTCGACGGCGTTTCTGGCGTCCGCTGACTCGACCTGTCGGTGGAGGAGCGACGCCCGGCCGTCGATGACGAGCAGCCCGTTCGCCACGTCGTGGCGGAGCAGGTCGTTGACGAATGTCAGCGTGCTCGCCGTTCGGGCCGCGCGGTCGGCGTCCTGTCGGGCCTGTATCGCGAAGTAACCGGCGACGAGGCCGGCGACCGCGCCCGCCTCCACTGAGAGCAGCGTGACGAACACCGGCTCGGCGACCGTCCCGCCCTCGAACTGGCGAATGAGTACGCTCACACCCATGAGCGCGCCGATGGACGCGCTGCCGACGACGCTCCAGACGAACACCGTCCAGATTTGCTCCCGCGGCGTCGAAGTCGTGACGAGCCGGTAGCCGCCGTAGACCAGCGCCAGCGGGAGCACGCCGTCCAGCGCGAGCGCGAGCATCGGCCCGCCGAGTCGGCCCAGCTGTCGGGCCTCGACGCCGAGGTGCCAGCCGACGGCGACGACGGCGAGCGCGAGCCCGTAGCTGATCAGCAGCCAGGGGGCGAGCCGGGCCCGCGCGTTCGCGTCCATGGGAGAGTTATTGTCGATAACTCGGGAAGTGGATTTGGTTAGTGAGTCACTAATACGTCGGTCGGCGTGCGGGATAGAGCGACAGGAGCGATTCCCACCTCCGATACTATGGGGGCGAGAGGCGGTGGCTGGCGGCCGAGCGAGGCCGTCTGTCGGGACGATACGCGTACCGACACTGTTATCCGTGGTGCTGGCTTCTGTTTGGGTGCAATGGCGAAAGGAACGGTTGATTTCTTCAACGACACTGGCGGTTACGGTTTCATCGACACTGAGGACGCGGACGAGGACGTCTTCTTCCACATGGAAGACATCGGCGGCCCGGACCTCGAGGAAGGACAGGAGCTCGAATTCGACATCGAGCAGGCGGACAAGGGTCCGCGCGCGAACAACGTCACACGGCTCTAACAATGGCGACAGGCACTGTCGACTTCTTCAACGACACGGGCGGGTACGGCTTCATCGAGACCGACGATGCGGACGAGGACGTCTTCTTCCACATGGAAGACGTCGGCGGCCCTGACCTCGAAGAGGGGCAGGAAGTCGAGTTCGACATCGAGCAGGCGGACAAGGGTCCGCGCGCGACCAACCTCACGCGGCTGTAAGACGGCCTTCTGTCTACAGTCCGAATATCATTACGCACCGATAAGCGACGGCTGTGCCGACGGTCGACGGCGTTACCCACCGGAGAGTGGCGACGCCGCGCGGTAGACGATCTCCATCGGCAGCCCCACGGCGTCGGTCGGCGGGTCGGGCGGGAGCGTCCGCAGGTCGCCGTCGCCCGGACGAGCGGCGTACGCGAGGGCCACCGCGTCGAGCACGTCGGCGACGGTCACGGCCGCGCCGCCGGTCGCCTCGGCGGCCTTCTGGACCGTCGGCGCGGCGTCGCGGTCGTAGCGCGCCAGGGTCCGCATCCGCTCGGCGTAGCCCGCGGCCGTCTCCCGCGAGAATTCGAGGGGCGCGCCGGCGACGGCCCGGAAACAGACCTCGGGGTGGGACTCGCGGACGACCGCGGCGGCCTCGGGCAGTTCCTGGACGAGTTCGTCGAGGCGCGCGATCCCCTCGCTGCGGCCGAAGGCCCGCTCGGTGAGGTCCTGCCCGCTCTTTCGCCGGTGGACGCGGTCGGCCGTCGAGTAGCGATGTTTCCGGGTGGCCTCCCTGACCGGGGGCGAGACCACCGTCTCGGCCCGGTCGCCGAGCACCGACCGCGCGAGGGCGTCACAGCGCCGCGTCGGGTCGCCCGACTCCACGAGGCCGACCGGAACGTCGACGAGGATTCGCCGCGCCCGGTCCTCGTAGCGCGACCAGCAGGCTCCGACGCCGTCGAACGTCTCGGCGTGGTCGAAGCCGTCGCCGGTAAACGCGACGGCGAGCCAGACGTCCGCGCGCCAGACGACGCCCACGTACAGCGGTTCGACCATGACCGACACTCGGCGCGACGAACGCAAAAGTGTACCCCGAGGTGTCTCTCGGTCGAATAGTCTCGTCGGACGGACCGTCTCCACAGCTCCACCCGCCGGGCCCGAAGCGACCGAGGCCCGCCCCGCCACAGACCGGAGACGGTCCCGACGAACCCGTCAGCGACCGCCCACGCATCCGGTGGTCACTTGTCGCCGAACTTCGTGAGTTCCTGCAGCGGCACGAGGCGGTGCTCAATGGTCGGTTTCGTGTAGCCTGAGGACTCCTCGGAGACGCCGCTGGTGTACACGAGCACCTTCTGCTGGAGGACGTGCGGGACGCCGTCGTTGTTGCGGATGATGTCGACCGACTGCCAGGCCTCGTCTTCCATGCCAGTACGTCACAGCCCACGGCCACCTTGCTCTTTCCCCGTCACCCGTCGGGGCCGACGAACACCGTCCGGAGGCGGTCCCCGCAGTCGGGACAGCACAGCGTCTGCCACTGGGTTCGGTCGAGGTCGCCCATCGTCTCCCGGCGAATCGCGTCGTCGGCCGTCACCGAGCGACCGCAGGTGTCGCAGTCGAACTGCTCGGGCATACCGCATCCTACGCCCGCCGCCCCCAAAACTCGAACGCCCACAGGCATTTCCCCGGGCGGGCCGTCGCCGCGCGTATGGACGGAGTCGTCCTCGCCGCCGGCGAGGGAACGCGGATGCGCCCGCTCACCGACGACACGCCGAAGGGGCTGGTCGAGGTCGCCGGCGAACCGCTGCTGACGCACTGCTTCGAAGCGCTGCTGTCGGTCGGCGTCGACCGCCTGGTCGTCGTCGTCGGCTACCGCGGCGACGACATCGTCGCCCGCTACGGCGAGCGCTACCGAGACGTGCCGGTCGAGTACGTCCGCCAGGAGGAGCGCCTGGGACTGGCCCACGCGCTCGAACGGGCCGCCTCCGCCGTCGAGGGGGCGTTCGTCGTCATGAACGGCGACAACGTCTGTCGGGCGAACCTCCGCGAGGTCCTCGCGCGCCACCACGAAACCGACGCCAGCGCGACGCTGCTGGTCGAAGAAGTCGGCCGCGAGGAGGCCGGCCAGACCGGCGTGGCGACGACCGACGACGAGGGCCGGGTGACGGGGCTGGTCGAGAAACCGGACGACCCGCCGTCGACGCTTGTCTCGCGGGGCTTCTTCGCGTTCGACCCCGCTATCGGCCACGCCTGTGCGCTGACACGGCCGTCCGAGCGCGGCGAGTACGAACTTCCGGACGCGATAGACCTGCTCCTGACGGCGGGCCACCGCGTCGAGGCCGTCGAACTGGACGGCTGGTGTCACAACGTCAACGAGCCGAGCGACGTGGCCGCCGTCGAGGAGCGACTGGACTAAGCGAGCGGTCAGAACAGCGCGAGCGACGGGAGATACAGGAGCAGGCAGACGACGGCCTCACGGCGTCGGATGCCCCGCCGCCAGTACAGCAGCCCGAGGACGGCGAGCGAGACGACCAGCATGTAGGTCACGGACGCGGCGACGGCCGCCGGGTCGGCCAGCGTGACGTCCGCGACGAGCGCGCCGACGCCGAGCGAGAACACCGGGTCGGTGATGTTGCTCCCGAGCAGCGACCCGACGGAGATGCCCTCGCGGCCCTCGTGGGCGGCGATGCCGGCCACGGCGATTTCCGGGGCCGTCGTTCCCAGGCCCGTCAGAATCCCGACGAGGTACTCGGGGATGCCCGCGACCGTCGCGATGGCGACGCCGTTGGTCACCAACAGGTGGCCGCCGACGACGACGAGCCCGATTCCGAGCGCGATCTGCGGCAGCGCCCGCGCCGGCGGTTCCTCGTCCTCGATGACCTCCTCGGTGATCTCCTCGCCGCCCTCGTTGGAGTAGAGGTCGTGGATGAACATGAGGTAGGCGAGCATCATCAACAGCCCCTCCGAGCGGGTGATGCCGTCCTCCAGCGTGAGAATCATGATTATCATGGCGAGCACCATCGCGCCGCCGTAGACCAGCACGTTCCGCCGCTCCGCGGCGATGGGCGAGATGAGCGCCACGATACCGATGGCCAGCGTTATCTGGGCCGTCTCGGAGCCGACGATGTTCCCCACCAGCAGGTCGCCGGCACCGTAGGTCGCGGCGTAGACAGAGGTGGTCATCTCCGGGATGGACGTGCCGACGGAGACGACGGTGACGCCGACGAAGAAGGTGGAGACGCCGTAGTAGAGGGCGAGTTCGGCCGCCGACCGCACCGTCCTGTCGGCGCCGACGAGCAGCAAGGCTAATCCGGCGAGAAAGCCCGCGGCGTCCAGGGCCACCATGTAGTTCGGGTGACATGCTCGCGGCTCAAAAGCGTTGACCCGCTCGGACAGAGCTGGTGTGGACTGTCGAGCGGGGCGAGACGACCGAACAGCGAAGGTCGTACAGACGCATGGTCTCGTATGGCACGGGAACGGGTCGTCCGGCTGGGAGTCGTCTGCGCCGTCGCGCTGCTCGCCGGGTGCGGCGCGCTGTTCGGCGGCGGGCCGTCGCCGGCCGAACCGACGGTGACGCCCGCACCCGTTCCCACGGACGAGACGCCCGAAGGCGTCGCGGCGTCGGGAGGCCCACCGGATGCCGAGCGGGAGTACTGGGGGAACGTCACGACGCCGAACGCGTCGGCCGTGACACAGCCGCGGGTGCTCGACCTGCGGCCGAACTGCCGGCGGCCGCCGGGGCTGGTCGTCCACGTGCAGGTGCTCGCGCTGCGGAACAACGACCCGGCGACGAACGAGGGCATCAACACGACGTGGCGCTTTGCCGCGCCGTCGAACCGGGCGGTCGCGGGTTCGTACGAAAACTTCGTCGAGACGATCCAGCGGGGCTTCCGACCGCTGTTGAACGCGACGGCGGTCCGGTACGGGCCGCTCGACCGGGAGGGAGACACGGCCACCCAGCCAGTCACCGTCTTCGACGTGAACGGGACGGCGACGGCCTACACGTGGTACCTCGAACGCCAGGACGGCGCGCGCTACGATGGCTGCTGGATGACGACCGGGGTGTCCGCTACCCCTCCATCCCGCTGAAGGAGAGGCCGCCCTCGATGTAGCGCTGGGCGAACAGGTACGCCAGCATGACCGGCGAGGCGAAGGTGAGCGCGAACGCCGAGAAGCGCGCCCACGGGATGGAGTACTCGTCGACCAGCGCGTACAGGCCGACCGGGAGCGTGTAGTTCTCCGTGCCGAGCAGGGTCTGGGCGACGACGAACTCCGTCCAGCCGGTGAGGAAGACGAAGATGAACACCGTCGCCAGTCCGGCGGTCGACATCGGGATGATTACCTCCGTCACCACGCGCCACGGCGGCGCGCCGTCGACGACGGCGGCCTCCTCGTAGGAGACCGGGATGCCGTCCATGTACGTCTTCAGCAGCCACGTGTTGAACGGCACGGCGGTCGCCGCGTAGTACACCGCGAGCGCGAGTTTGTTGTCGTTGATGCCGAACTGGACGTACAGCGCGTACATCCCGATGAGCAGGGCGACGCCGAGACCGCCGCCGACCTGCGTCATCAGCACGTAGACGAACAGAATCTTCCGCCGGAAGAGGAACTCGCGGCGCGACAGCGCGTAGGCCGCCGGGACGATGAGCGACATCGCGATGAGCACCGTCGGGACGGCGACGGTGAGGCTGTTCCAGAGGAACCGCTTGAACTCGGAGGGCCGGTCGACGCCGAACTCCGACGCGTCGAGGAGTTCGAGTCCCGGCGTCTGGAACACGACGGCGAGGTCGGTGAACGGAATCCCGGCGGAGACGGTGTACGACGGGAGAATGAGGTCGCCGACCACCCAGACGAAGGGCTTCAGCGTCGGCTCGGCGGGGAACAGCGTGAAGCTCTCGGAGGTGTACAGCGAGCTGCCGGAACCCGAGAGCGCGGCGGTCAGAATCCAGTAGATGGGAAAGAGCAGTGCCAGCACCACCAGCGTCGCCCCGATTGTCGAGAGGACGACCTTGAGCACCGCGGAGGCGGGCAGTTCGCCGCGGCGGACCGCGCGGACGGTGTACGTCCAGTTGCGGAGCGTCCGGGCGGGCGTCGCGGCGATGGTCTTCGCGTCGCCGGCGAGTTTGCGCGCGACGGCGTCGAAGAGCATCAGTCGCTCACCCCGTCGGCGAGCCGTCCCTTCTTCACGTTCAGCCACATGAACGCGCCGATGAAGGCCAGCGCGACGATGCTGATGGCCGCGCCGCGACCGTACTCCTGGAACGCGAGGGCCTCGCGGTAGCCGTAGACGACGATGAGTTCGTTGGCCCGCGCGGGACCGCCCTGATTGAACACGTACGGAATGAGGAACTGCTGAAACGACGCCGCGGAGGTCAGAATCGACGCGAACAGGACGGGGCGCTTGATCGACGGCAGCGTGATGTGCGCGAAGCGCGCGAGGAAGCCCGCGCCGTCGACGACGGCGGCCTCGTGGAGTTCCTCGGGCACGTCCTGGAGCGCGCTGACGGTGATGATGACCATGAACGGGTACGCGAGCCACGCCTCCGTGACGTTGTACGCGACGAAGGCGGTCCAGCGGCCGGACAGCCACGCCACCGACCCGAACCCGACGGCCGAGAGCAGTTGGTTCATCAGGCCGAACTGCGCGGAGCTGAAGATGCCGCGCCAGACCGTGATGGTGAATATCGGCGGCAGGCCCATCGGGAAGATGATGAGCGCGCGCAGGAGGCGCTTGCCCCGGACCAGGTCGCTGGTGACGACGAGCGCGATGGCGAGGCTCGCGCCGATCTTGAGCGTGACGCTCGTGGCCACGAACAGCCACGTCACGCCGAAGGAGTTCCAGAACTGCGGGTCGGTCAGCACGTCGGCGTAGTTCCGCAGGCCGACGAACGCCGCGTCGCCGAACGTCAGGACGCCGACGACGCCCTCGCCGGCGAAGAGGTTCGCCGGGTCGGCGTTGGTGACGGAGATGCCGACCAGATAGAGGACGGGAAACAGCATGAACGCGGAGAAGACGAACAGCCCGGGCAACACCAGCAACAGCGAGGCGTCTCCCCGGTCCAGAAACGGGACGGACTCGATCCGGTCGGCGGCGCGTGTGACCGTGCTCATGGGACCGTCACTCCCACTTGCTGCGGATCTCCTCGGCGGCGGTCGAGAGCGCCTGCTCCGGCTCGGCGTCGCCGTTGAAGCACTTCGTGAGGGCCGTCTTGACCGGGGCCCAGACCTTGTTCATCCGGGGGTCGGTCGGCATCGGGACGCCCTGACTGACCGTCTGCGAGTAGGTCTGGACGGTGCTCGGGAGCTCGTCGCTGCCGACGAGGCTGTCGAGGACGGGAATCGAGCCCTGTTCCTCGGCGAGTCGGAGCTGGTGGTCCTCGTTCGTGGCGAACCACTCGACGAACGACCGGGCGGCCTCGGCGGAGCTGCCGCCGTCGCTCATCGCGGACGCGAAGTACCACATCGAGATGCCGGTGTACGGGCGGACCTGGCCGCCGTCGATGTCGGGGAACGTCGCCACCTCGTAGTTGACGTCGTTCTGGTTGAGCGTCGCGAGGTACCAGGGCCCGTTGACGGCGAAGGCGGCGTTGCCCTCGGAGAACGCCGCGGCCTGGGGCTCGTAGGTCGGGTCGTTGGGCATGTACGGCCGGAGGGTGTCGAGCGCGAACTGGAGGCCCTCGACCGAGGCGTCGGAGTCGATGCCGAGCGCGGGGTCCTTCTCGGGGTCGAAGTAGTAGCCGCCGAAGGCCTGAATCCACCCGCTCGTGAAGTACGGGTCGAACGGCGCGGCCAGTCCGTACTGGCTCTTATCGGGGTCGTGGTAGTCCTCCATCGCCGCGACCATGTCGTCCATCGTCTCGGGGGCCTCGTCGACGATGTCCGCGTTGTAGATGAGCGTCACCGTCTCGGCGGAGTGGGGCAGGCCGACGACGGCCCCGTCGTACTGGACGGCGCTCGCGGCGGCGTCCGAGAACTGGTCCAGACTGACCGAGAGCTCGTCGGACTGGTCGACGACGAACTCGCGCTGGGAGTAGTCGCCGACCCAGTCGTGGGCCCACTCGAATATCTCCGGGCCCTGTCCGGCCGGGATGGCGCTGGTCGTCTTGTTCTCCATCTTCGAGATGTCCGACCCCTCGATGGCGTACTCCGTCTGCTCTCCGAACGACGCGATGGCGTCCTGCCGGGCCGGAAGCTCGGAGTCCTGGAGCTGGTACCACGCCGTCGCGGTCCCGCCGGACGACCCGCTCGCGGTGCCGTCCGCACCCTGACTGGAACCGTCGCCGGACCCGCCGCCCGAGGCCGTCCCGCCCGTGCTCCCCTGTTCCTGCACGCTACAGCCCGCGAGGGCCGCAGCAGCGGCGACGCCACCGATCCGTTCGAGTACCGTTCGTCGTTCCATCGTCATGGATAGATATTGGATGAAATAGTGCTTCACAACTTAAATCATTCGGATTGGACAAATACAATGATGATAGATTTCGTCGTAGTTTCCGCAGAGTGTGGTTCGGGAAACCGACGGACAGAGCGGTACGGAGTTATTCCTGATGAGATATTCATTCGTGTTTCGAACTGAAGCGTAACACTCAGGTGACCCACTGCGTACCGTTGGCGTATGCACCACCCAGGACCGCCGCGGTTCTGCGCCGTCGGCGAAGCGGTCGAACTGGCCCCGCGCCGGCCGGACCCCGACGCGGCCGCAGAGTGGACGCTGGTCGACCGGCCGGCCGGGAGCGCGGCGTCGGTCGGCGACGGCCCGGTCTGTCACCTCGAACCCGACGAACCGGGAACCTACCGGGCCGAGGTTCGCGTCGGCGACGAGACGCACCGCCAGACGGTCCGGGCGTTCCCGGCCGTCAGGGAATCGGCCCGCTTCAGCGTCGACGCGGCGGACTTCGAGCGCGACCCGCCCGCCGACGCGGACCGAGCCATCGTCATCGGCCAGTTCAACGACTTCACCGCCGGGACCCACTGGGCCGAGCGCGACGGGGACGAGTGGGCTATCGAGACCGACCTCCCGCCGGGGACCCACCGGGCGACATTCTCGTTCGACGGGTCGTTCGCGGACACGGCGACCGACGAGGTGACCGTCGACGGCCCCGGCAGACCGCGCGTCGAACTCGCCGGCGAGGTGGTCGGCGACGACCTCGTCGTCACCGCGGACGCCCGGGCGGCCCCGTCGGGCGGCGACCCCGCCGTGGAGTTCCACCTCGACGACCGCGACGCGCTGGACGAGGCGGCGGTGACCATCGACGGCGACGCGCTCCGGGTCCCGGTCGACGCCCTCCCCGAGACGGCACGGATACACGCGGTCGCCGTCGCCGAGCGCCACGGCGTCGCCGACACACTCGCGGTGGAGTGCGACGGACCGGCGAGCGACGCCGAGAGCGCCGTCTCGGTCTCGCGACCCGCCGACCCGCCGGCGTGGGTCGCGGACGCGACGATATACGAGATATTCGTCCGCTCGTTCGCCGGCGAGACCGTCGACACCACCTTCGAGGCCATCGAGCGGCGGGTCCCCTACATCGAGTCGCTGGGCGTCGACGCGGTGTGGCTCACGCCGGTGCTGTCGAGTCCGACCCGTCACGGCTACCACATCACGGACTTCTTCGACACCGCCGACGACCTCGGGTCGCGCGAGGCGTTCGCGTCGCTCGTCGAACGCCTCCACGACGCCGGCATCCGCGTCGTCTTCGACCTCGTCGTCAACCACACCTCGCGGGACCACCCGGCATTCCAGTTGCACCGGGCCGGCGTCCCCGAGTACGCCGACTACTACGAGCGCGTCCCGGCCGAGCGCGACGTCTCGGACGTGGACTGGGCGGGCGAAGACGCCCCGGGGTACTACTTCAACTGGACGCGCATTCCGAACCTGAACTACGACTCGCTGGCCGTCCGGCGCTGGATGCTCGACGTGGTCGACGAGTGGCGCGACGTGGTCGACGGCTTCCGCTGCGACGTGGCCTGGGGCGTCCCCCACGGCTTCTGGAAGGAGGTCCGCGAGCGGATCAAGACCGAGGACCCCGACTTCCTCCTGCTCGACGAGACCGTCCCGCGCGACGCCGCCTTCGCCGAGAACGAGTTCGGCGTCCACTACGACACGGACCTGTTCGACGCGCTCCGCGACGTGGGCCGCGGCGACGACCCGGCGAGCGCCCTCCTCGACGCGCTCGCGGCATCGGTCGAGCGGGGCTACCCCGACCGCACCGGGCACATGCGCTACGTCGACAACCACGACGAGGACCGCTACGTCGAGGAGTGCGGGGAAGCGGCGCTCCGGGCGGCCGTCGGGGCCGTGTTCACGCTCCCGGGCGTGCCGATGGTCTACGCCGGCCAGGAGCGCGGCGTCGCGGCCCAGCGCGGGACGATGCGCTGGCACGACGGCGACGCCGCGCTCACCGACTTCCACCGGCGGCTGGTGGTGCTACGTGAGGACCGCCCGGCCCTGCGCGCCCCCGAAGTCTGGCCGGTCTCGCACACCGTCGAGACAGGCGAGGCCGACCGCGTCGTCGCCTACGAGCGCGCCGACGGGTCCGAGAGGCTGATCGTCGTCCTGAACTTCGGCGCGGAACCGGCGACGGTGGCCGTCGAGGCACCGGTCGGCGAGACCGACCTTCTCAGCGGCGAGCGGGTCGCGGCGGAGGAGCGCCTCCGGGTCGACGACGTGGTCGTCGTTCCGGTCCGCGACGACTGAGCGGGCACGGGTCGCGAGCGTCTCGCCGACCACGGACTCGAAAACTTCTATGAAAAATCCCATCAAACTTATTAGCCGAGGGTGAGACATCCCCTGTAATGGCGAGTCTCGAACTAGAAGCGCTTCGAAAGGAGTTCGACGGCGGCTCCATCGTCGCGGTCGACGACATCGACCTGTCCATCGACGACGGGGAGTTCGTCACGGTGGTCGGCCCGTCGGGCTGTGGGAAATCGACGACGCTGCGGATGGTCGCGGGGCTGGAACGGCCGACCAGCGGGCGCATCCGCATCGGCGGCGAGGACGTGACCGACGTGCACGCGCGCCACCGCGACGTGGCGATGGTGTTCCAGAACTACGCGCTGTACCCGCACAAGACCATCGAGCAGAACATGGCGTTCGGCCTGCGGATGAGCACGGACCTCTCGGCCGCCGAGCGCGAGCAGCGCGTCACCGAGACGGCGGAGATGATGGGCATCGGGGACCTGCTCTCGGACACCCCCGACCAGCTCTCCGGCGGGCAGAAACAGCGCGTCGCGCTCGGGCGCGCCATCGTCCGCGAGCCGGACGTGTTCCTCTTCGACGAGCCGCTCAGCAACCTCGACGCGAAGCTCCGGACGACGATGCGCACCGAGATTCAGCGCTTGCAGGAGGAACTGGGCATCACGGCGGTCTACGTCACCCACGACCAGGAGGAGGCGATGACGATGGGCGACCGCATCGTCATCCTCAACGACGGGAACCTCCAGCAGACCGGGCGGCCCAAGGAGGTGTACGAGAATCCCGCCAACCGCTTCGTCGGGGGCTTCGTCGGCTCGCCGTCGATGAACTTCCTCGACGTGACCGCCGAACCGACGGGCGACGGCGTCCGCCTCACCGGCGAGGGCGGCGCGTTCGCCTACGACCTCACCGGCGGTCGCGCCCGGGCGTTCGGCGACATCGAGGGCGGCTCGTACGTCCTCGGCGTCCGTCCGGAGGACGTCTCGGTGGCCGACGGCGGCGCACAGGCCGCGGTGCCAGCGACGGTCGACGTGCTGGAGCCGGTCGGCAGCGACAACTACCTCTATCTGAACCTGGGCGACGGCTCGGACGGCTTCGACGGCGACGACGCGTCGGCGTTCGTCGCGCGGGTCAGCGCCGACGTGGAACCGGCCGTCGGCGAGCGCGTCCGGGTGGTCTTCGAGGAGTCCGCCGTCCACCTGTTCGACCCGCGGGACGGCGACGCGGTCACCGCGACGGAGGAAGAGCCGGCGGCCGCGGCCCCGAAGTAGCGAGAGCGCGCTTCTACTCGCCGTATCCAGTCAGTTCAAAAATCCAGTTCCGCGAGCGGCCGCTCACTCGGCCGCGCGCGCCGGCTCGGCCCGGTACTCGTCGACCGCCGAGAGCTCGGCGACCGTCGCCAGCCGGAGCGCGTGGGGCCAGCCCAGCGGCGTCCCGCAGTCCGGCGTGCCGTCGTCGAACAGCTGTTCCGGCAGGTAGCCGGTGGGCTGGACGAGCGAGCCGCCGGGCAGGATTTCGCCGAGCAGGTCCCGGGACCGGGCGTAGGCCGGAGCCGCGCGGGCGTCGTCGCGGCCCCGCAGGAGCGCGCCGAGCTGGGCGGCCGCGTTCGCGCCCCACGCGGTCGACACCGTCCAGACCTTCGCCGCGTCCTGTGGGCCGCGTCGCCAGTCGTCGCCCTCGAAGCGGACCAGGCCCCGGACCTCGCCGGTGTCCCGTTCGAGGCCGTCGAGCGTCGTCTCGACGTGGGTGACGAGCCGGTCGAGCGCGTCCGGGGAGAGCCCGACGGCTTCGTCGGCGGCCCGGAAGGCGTCGACCAGCGCGAGCGTGGCGGAGTCGAGGCGGTCGTCGAGGCGGCCCTCGCGTTCGCGGAGCGCGTAGCGGTCGCCGGTCCAGAGCGCGTCGAGGCCCGAGAGCACCGTCTCCGCCTGCACGCGGGCGTGGTCACGGAGCGCGGTGCAGACCGGGGCGCGTGCGACCGCCGCGTAGGCGGACAGGAAGGTGGCGGCGGTGTGCGCGAACCGGCCCTGCATGTTCTCCCAGGCGTTCTGGCACGCGACGGGGAGGCCGTCGTCGGCCAGCGTGTCGTCGATGCTCTCGACGGCACACCCCAGGGCGGACTGGACGCGGTCCGGGTCGATGGGGTCGCCGGACCGGTGGAAGTCGGCGAGGAAGGCCGCGACGCTCGCGGTCTGGTCGGCCTGGTAATCAGCGTCCGACCCGCTCTCGAGGCGGGCGTTCGCCCACCCCGGCGCGAGCATCTCGTCGCCGGGCCAGACCCGGTGGGGCCAGCTCCCGTCGGCGCGCTGGGTCCGGCAGTAGAAGTCGGCGGACCGCTGGAGCCAGCGGCACAGGTCGAGGTCGACGGTCTCGCTGGCGTCGAGCAGGAACCCGGAGATCTCGGCGTCGTCGCGGAACCACGTGTAGCCGTAGCCGCCAGAGGTGACGTAGAACGGGTCGAAGTCGGGCGCGGCGATGCGTGCGCCGTTGGCCGCGGACAGCAGCGACAGCACCCGGAGGTCGGCGACGACGCAGTCTCGCGCGGGCGTGTCGTCCGGGACCCGCCAGCGGCGCTGGGTCCGGCCCGCCTCGGCCAGCGTGTCCGGCGTGTAGTGGTCGCCCGCCAGCCGGTCGACGGTCGAAAGCGCCGCGTCCCGGTCGGTCCGTGTCGCGTCCGTCAGCAGCGTCGCGAGCGTGACGCCGCCGTCGCGGAACGGCGCGGTCAGGGAGACGCCGCCGGTCAGCGTCGCGTCCTCGTAGCGGCGCTCGCCCGTCGCGCGCGGGAACGGGACCGGCTCGTCGTCGAGCAGTTCGGGGAGGCGCTCGGGAATCTGCCCCTCGACGGCGGTGAGGTCTGTCGAGACGCCGACGTAGTCGTGCTCTGCGCGGTGGTACGCCTCGACGGCCCCGTCGTGGACCAGCAGGCTCTGCTGGCCCTCGCGCCCGTCGGGGGCGAAGCCGACGAACGCCCGGAGCGAGACGTCCTCGGGCGCGTCGCCCCGGAGTTCGAACCGGGTGACGTGGCCGCGTTCGATGGTGCAGTCGGTCTGGACGACGGCCCAGTCCCCGCGGTCGTGGACCGTCTCGACGGCCCCCGAGTCGCGCCGATACCGCTGGTCGGCGGTCGCGTCGAACCACGTCGTCGCGTCCGTCTCGACGCCGAACCGCGAGCGGTCGATGCCCGTGAGCCCGCAGAGCGGATAGGAGTAATCGCGCAGCGACCCGTCGCCGTCGACGTGGACGAGCCTGTCGTCGAGGCCGCTGAACCGGCCCGTCGTCGAGCGTCGTTCCCCCGGGAACTGCCGACCGCCGTCCCGCGTCCGCTTGAAATCGTCGAGCGCCGTCCGAAGCGTCATTAGGAGAACGCACCACGCCGAGGGCTATAAAATATGGTGTAATAGTTTTTCACAGATGTGAAGAAGTGGCGTGTCCGTCCGTGCGGTTCGCATCGGCGGCGTCGACCCCACACGGCACCGAAACACAGTTATCCGAAACCCATGACAGGACCACAAGGAATGGACGATTCGACACTCAGCGACAGACTCGCGCAACTGGGCCTGTCGGACAAGGAGGTCGACACGTACCTGTCGATCCTCCAGAGCGGGGAGGCCACGGCGAGCGAGATCGCCGACGACACCGGCGTCTCCAAGCGGTACGTCTACAGCATCAGCAACTCCCTCGAGGACCGCGGGTTCGTCGAGGTCAACGACCACGTCGTCCCGACGACGATTCGCGCCCGCCCGCCCGAGGAGGTCGTCGACTCGCTGACCGACCGCCTCGAAGAGATGGGCGGCGCGCTGGACGAGCGCTACTCAGAGAGCGTCAAGGAGCCACAGCAGTTCGACGTCATCAAGTCACGGACCACCGTCATCAAGCGGCTCACGGAGTACATCGCCGACGCCGACCACGAGATCATGCTGTCGGTCCCACAGCAGTACCTGCCGGAGGTCGGCGAGGAGCTGGCGGCGGCCGTCGACCGCGGCGTCCTGGTCATGCTGGTCGTCAGCAGCGCCGACGACTTCGGGCCCGAGGACGTGGCCGGGCGGGGGTCGGTCGTCCGGGCGTGGAGCCACGAGATGCCGATCATGCTCACCGTCGACGCCCAGTTCGGGCTGGTGTCGCCCGCGGAGATGGTGACCCGGACGAACTCCGACCAGCGAGCCATCGCCTTCGTCCAGCGACAGCTCGTCCCGGTGCTGTCGGGCTCGTTCCTCGGGAACTACTGGCCGATGGCCGAGGAGGTGGCCGTCGCCGACCCGGCCCCGCTGCCCGCGACGTACCGCGACTTCCGCCACGCCGTCCTGCAGGCGACGCTCCGCCAGCGCGCGGGCGAGACGGTCCTGGCCGCCGCGACGGTCAGCCCGGTGCAGGCAGACGACGACCCCGGGCGCGTCGAGGGGCCCGTCGTCGAGACGCGGCAGGGACTGGTCGAGCCAGAGACCAACGCCTACCCCATCGAGCACTCGCTCGTCGTCGACGTGGGCGACCGGACGGTGACGCTCGGCGGCTCCGGTTCGTTCCTCGAAGACTACGAGACCGACGCGGTGACGCTGTCGCTGGAGGAGTGAGACGGGCGGTCGCGCGAGCGGTCACCGCCGGCTCGGTTCCGGCCAGCGGTAGAGGACGTAGGTCTCCGCGTCGGGGTCGTTCTCGGGCGTCCACACCAGTCGCAGCGTCGCGTCGCTCAGGTCCAGGTGCTCGCCGGAAGCGACGCCCGAGAACTGCCCGGCGTGGATGGAAATCTCCGTGCCAGCGGAGACGGTGGCCGGCGCTTGCGACTGGACGGGGTCGCCCGTCAGCGTCGCGTCGCCGCCGCCGGAACTCGCCGCGCCCGTGACGACGACCGACAGCGTCTCGCGGTCGAGCACGTCGCCACTCTCGAAGGAGAGGTTCAGGTACTCGCCGTTGCCGGTCGTCCGCTCGTCGTAGTCGGCGACGACGGCGACCTGCGGGGCGGCGGTCGGTTGCCGGTCGGTGAAGTCCAGTGCGAACGCTCCGGCGACCGCGGCGAGGACCACGACGATGCCGACGAGCATGACGACGCCCACGACCTGACTGGCGGCCCGGTTTCCCGCTGGTCCCCGACTCATTGGGGTACCTGGGGACTACCCACTGATAAACGTCGCTGTCGGCTCGGCGCTCGATAGTCGGTTCGAGCGCGGCCGGTTCAGGCCGTCATCAGGAGGTCGTCGGGCAGGTCGCCGTCGAGCGCGTCACGGTCGTGGGCCGCCTCGAAGTCGGGGTCGGGCCCCTTCGGGACGATGCGCTTCGGACTCACGTCGGGGTGGGTCGTGTAGTAGTGCTCTTTGATGTGGTCCATGTTCACCGTCTCGGCCACGCCGGGGAGCTGGTAGAGCTCGCGCAGGTACGGCCAGAGGTTGTCGTACTCGCGGACGAGCCGGTGATTGCACATGAAGTGGGTGTGGTAGACCTCGTCGAAGCGCACCAGCGTCGTGAACATGCAGAGGTCCGCCTCGGTCAGGCGGTCGCCGGCGAGGAAGCGCTGGTCTTCGAGGACCGCGTCCCAGTGGTCGAGTGCGTCGAACAGCTCCTCGACGGCCTCGTCGTAGGCCGACTGGCTCTCGGCGAACCCACAGCGGTAGACGCCGTTGTTGATCGGCTCGTAGATGTCGTCGATGATTCGGTCGACCTCGTCCTGGTACCCGCCGGGGTAGAGGTCCACGTCGTTCTCGGCCACGTCGTCGAACGCCACGTCGAGCATCCGGAGGATCTCTTCGGACTCGTTGTTGACGATGGTCTCCTCCTGTGTGTCCCACAGCACGGGGACGGTCACGCGACAGGTGGCGTCCGGGTCGGCCGCGACGTAGATTTCGCGGAGGTAGTCCGCGCCGTTGACCGTATCTTCGGTACAGCCCGCCTTCTCCGGCGTGAACTGCCACCCGTCGTCCTCGCGGTAGGGGTCGACCACGTCGACGCTGATGGCGTCTTCGAGGCCTTTCAGCCTCCGCGCCAGGAGCGTCCGGTGCGCCCACGGACAGGCCAGCGAAACGTAGAGGTGATAGCGGCCGGCCTCCGCCTGGAAGCGCGCGTCGGGGTCGTCGCGGACCCAGTCCCTGAAGGTGGTGTCCTGCCGGTCGAACGCCCCGTCGTCGTCCGTTGTCTCGTACGCGTCGGTCCGCCACTCGCCGTCGACGAGCATGTTCATCGTGCCGGACGATTGGCGCTGGACGGGGATAAACACCCGAGCGAGGTAACGGCGATGTCACCCCCACGGGTCCGAGCGGGGACGCCGCGAGCACGCCGCGGTTCGGACCCGGCGGCGGCCGCCCTGCGCCCGCTCTCGCGGCGTGTCGGGGCCGCGTGCGACACACCGGCACGCCGCCGGCCCGCTTCGAAGGCCTTATTGGGCCGCTCGGCGACGTATTCGCCAAGAGTACCTATGTCGGACAAACCTGCCTCGATGTACCGGGACATCGACAAGCCCTCGTACACCCGACGCGAGTACATCACGGGCATCCCCGGCTCGAAGATCGCACAGCACAAGATGGGTCAGAAGCAGAAGGACGCCGAGGACTACCCCGTCCAGATCAGCCTCATCGTCGAGGAGTCCGTCCAGCTCCGCCACGGCTCGCTGGAGGCTTCCCGCCTGTCAGCCAACCGCCACCTCATCAAGGAGCTCGGCGAGGACGGCGACTACAAGATGACGCTGCGGAAGTTCCCCCACCAGGTCCTGCGCGAGAACAAGCAGGCGACCGGTGCCGGGGCCGACCGTGTCTCCGACGGGATGCGCCAGGCGTTCGGGAAGATCGTCGGCACCGCCGCCCGCATCCAGGCCGGCGAACAGCTCTTCACGGCGTACTGTAACGTCGAGGACGCCGAGCACGTCAAGGAAGCGTTCCGCCGCGCCTACAACAAGATCACTCCCTCGTGTCGGATCAAGGTCGAACGGGGAGAAGAGCTGCTGATCGCGTAAGTCGAGCAGTCACGTTTTCTCGCAGTTCACCACGGGGAGAAGAGCTGCTGATTACGTCCGTCGAGCAGCGGCGGGTTTTCGCGTCGGTCCGAGCGATGGCGAGTCGCGGGCATCGACGCGTCGGAACGCTCGCTCCGAGACGCTGTCCTGTCGCGTGCTACCAATCCCCACAATATTCTTGCACCCGCCGCGCGTACCGAGAGGTATGGTACTCCGACTCGCACTCCTGGTCCTCGGCGTCCTCGAACTGCTCCGCCCGCGGAAGGTCGTCGACGTCTGGATGGGACTCGCGGCGACGAACGGCGACGAGGTCGACCTGCGCCCGTGGGTGTACAGCGCCGCCCGCGTCGAGGGCGCGCTCCTCGTGCTGTGGGCGCTCAAACGTGGCCGCGGCGGTGAGTAAGGCTGACCGGCCGCTCCGTCGAACGGACGACCTTAGTATCGACCCTCCTAACGGCCGGTAATGCTCAGGCTCGCCGTCGCCACAGCGGCCGAGACGTTCGAGCGGATGCGAGAACCGCTCGCGGCCAGAGACATCGAGGTCGGACACGTCGAGACCGAGGAGCGGACGATTCCCCTCGACGCGTCGCCGTTTGGCGACTACGACGTCGGGTTCGTCTATCCCTCGCGTATCATGGAGGGCGGCGTCGCCGACGCGATGCTCGACGTGCCGTGGGTCAACGACCGCGAGGCGATCCTGCGGTCGCGCAACAAGGCCGACGTGCTGGCGCGACTCGGCCGGGCGGGCGTCCCCGTCCCGGAGACCGTCGCCGTCTCGAACCCGGCGAGCGACGCGGACCTGACGGCGGCGTTCGAACGGTTCGACGCGCCCGTCGTGGTGAAGCCGAACTCGACGACCCGCGGGGTCGGCGTGACGACGGCCCACGACCTGGACTCCTTTCTCGGCGTCGTCGACTACCTCGACCTGGTCCACGACTACCGCGCGGTCGGCGACCGCTCCTTCCTCGTCCAGGAGTTCCTCCCCGACGCCGCGGACTACCGCGTGATGGTCGTCGACGGCGAGTACGTCGGCGCGGTCCGCCGGAGCCTGCCGGACGACGCCCGCGAGCGCGGCCGCTGGAAGCACAACGTCCACCGCGGGGCCGACGCCGACGGCCTCGACCTGCCGGCGGACCTGCGGGACCTCGCCGAGCGCGCGGCCGACGTGCTCGACATCCCGTACCTCGGCGTCGACCTGCTGGTGACCGACGAGCGCGCGGTGGTCAACGAGACGAACGCTCGGCCGACCATCGACGCGGCGACGAAGTACGAGGAGGGCTTCTGGGACGACCTGGCGGCGCTGATTCGAGCGACGGCTGACCGGTAGCCGAATCAGGCGAAAAGGGCGGAGCGAGACGGGGCGGCGGGTTACAGTTCGATGTCGGCGGAGTCCTCCTCGCGGTCGAACGTGACCTCGAGGATGCCGTTGTTGTAGGTCGCGGCGGCGGAGTGCTCGTCGACGCGGGACGGGAGCGTGAGTCGCTCGTGGTACTCGCGCTGGGCGCTCTCGGCGTTGATCGTCAGCACCGTGCCGTCGCACTTGAGGTCGATCGCGTCCTTGTCCACGCCCGGCACGTCGGCCACGACGCGGACCTCCTCGTCGGTCTCGTGGACGTCGACGTGGAGGTCGACCTCGCTCCCGCCGGTGTCCCGGTCGATGTGTACGTCGCCCTCCGACCCCATCATCTCGTCCATCATCCGTTCTATCTCGCGGAAGAACTCGTCGAACGGGTCGTCGCGGTCATCGCGTCTCATCCTTGATCGGTATAGGTTCGTCCGTTTCAAAAGCCTTCTGACGCCCTCAACACCTGCAACGATCAGCGCCGAACCGAGAGCCAGCGACGCCCCAAACGCGCCCATACAAACATTTCCTGTCCGAACGGTCATAAACAAAAACGATTTACAACAAATCCGAAAACATTTTACACTGACCGACTGCCTGTCTAGACAGCAATGAGTGAGCCAGTCCGCGTCGGCCTGAACGGCTTCGGCCGTATCGGCCGCAACGTATTCCGCGCATCGCTGGAGAACGACGCCGTCGACATCGTCGGCATCAACGACGTGATGGACGACGACGAGATCGACTACTTCGCCCAGTACGACACCGTGATGGGCAAACTCCCCGGAGCCGGCGTCGAGGACGGCGTCCTCACGGTCGAAGGGACGGACTTCGAGGCGGGCGTCTTCCACGAGACGGACCCGACCGAACTGCCCTGGGACGACCTCGACGTCGACGTGGCCTTCGAGGCGACGGGCATCTTCCGCACGAAGGAGGACGCGAGCCAGCACCTCGAGGCCGGCGCTGACAAGGTCGTCATCTCCGCGCCGCCGAAGGGCGAGGAGCCGGTCAAGCAGCTCGTCTACGGCGTCAACCACGACGAGTACGACGGCGAGGACGTCGTCTCGAACGCCTCGTGTACGACCAACTCCATCACGCCGGTGGCGAAGGTGCTCGACGAGGAGTTCGGCATCGAGGCCGGCCAGCTGACCACGGTCCACGCCTACACCGGCTCCCAGAACCTGATGGACGGCCCGAACGGCAAGCCCCGTCGCCGCCGCGCGGCCGCCGAGAACATCATCCCGACTTCGACCGGGGCCGCGCAGGCGACCACCGAGGTCCTGCCCCAGCTCGAGGGTAAGCTCGACGGGATGGCCATCCGCGTCCCCGTCCCGAACGGCTCCATCACGGAGTTCGTCGTCGACCTCGACGAGGACGTGACCGAGGGCGACGTGAACGCCGCCTTCGAGGAGGCCGCCGCCGGCGAACTCGAGGGCGTGCTCGGCGTCACGGACGACGACGTGGTCTCCTCGGACATCACGGGCGACCCGTACTCCTCGCAGGTCGACCTGCAGTCGACGAACGTCGTCGGCGGGATGACGAAGATCCTCACCTGGTACGACAACGAGTACGGCTTCTCGAACCGCATGCTCGACGTGGCCGAGTACATCACCGAGTAGACCGAGACCGGGTCTCGGCGCGGCGGCTCTCGCGGCTCACCATCAGACAGTCGTGAAAACGTTTATAGCAACGCTTATCGAACGGTGTGACACACGGAGTCTCGCACGGATGCATCGGCTCTGTGTACCTGTGCTGTCGACCTGGCGACGCCACTCGTGACCCGGTGGTGACCCAGTGAGGCGGTCGACAGACTCCCACCCATTTCCCCCCACTTTCCCGACTGATTCGGCGTCCGGACAGCTTCGCGACGCCGCGAGCGGGGGCGCGGAACCCGACTCGGAAACCGTTAAGCGGCCGGCAGGTATCCTCCCGAGTGATGACTTTCCAGACGCTCGACGACCTCGACGACGGCCAGCGCGTCCTCGTTCGCCTCGACCTCAACTCGCCGGTCGAGGACGGCGAGGTACAGGACAACCGACGCTTCGACCGGCACGCCGAGACGATCAGCGAGCTCGTCGACCGCGGGTTCGAGGTCGCGGTCATGGCCCACCAGGGCCGGCCGGGACGGGACGACTTCGTCTCGCTTTCCCAGCACGCCGACATCCTCGCCGAGCACATCGACCACCCGGTCGCGTTCGTCGACGAGACCTACGGGCCGCAGGCGCTCCACGACATCGCCGACCTGGAGTCGGGCGACGTGCTCGTCCTCGAGAACACGCGGATGTGCGACGAGGAACTCCCCGAGGAGGACCCCGAGGTGAAGTCCCAGACGGAGTTCGTCCAGACCCTCAAAGACGAGTTCGACGCGTACGTCAACGACGCGTACTCGGCGGCCCACCGCTCGCACGCCTCGCTCGTCGGCTTCCCGCTGGTGATGGACGCCTACGCCGGCCGCGTGATGGAGACCGAGTACGAGGCCAACACCGCCATCGCCGAGAAAGAGTTCGACGGGCAGGTGACGATGGTCGTCGGCGGGACGAAGGCGACCGACGTCATCGACGTGATGACCCACTTAGACGAGAAGGTCGACGACTTCCTGCTGGGCGGCATCGCGGGCGAACTGTTCCTGCGCGCGGCGGGCCACCCCGTCGGCTACGACATCGACGATGCGAACCTCTACGACGAGCAGTGGGAGAGAAACAGCGAGAAGATCGAGTCCATGCTCGAGGACCACCGCGACCAGATCACGCTCGCGGTCGACCTCGCCTACGAGGACGACGACGGGAGCCGCGCCGAGCAGGCCGTCGACGACATCGAGGAGAAGACCGTCTCCTACCTCGACGTGGGCAGCGAGACGGTCATGGAGTACTCGCCGGTCATCCGGGACTCCGAGGCCGTCTTCGTGAAGGGTGCGCTCGGGATGTTCGAGGACGAGCGCTTCTCGGTCGGGACCGCCGGCGTCCTCGAGGCCATCGCCGAGACCGACTGCTTCTCCGTCGTCGGCGGCGGCGACACCTCGCGGGCCATCGAGATGTACGGCATGGAAGAGGAGGAGTTCGGCCACGTCTCCATCGCCGGCGGCGCGTACATCCGGGCGCTGACCGGCGCGGAACTGATCGGCGTCGAAGTCCTGCAGCGTTAGAATCGGCGTTTCGTCTCGGCGTGTCGGTCGTCCCACTCCTCGACCACGTCGTCGGGAACGCGGACGACCGGACGCGTCTCGCTCGGTTTCGTTCGCGCGTGTCGCGCGATCCAGTCGCGGTCGTCGTCTTCCGCTTGGGGATCCGTCTCGGGCATACGCCGCTCTACCCGCGCGGCCGCTAAATTCCTTTCGACAGTCGCCGTAAAAAATATACTCGGCTCCGAGTACTCCGTGAAGACGCCGGAAGCGAAGCGCTTTCCGCCCGCCGCGTCGAACCCGGGGTATGTTCACCGGCATCGTCGAGGCGACCGGCGAGGTCCAGGCAGTCGTAGACGACGAGGGCGGCCGCCGCGTTCGCATCGGCGCGCCGTTCGAGGGACTCGACCACGGCCAGTCGATCAGCGTCAGCGGCGTCTGTCTCACCGTCGAGAAGGCGTCCGACGGGGAGTGGTTCGAGGTGTTCCTCGCGCGCGAGACGCTCGACCGGACGTTCTTCGACGACCTCGCGGGCGGGGACAGCGTCAACCTGGAGCGGGCGATGCCCGCCGACGGTCGCTTCGACGGCCACGTCGTCCAGGGCCACGTCGACACCACGGCCGAGGTCGTCGCCATCGAAGCGGAGGGCGACGACTGGACGTTCACGTTCTCGCTGCCCGAGGCCCACCGGGACTACCTCGTCGAGAAGGGGTCGATCACCGTCGACGGCATCAGCCTGACCGTCGCCGACCGCCGCGAGGACGCCTTCGACGTGGCGATCATCCCGACCACGTACGCGGAGACGACGCTCTCGGAGAAGTCGGTCGGCGACCCGGTCCACCTCGAAGTGGACGTCATCGCGAAGTACGTCGAACAGCTCTGCTGAGCGGCCGGTCCGGCGCGGCGTCCCGGTCCGTCAGGGGTCGAACTCGGTCCGCTCGGGCGGCTGAGTCGTGGGCTCCGACGGGCTGTGGGCGCGCTTGTACGCCTTCCGGTAGGCGTCGAGCTTGCGCAGCAACAGGAGGCCGAAGATGGAGTCGTAGACGATGACGAATCCGAAGAAGGCGACGAGGGTGTTCACGTCGTACAGCGTCGCCAGGACGACGGTCACCGGTCCCGACAGCGTGTTGTAGGTCGCGTGGATGAGTGCAGCGATGAGCAGCCCCTTCAGGACGATTGGGCCGGCGTCGTCGGGGTTGAACTTCGCCAGGCCGAGGTAGTAGCCCGCGAAGGCCGAGTAGATGACGTGGCCCGGTCCAGCCAGCGCCCTGACCGCGGTGATGTCCCCGCTCTCGGCGAGCACCTGGAGCGTCCCGGTGACCATCTCGGTGTTCTGGGTGATGTACAGCGCGTTCTCGATAGTCGCGAAGCCCAGCCCCGCGGCGGCCCCGTACACCGCCCCGTCGACCACGGCGTCGAAGCGGTCGTCGCGAAAGGCGTATAGTCGGACCGCGAGCAGTTTGACGCTCTCCTCGACCGGGCCGACGATGAGGAAGAAGAAGAACACCTGCCCGAGAAACGGGACGAGGCCGAACCCGGAGCCGATCGCCTGGACCGGATTCCCGAGGAAGGCGTTGAGCAGGCCCGCGAAGCCGGCGAACAGCACGCCGAGCAGGAACGTGCCGACGAGCAGCGTCAGCGGTTCCGACGTGGTCACGTCGGCGTACCAGATGTACGCCGCGAGCCCGAGCGCCGGCACCGCCGAGAGGAGCGCCATGCCGGCGAACAGCGGCTGGTTCCCGAGCGCGCCGAGGCTCCCGAAGGCGATCTGCAGGAGCAAGATCACGATCGCGGCGACGATGACGAGCCACCGGAGCGCCCACAGTCCGACGTGATAGAGCCAGTGGACGAACCGGTCGAGCGTCGAGCGGGGCTCCCAGTCCGCTATCTCGTAGAGGTCCGCCGACCGATCCGCGTTGGCTTCGACCGGGTCACGCCGTCGCTGTCCCATACTCCAGGGCAAGTCCCGGCCGCACCTAACCGTTTGGCTCGCGACGGCGGCGTCCGGCATTCGTCGGCCGAGTCGGCCGCCCGTCGGAGCGGACACTTGCGAGAGACGAGAGGCTTTTCGCGCAGGCCCGCCAAGCATCAGCTATGACGCTACGTGCGGGTGTTCTCGCGGTCCAGGGCGACGTGTCCGAGCACGCGAGCGCCATCGAGCGGGCCGCGGCCGCCCACGACGAGACGGCCGAGGTCGTCGAGATACGCGAGTCGGGGCTGGTCCCCGACTGCGACGCGCTGTTGCTCCCCGGCGGGGAGTCGACGACCATCTCGCGGCTCATCGGCCGCGAGAGTATCGACGAGGAGATCGTGGCCCACGTCGACGCCGGCAAGCCGGTGCTGGCGACGTGCGCCGGCCTCATCGTCAGCGCGACGGACGCACAGGACGACCGCGTCGACACGCTGAACATCGTCGACGCGACCATCGAGCGCAACGCCTTCGGCCGACAGAAGGACAGCTTCGAGACCCCGCTCGACGTGAGCGGCCTCGACGAGCCGTTCCCCGCGGTGTTCATCCGCGCCCCCGTCATCGACTACGTTGGCGACGGCGTCGACGTGCTCGCGGCGTGGGAGGACCGGCCGGTGGCCATCCGCGACGGCCCGGTCGTCGGGACGTCCTTCCACCCGGAACTCACCGACGACCCCCGCATCCACGACCTCGCGTTCTTCGACTCGGTCGAGTCGTAGCGACGGCCTGAAGGCCCCGCTCGCCGAACTCCGGCCATGAGCGACGACACCGGCGACGTGATCGACGACCTGTTCGCCGTCATCGAGGACCGCAAGGCGAACCTCCCGGAAGATTCCTACACGACATCGCTGTTCACCCACGAGAAAGGCGAGAACGCCGTGCTGGAGAAGCTCGGCGAGGAGACCACGGAGCTGATTCTGGCGGCGAAAGACGACGACCGCGAGGAACTGGCCCACGAGTCCGCCGACATCGTCTATCACCTGCTCGTCCTGCTCGCGATGAAGGACATGGACGTCGACGACCTACGCGCGGAACTGGCCGAGCGGCGGTAGCGAGCGCGCGACCGGCGTGACGGTTACTCCTTGACCGGTTCGAACCGGTGGCGGACGACCTCGCTGTCGTCGTCCCACTCGAAGCTCCCGTGGACGCGCTTCAGCCGCTCCCGGTAGGCGTCGAGGTCCGCGGACCCCTCGCGCTGTGCGTCCTCGTCGGTCAGATCCCCGAGCGTCCGGCGGGTCACGTCGGTGACCTCGAAGGTCGCCCCGTCGATCTCGAACGTGTCGCCCTCCTCGGCGTACTGGTGGCCGCGGTGCAACTGGCTGACACGCCCCTCGGCAGCCATCTGCTGGACGCGGTCGTTGGGGAGGAGTTCCCCGGCGTCGATCTGAGCCATACGGGGACTGCGGGCGCGACGCCCAAAAGCGTGGCTCGGTAGGGTTTCGGAGTCGCGGGTGCGAGTGAACGCGTTTTTACGCGCTGGCCGTCAACGGCGTCTATGAGCCATCCCTTCGAGGGTCTGCCGACGACGCCGACGTCCGAGGAGCTCCTGGACAAGGCGTTCTCGCGGGCGTCGCGCGCCGGCGGAGCCAAGGACGGGAACGAGGCCCAGCAGTCGATGCTGATGACGGCCTCGAACATCGTCTCGGACAATCTCGCGAACGTGGTGACTGCGTGGCCGACGATAGACGACCTCGACCCCTTCTACGTTGAACTCGCCGACGCGGTCATCGGCGAGGCCTATCCGGCCGACGACGACCCCGGTATCGACGCGCTGAAACAGCGCCTCGCGGAGATTTCCTGGGCGTCCCGGAAGACCAAGGAGATCCGCCAGGAGTACGAGAGCCGCGTGGCGCGGGGCGACATCGACACCGCGCGCAAGCTGCGCAAGCAGGCGTTCGCCCGCATCGCCGACGTGGTCGAGGAGGTCGAAGACGACCTCGCGGCCGTCTCGACCGCCCGCGACGCGCTGAAGGACGTGCCCGACATCCGGCCGGACGAGCCGGCCATCGTCGTCGCCGGCTACCCGAACGTCGGCAAGTCCTCGTTCGTCAACCGCGTCACCCGCGCCGACAACGAGATCGCCTCGTACCCGTTCACGACGACGCAGCTCCGGGTCGGTCACTTCGAAGACCAGCGGATCCGCTACCAGCTCGTCGACACGCCCGGCCTGCTTGACCGGCCGCCGGAGGACAGAAACGAGATCGAGTCCCAGGCCGTCAGCGCGCTCGAACACCTCGCCGACGCGGTGCTCGTCTTCGTCGACCCGAGCGGCGAGTGCGGCTACCCGCTCGACGACCAGCTGGAACTCCGGGACGCCGTCGCCGACCGCTTCGACGTGCCGGTCCTGACCATCGCCAACAAGAGCGACGTCTCGACGGACGTCGAGGCGGACCACTACATGAGCGTCACGGAAGACGACAACGTGGACGGCGTGCTGGAAGCGGCCATCGACGCCGTCGGGTACGAGATCGAACTGCCGTTCGACGACGAGTAGGTCCGCCGTTTCGGCGCTGTCAAGTTCAGTTCCGCCGCGAGGCGGTGCAGTGCCGCTACGGTCTCGATTCAGGTTCTCCGCCTTCAGTTCAGTTCGTAGGTCACGCTGACCGCCGCGTCGACGGTGACGGTCCCGGGCTCGATGCTCGTCCGCCCGCCGGCGTCACCGGCGGTGGCCGCCTCGGCGTACACGACGTAGCGGCCGCTGTCGCTGGTCTGAATCGAGACGGCGCTCCCGACGGTCCGTCCTTCCGCGCCGGCGACGACTTCGGCGTCGCTCCGGGCGCGGTCCATCGCGGTCGTCAGCGCCTCCTCGCGCGCGCTCTGGCGCGTCTCCTCGCTCAGCGAGTAGCGGATGCCGTCGACCCGGTCGGCGCCCGCGTCGACGGCCGTGTCGACGAGCGTTCCGACCGAGGAGACGTTACCGGTCTCGGCTTCGACGGTGTGGATGGCGACGTAGCCGACCTGTTCGCTGCCAGTCTCGGTCCGCTCGTACTCGGGCCGAATCTGGAAGCGCGAGGACGTGACGTTCGCGCCCGCGTCGTCGAGCGCGGTCGTGATGGCGTCGGCGTCGCCGGTGAGGTTGTTCCGGGCCGCCTCGGCGGTGTCGCCGCGGCCGACGGCGGCCACGGTGACGGTCGCGCGGTCCGGTGCGCGTTCGACGGTGGCGTCGGCGCTGACGCTGACGGTGGAGTTCGTCGACGCCGCCTGCGCGCCGGTGTCCGCGAGCGCGAACCCGACGCCGCCGGCGACTGCGAGTGCCAGTATCCCAACCAGTGCGAGTGATCGTGACTGCATGGGAGAGAGGACACCTGCCACAGTATTTAGCTCATCGAACGTTCAAATCCGGTTTTGAGCGTCAGGCGGCCCGTTCGACGGTGACGTAGTGGACCTCCGTGATAACGTCGCGACCGGCGGCCTCGTCGGCGACGGCGTCGAGTCGATCGATCAAAGGCGGATGTGACGCGTCGGGGGGTAAGCCGATCGTTACGACCACGCGGCGGGGCTCCTGAAAGATGGCGGTGTTCGTGTGTTCGACCTCGACCGAGAGGACGCTCGCCGGGGGCTCGACGGACCCTTCGATACCCTCGCGGATGTCGGACTCCGTCGTCGCCCGCTGGAAGGAGTCGAGCGTGACGCCCCCGAGGAACGCCGAGAGGACGAGAATCGACAGGACGAGGACGCCGATGCGCGTGATCGTCGCCGACCGGGCGTTGCCCTCGCGGAACCAGTGTTCGGGGCGGTAGCCCTGGTACCAGAGCCCGACGAGGACGGCGAGGTTGATCGAGAGGACGTTCACCAGGACGAGGACGGTCGAGCCGAGGCTCACGAGCGGCTGGCCCCACGCGATGCCGATGCCGACCGTCGCCGCCGGCGGGATGAGCGCCACGGCGATCATGACGCCGACCAGTGCCGTCGAGACGCCGCTTGTGAGGCTCAGGACGCCGGCCGCGCCGGCCCCGAGCGCGACGACCAGCGAGAGGAAGTCGGGCGCGACGCGCTCGCGGACCTGGCCGACGGTCGTGACGTCGGCGAGCGGCGGGACGACGTTGGCGTAGCGGACGAACAGCGCGAACACGGTTGCGCTGGCGATGGCGAGCGCCAGCCCGAACACCTGGAGCTTGACGCCGCGGACGAACAGGTCGTGGTCGTCGACGACGGTCCCGACGTTCGCGGTCATCGCCGGGCCGATGAGCGGCGCGATGACCATCGAGCCGACGACGACGGCCGGCGAGTCGAGCAGCAGGCCGGCGGTGGCGATGACGGCGCTGATGATCGTCATCAGCGCGTAGATCGGGAGCGACGGCGCGAGGTCGCGCGCCTTCGTCGTCAGTTCCTCGCGCGCGATGCGGTCCTCGTCCTCCTCCTCGGCGTACTTCTCCTGGAGTTGTTCGAACCGCCGAGAGATGACGGTGTTCGCGTCGACGACGACCGTGTAGGCGTCGTCGTCGATACCGACGTCCCGCAGTTCGTCGAGAACGGGTTCGAGCGCGTTGGTCGGCAGCGGAAACGAGACGACGGCGGTGTACTCCCGCCCGCTGGTCTCGTCCGAGACCACGTAGTCGATGCCCTCGTCGTCTAACGCCCCCAGCACCGCCTCGCGCTTGCCCGCCGGGATCGTTATCTGTACCAGCCGCACGGCTCTCGGTGGGGTCTCCGGCGACAAAAAGCCGGCTGGTCACGGCACGACGGTGTGGTGGCCGGCAGAGCCGCCCGTCCGTGGTGGTGGCCGACGGAGCAGCCCACCCCACCGACGCGAACGGACGCGCTTTTCCCCGCTGGCGGCCTACGACGGGTATGTTCGAGACGCGACCGGACCGGGACGCCGAGGTGGTGCTCGTCGGCCGGTCCAACGTCGGCAAGTCGACGCTGATGCGGGAGGTGACCGGCCACACGTTCGACACCGGCCAGCGCCCCGGCGTCACCCGCTCGCCGAACCACTACGACTGGGCCAGCGCAGACTTCGTCCTCACGGACCTCCCCGGATTCGGCTTCATGGACAGCGTCCCCGACGACGTTCGCGAGCAGATCAAGACCGACGTGGTCCAGTACGTCGAGGCCAACGCCGAGAAGATCCTCGTCGGGATACTCGTCGTCGACGGGAAGTCCGTGGTCGACATCATCGACCGCCACTCCGGACCCGACGAGATTCCTCACGACGTAGAGCTGTTTCACTTCCTCCGGGAGGTCGGCGTCGAACCGGTCGTCGCCGTCAACAAGATGGACAAGGTCGACGACCGCGACGAGCGCCTGAACGAGCTCTGTGACCGGCTCGGCCTCTACCCGCCGTGGCAGCAGTGGCAGGAGACGGTCGCCCCGATCAGCGCCAAGCGCGGGTCGGTCGGTCCGCTGAACGAGGCGGTCCGCCACCACCTCCACGAGGCAGGGCGGGACGACTTATTCCAGTTCTTCTAACTATCAAGCGGATCCTACCGGGCTCGTAAAACCGGTCGGACAGCGTCTAGTCAGGCTGAGAGAGCGAAGTAATCAAAGAGTACTGACACACGCCACAGCACAACAGGACGGCCGTCGGTATCAGTAGGCTACGTGACATATTTTGACACACATAAAAATATATGCGTCTCACATACGGACAGTGACGATGAGTTTCACGACCATACGACTCGGCCCGTCGATGGGCTGGCACCTCCCGAGGTCGCTATGAGTCGATCCTACTTCGACTTTTTCGGGGATTTGATGGTACAGGTCAGTGGTAATGGGGGCCGCACTTCCAGGCAGTACCGGCGGATGTACGACCATTTCAGAACATCTTCCCCTGACAGAGATCCGGACATTGTCGTCGAGGAGACGACCGGCGACGTCGACCCCGAAGTCGTCCTGGGCGACCCGGACGACTACTACGGATGGACGGGCGAGGAGTTCGTCGTCCGGAACGGCTCGGACTTCATGGCCGTCGAGCCGGGCTGGTCACACATCAGGGTGACGCGGGGATTCGAACCGTTCTACTCCATTTATCCGATCGAGTTCGAGGTCCGAAAGCGACGTGTCGCCGACAGCCAGGCACTGATGCACGCCTCCGGGGTCAGGCTCGACGGACAGACCACGCTGTTTCCGGCGTGGCGCGGGGCCGGGAAGACGAACACGCTCCTGTCGCTACTCCGCGAGGGTGCGGACTTCCTGTCCGACGACCGCCTCTGGGTGGGCGCCGACGGGACGGCGGTCGGCTATCCGCTGGGCGTCAATCTCCAGCCGTTCAACGTCGAGTCCTTCCCCGAAATCGAACTGCAGTACGACACCCGTAAGGAGCGCCTACGCTCGGACGTCCACGAGTACATCGACGCCCGCGTCGATAGAAGCGGGACGTTACCCGAGACAGCCGTCGCCTATCTGAACGATACGTATCTCAAGGACAGCAGTCGGGACTTCACCGACATCTCCGACCTGTACCCCGACGCCGACTACGTCGACACGGCGTCGATCGACAACGTCGTTTTCCTCCAGGCCGCGCCCAACACCGACACGGTCACTGTCGAGGGGATCTCGACGGAGACGGCGATGAGTGCGGCGACGGCGATCAGCAACTTCGAGTGGGACGGCCGACTCAGAGAGTACTTCCACGCCTACGACGCCCTCGTCGGCGGACAGATGATCGAAACGCTTGACGAAGTCGTCCGTCAGGAGCGCGCGGCGTTCGAGGAACTGTTCGATGACGTCGCGACGTATCAGGCGCACATCCCGCGAAAGCGCGACTGGAGCGAGTCCAGCCTCGACACCGCCGTCGTGGAGGCGGTCGCGTCGCTCGACTCACAGCGAGTGATCGAGGCGCTGGACTGATTGCGGATTCGGAACCGCTCCGAGGCGCGTCCCTCGCTGGGCGTTCTCCCGAACGGGGCCGACAGACTGGTCACCCCCGCTCGAGCACCGACTGTCTCGAAAGTGGCGACTCCGAGTCGGTGATAGTGAGCGTATAAGTCAATCAGGCCCACGTAACAGTGTCATAACTATACACCGGCCAGCGGAGACAACGTAGTGGAACACCTGTCAATGTATCTATCACAGATCTGTCCCTCCGACCGGTGGCGAACGCGGTGTCGGGGGAAACGCACGCAGTCGCGCGCGAGGGGACAATGAGTATCCCGACACGTCCTCTCTCGTCGGGTGCTCGTCGGGGGCGGACCTAAAATGGGCTCTCGCTCCGGAGAGACCGGACCTGGGGGGACGACGAGACGCCGGCTCCTCAAGACGGTTGGCGCGGGGATCGGTCTCGCGACGCTGGGGACGACCGGCGGAGCCGGCCAGCAGTCGGCCTCGTGGTCGATCGTCGCGCTGCCCGACACGCAGGTCTACGCCAAAGACGACACGCCGTACGCGAACGAGCAGACCCAGTGGATCGTCGACAACCGCGACAGCGAGAACATCGCCTTCGTCAGCCACGAAGGCGACGTGGTCGACCACGGCGACGACGACGCGGAGTGGCAGTACATGGACGCGGCCATGGCGAAACTCGACGGCGTCGTCCCCTACGCGACCGTGCCGGGTAACCACGACTGGGCGACCCTGTGGGACAAGGAGTCCTCGATCGACAAGTACAAGCAGTACTTCGGGCCCTCCCGGTACGACGGTCGAGACTGGTACGGCGGTGCGGGACCCACGGACGTCGACGAGAACAGAGCGAACATCAACAGCTACCAGCTGTTTTCCGCCGGCGGCTACGACTTCCTCCACCTGGCCCTCGAGTGGGAGCCCGCAGGCTCGACCGACGACCCCTCGACACCGCTTGGCTGGGCCCAGCAGGTGTTAGACGAGCACCCCGACCGGGCGACGATTCTCACCACGCACTCGTACCTCCGTGACAATCCCGACCGGCGAGCGACGGAGCTACAGGAGCCAAACGACATCGGGAACACCGCCCAGACCGTCTGGGAGGAGCTGATCTCGCCGAACCAGCAGATTTTCATGGTCCTGGGCGGCCACTGGCACGAAGAAGACGGCGAGGTCAAGCAGGTGTCGACGAACGACGCGGGAGAGGCCGTCTACGAGATGCTGGCGAACTACCAGTTCCGGTCGGACGGCGGCCACGGGCTGATGCGCCACATCCGGTTCAACCCCGGCGGCGGCAGAGACGCCGCCGACCGGATCGCCGTCCGGACCTTCTCGCCGAGCACGGGCGAGGAACAGACGGACGACGACAGCGAGTTCCACTTCGACCTCGACTTCGACGCCCGCTTCGGCTCGGAATCGTCGACCGGCGAACGGGTCTCGTTCGAACAGGGGACCGACGGCTACGACGGCACGGTCGACACCATGCTCCGCGAGGCCGACCCGGAGACCGGCTTCGGAACGGCGACCACCGTGTCTATCGACCAGAACGACCCCCAGGGAAGCGGCAACGGCAGTCAGGCCCTCCTGCGGTTCGACGGCGTCGTCGGCGACGGTGACGCACAGGTCCCGCGGGGCGCAACTGTCGAGAGCGCGACGCTGACGCTCGAAACGGCCGACGACGGCTCCGGCGCGTCCGTCCATCGCATGCTGACCGACTGGACGGAGGACGCCACGTGGGCGTCGCTCGACGGCGGCGTCCAGGCCGACGGCACGGAGGCGGCCGGCAGCGCCGACGCACAGACCGGGACGGTCGACACTGGGACGACGCGCATCGACCTCACGGCCAGCGTCCAGGCGTGGGCCGACGGCGACCCGAACCACGGGTGGGTGTTCCTCCCGAGCGGCGGTGACGGCTGGGACATCCGAACAGCCGAGAGCGACGCGCCGCCGACGTTGCAGGTCCGCTACCAGCCTCCCGACGAGAGTAGCGGCCCCATCGCGGGCGACGCGGACGGCGACGGAGACGTCGACGCCGACGACGTAACTCGAATCCAGCAGTCCGTGGCCGGCAAGGACGTCGACATCGACCGAGAGGCGGCGGACGTCGACGACGACGGAGACGTCGATATCGGCGATGCCGCCCGCGTCCGGAACATGAGTGGAGGCGACTCGTGAGCGACGCACAGAAGCTCTTCGCCATCGGGGCGCTCGTGGCGCTCGTCGCGGTCTTTCCGATCGCCGTCTCGACGGCCGGTGCACTGCCTGCCCCGGCCATCGGCGTCGCCGGGAACGCTACCGACGCCCCCAACGATACCGTCACCGTCTCGCCCGGCGAGACGACCACGCTGACGGTGTGGGCGAACGCGACCGCGGTGAGCGGCTACCAGACGAACCTCACGTTCGACCCCGACGTCGTGACCGTCGAGTCGGTCTCCGGCAGCGGCGACTTCGACGCGCCGGTCACCAACGTGAACAACAATGCCGGCTGGGTGGCGTTCAATCAGCTCCGCGACTCCGAGACAGCGAACCCCGTCCTCGCGACGGTCACGCTGTCGGTCACCGACGAGGCCGGATCGAACACCGACCTCTCGTTCGTCGGCGCCGACACCAAGTTCACCGACGCCGACGGTGAGACCGTCACCCCGGAGACCCTCCACGGCGTAACGGTGACTGTCGAGTCCAAGACGACGCCAACGCCGACTCCGACGCAGACGCCGACTCCGACGCAGACGCAGACGCAGACGCAGACGCCGACTCCGACTTCCACACCAACCGAGACGCCTACGCCGACACCAACCGAGACGCCGACTCCCACTCCGACGTCCACGCCGTCGAATGACGACAATAGCGGCGGTGGTGGCGGCGGCGGAGGTGACGACGACGATGATGGTGGCGGCGGAGGCGGTGGTGGTGGCGGCGGTGGAGCCGCGCCACCGGACGAGCCGTCGTTCACCGTGGCGAACGCCTCGCTCAACACCTCGTCGACCACCGTCCGGACCCCGGTGACGGTGTCGGCAACCGTCGAGAACACCGGTGACGACGACGGGACCTTCGAGGCGTACGTGGCCGTCAACGGCAGCGCCGTCGGCGTGAACGAGTCGGTCGACATCGACGCCGGAGCGGAGAGAGCTATCAACCTCTCGGTCCTGTTCAACACGACCGGAACTCGCGCGGTCGCGTTCAACACGACAGCCGCCGGAAACGTGACCGTCCACGCGTCACCCGCGCCGAACGCAACGAACGCGACGAACGCGACTGCGACGCCGGCCGTCACGACGACACCGCCCCAGACAGGGACGGACGCTGCGACAGCGGGACCGACACCGGTGGCGACGACTGCCCCACCGACCGACGGCGAAACGGCCACGCAGGGCTCCGCGACGACCGACGCGACCGCCAGTCCGACCGGAACGACCGGCGGAACCGGCGCCGGCTTCGGAGCGGCCACCGTCGCGCTGACGCTGTCGATACTGCTCGGCTGGCTCGCCCTTCGGGAGCCGCCGAACTAACGCGGCAGTCCCTTTCTCTGCGACAGACTCCCGGAACGGGCCGACGGGGCACTCGAACAGTGAGGCGACGCTCTCTGGAACGCCGTCAAAAGGATTCACGAACAGCGAGGTGATCCCGCGAGGCGGGAGAACGATAGAATGGAATGGACTCGCCGGGATTTGAACCCGGGGCCTCTTCCTTGCGAAGGAAGCGATCTGCCACTGATCTACGAGCCCGCGCAGTCTGCCACTCGAACGCGGAGTTGTAAAAACCCTGCGTGTGAGAGCGGCCTTCGATAGCGATTCACACTGTGTCGGGGCGTGTCCCGGCCAGCGGTTCGGGCGGACAGCGGTCACGGTCGCCCGCGACGCGCCGCGAGGTCCGCTCAGTCCTCGAGGACGATCTCGATGGAGACGTCGTTGGGAACCTGGATACGCATCAGCTGGCGCAGTGCCCGTTCGTCGGCGTCGATGTCGATGAGCCGCTTGTGGACGCGCATCTCCCAGTGCTCCCACGTCGCGGTCCCCTCACCGTCGGGGGACTTGCGAGTCGGGACTTCGAGCGTCTTCGTGGGGAGCGGAACCGGACCGGAGAGTTCGACGCCGGTCTTGTTCGCGATCTCCCGCACGTCGGCGCAGATGTCGTCGAGGTCCTCGGGGCTGGTGCCCGCGAGCCGAACGCGTGCCTGCTGGGACATGCGTTATCGCTCGTTGACGCTGAGGACCTTGCCGGCGGCGATGGTCTGACCCATGTCGCGGATGGCGAACGAACCGAGCTCCGGAATCTCGGAGGACGGCTCGATGCTGAGCGGCTTCTGGGGTCGGACCGTGACGACGGCGGCGTCCCCGTTCTGGATGAAGTCGGGGTTCTCCTCGGCGACCTCGCCGGACGACGGGTCGATCTTCTTGTCGATGGACTCGACGGTACAGGCGACCTGTGCCGTGTGGGCGTGGAAGACCGGGGTGTACCCTTCGGTGATGACGCTCGGGTGCTGCATCACGACGATCTGGGCCTGGAACGTCTCGGCGACCGACGGCGGGTCGTCGGCGGGGCCACAGACGTCGCCGCGGCGGATGTCGTCCTTGCCGACACCGCGGACGTTGAACCCGACGTTGTCACCGGGCTCGGCCTTCGGGACTTCCTCGTGGTGCATCTCGACGGTCTTGACCTCACCGGAGACGTCCGAGGGCTGGAAGCTCACGTTGTCGCCGGTGTTGAGGATACCGGTCTCGACGCGGCCCACCGGGACCGTCCCGATACCGGAGATGGTGTAGACGTCCTGGATCGGCAGGCGGAGCGGCGCGTCCGTCGGCGGCTCCGGAGCCGGCAGGTCGTTGAGCGCTTCGAGCAGAATCTCGCCGTCGTACCAGCCCGTGTGCTCGGACTCTTCGGCGATGTTGTCGCCCTCGAAGGCGGAGACCGGGATGAACTTCGCGTTCTCCGTGTCGAAGCGGACCTGGTTGAGGAGGTCCTTGACTTCCTCGACGACGCTCTTGTACTCGGCCTCGCCGTAGTCGACGAGGTCCATCTTGTTGACGGCGACGATGAGTTCGCCGATGCCCAGCGTGCGGGCCAGGAAGACGTGCTCCTGGGTCTGCGGCTGGACGCCGTCGTCGGCGGCGACGACGAGCACGGCGTTGTCGGCCTGGCTCGCGCCGGTGATCATGTTCTTCACGAAGTCGCGGTGGCCAGGACAGTCGACGATGGTGAAGTCGTAGGCGTCCGTGGTGAACTCCTGGTGGGCGATGTCGATGGTGACACCGCGCTCGCGCTCTTCGGCGAGGTTGTCCATGACGTAGGCGAACTCGAAGCCGCCCTTGCCTTTCTCCTCGGCCTCTTCCTTGTGCTGCTCGATGACGTGCTCAGGTACCGATCCTGTCTCGTACAGGAGTCGGCCGACGAGCGTGCTCTTCCCGTGGTCGACGTGGCCGATGATGGCCAGGTTCTGGTGTTGTTCGTCGCTCATTGTTATCTCTCACGCGCAGGGGCGCTGTATCGGGTTTATTAGCTGGTGGTTCATAAAACGATTTCGAAAGCGTGTAAGCGTCAGGCGGTCGCTTTCTTGCGATTCGGCACGCCATGTCATGGGTAGGTGTCACCTGGCTAGGGCCGTCCGACGACCGGTCCGAAGTGGAGTACCAGGTAGGCGTGTCTACGTGCACACTGATTCCGCAGATTAGAGAAAACGGACGGCCCCCTAAATCGACTCTTCCAGCGAGTGAGCCATATCACCGAACACTGGCGCCTCGAACAGTTCGCCGGAGAAGGCCTGGTAGGCCATGTACACGAGGCCGACGAAGATGGCGAGGTTGAACAGCATCATGAACGGGGCGACCAGCAGCGAGATAAAGCCGGGCAGCAGTCCGAGGACGAAACCGATTGCGTACCGGAACAGGTACAGTCCGAGCGTGTAGGCCACGCTCTGGGCCGCGTTGAACCGCACGAACTCGTTTTCGTCCTCGATGAGCAGGAAGATGACGCCAAGGGGAAGCAGATAGGCGACTGCCGCGGCGAGATTAGCCGAGAGCCCGAACACGACATCGTCTTCTTCCGCGCCTGTACTCGTTGATACTGTGGCTGTTTCCATACATTCAATTATAAAATAAGAGTAAATAATACTTTTTGTTCAGAATGAATTTATGATTTAAAGGAGTGTCACGGAGGACGACCCAGCCAAGCGCAGAAGGCGCGTGAGAAAAATCGGACGGCGTTACAGTCGCCCGACGTCGGCGAGGACAGCGCTCGCCGTCTCCGGGCCGCCGGCACCGCGTCCGGAGATGTTGAGCTGGCCGGCGTGTTCGGTCTCCAGTTGCGCGATGTTGCGGGTGCCGGAGACGGCCAGGGGCGCGTTCTCCGGGACGAGTCGGGGGCCGACGCGAACGGAGCCCTCGACGACTTCGGCGACGAGTCGGACCGTCCGACCGTCCTCGCGGGCGAGTTCGAGCGCGCTGCCGGTGATCTCCTGTATCCCCTCGACGTCGGCGTCGTCGAGCGTGTACTCGGTGTCGTCGTTGGCGAGGACGTTGGCGACGATGACGCCCTTCAGCGCCGCGTCGGTCCCGTCCACGTCGAAGGTCGGGTCGGCCTCGGCGACGCCGAGGTCCTGGGCCTCCGCGAGCACGTGCTCGTAGTCGAGTCCCTCGGTGGCCATCCGCGAGAGGATGAAGTTCGCCGTCCCGTTGAGCACGCCGCGGACGGCGGTGATGTGTCTGGGGTCGAAGTCGGCGATGGTCGAGAGGACCGGCATCGCGCCGCCGACGGTCGCCTCGAACAGCACGGTGCCCTCGCTCTCGCGTTCGAGCTCGCGGACGTCGGCGTAGCGCTCCGCGACCGGCCCCTTGTTCGCCAGCACGACGTGACGGTCCCGTTCGAGCGCGGCCTCGACGTGGCCGAAGCCGGGCTGGGCGTCCCCGAGCGTCGTCGGCGTCGCCTCGACGAGCGTGTCGTAGTCGGCCGACAGCGCGTCGCTCGGGTCCACGGAGCCGACGACGCCGTCGGTCCGTTTCCGCTCCAGGACGGCCTCGGCGTCGATGCCGTCGGGGTCGACGACGGCGCTGCCGGAGTCGGCGAAGGCGGTGACAGAGTGGCCGTAGTCGGCGGCCAGTTCGACGACCGACGAGCCGACCGCGCCGGCGCCGATGACGGCGAGCCTCATAGGTCACCTCCCGCGGCGAGCGGCTCGATGACCCGCAAGTCCTTCTCGTCGGCGACGGTCCGAACCGCCGACATCGTCCGGTCGACGGCCCCCTCCTCGGTGGCCAGTCGAATCCGGGCGCTCGACTCGTCGGTCGTCCCCGCCGGGGCCGCCAGCGAGAGGTCGGTCACCGTCGCGTCCGACGACTCGTGGATCCGCGAGAGCGTATCGGAGAGGTCCGTGTTGACGAGGTGGCCGGTGAGGACGACCGTGAGCGCCTCGCTGTACTGCTCGGCCCCCGCCTGGATGACGTTGATGCCCGCGTCGCGGAGCGCGTCGACGATCCCGTCGAACCGCTCGGGGGTCGCCTCGAGGTCGACCTCCACGGGGATGTGTCCCCGCGGGGTCACGTTCCCCCGCTCGTGGAAGATCGAGAGGAGGTTCCCGCCGTTGTCGGCGATGGGTTCGAGCGCCCGCAGCAGCTCGCCCGGCTCGTCGACCAGTTCGAGCCGAACTGTGTATGACTGCACCTCGTCGGTCGAGTCGCTCATCGCCCGCTCACCTCCTGTTGATCTCGGTTCATTGTGGGTGACTCAGCAGGGGCACGTATAAGAAACCGTCCGTTTGGTCGGAGACGGCGACCGTGGCACCCACACGGCCGGCGCTACATTTTTGCCGCGGCGGCGAGGTCACTCGTTCGTGTACGCCCTCCAGGCCGAACCCCCGTCGATAGCGGTCGCCGTGACGACAGCGGGCGCGTTGCTGGTCGTCGCGTTCGTCATCGGACTCGTCGGAGACGCGGTCGCGCGCCGGCTCTCGAACCCCGTCTCGAAGTACCGCCTGCTGTACGGCCTCGTCGTCCTCCCCTTCGCGCTGCTCGCGTACGTCGTCTTGCGGTCCATGGGATTCGGTCCCGCGCTGGTCGGCAGTGCTCTCGCGACCGACGCGTCGCTCGTCGGCGGCCTCGTCGCGGATTTCGTCGAACTCCTCGCCGCCGGACTCGTCGGTCTCGCGGCCTACGGACCCACCGTCCGGGGCGTGCGCGAGGCCCGCGACATCGACCTCTCGACCGGGCGGGCGCTGGCCCGGATGGCGCGCTGGGTCCTCGGCGTCAGCGTCGTCGCCACGCTCGTCCTGGTCCCGCTCGAAGGCGGGTCGTCCACGCTCGCGACGATGGCGCTGCTCGCGGCCTTCGTCGGCGGCGTCCAGGTGGCCGCACCGTGGATGATCCCGCTCCTGCGCTCGGCGCGGCGACCGAGCGACGCGGGGGCCGACCGCCTCGACGCGCTCCGGGACCGCGCGGCGCTCTCGGTTCGAGACGCCCGCGTCCTCGAAACCGACAGCGAGGAGACCGCGAGCGCGACCGTCCGCGGCCCGCCCGGCTACCGTCGGCTGTTCGTCACGAGCACGTTCCTCGACGCGCTCGACGACGAGACCGCCGCGGCGCTGCTCGCGATTCAGGCCGGTCGAATCCGTGCTCGCGTCCTCGCGCGAACGATGGCGACGGTGCTCGCCGCGGTCGTCCCGCTGTTCGTCCTCTTCGAAGACGCCGGACCGGCGCTCCCGCTGCTCGGTGCGAGCGTCGCGGCGGTCCTCGTCGGCCTCTGGCTCACCCGCCGCGGCGTCCGGGCGGCCGACGACAGCGCCGCCGAGCGGGTCGGGCCGGACGCCGTCGCCGACGCGCTCGAACGGTACGCCGCCGTCCACGAGATGGAACCGAGCCGCCGCCGGGTCCCGAACCCGCTGTCGCGGACGCCGGCGCTCGGCGACCGGATCGACCGGCTTCGCCAGCAGGCAAAACCGGAGTAGTCGAACGCGAGCGCAGACAGTGAAATCAGATAACGCGGCGCGGACACGCATACCGCGCGCCGTCGGCGCGCGGTTTCACTTCTCGCGACCGGCGGGAGCGAGAAGGGAGTTTTTCGCGTAGATTGTTACGAACCCGCTCTCCGCAGCGCGCTCACAGAGCGTGCGAGGAGAAGGGGTGACGTAAAACGGTACTTAGAAGTAGTTGATGGCTTCGGGCAGTTCCGTCTTCATGCCCTTGCGCTCGCGAATCTCGGTGATCTTCTCCGGCTGGAGGTTGTCGGCCATGACCTGGAAGCCGGCGTTCTCGGTGTTCCAGGAGGCGCGACCCTCGGTCGCGGAGCGGATGTCAGAGGAGAAGCCGATCATCTCGTCGACGGGCGCGACGCCCTCGACGACCATCAGGTCGCCTTCCTGGTACATGTCGTCGACGCGGCCACGGCGGCCCTGAATCTCGCCGCTGGCGGCTCCCATGTGGTCGTTGGGTACGTCGATGCGGACCTGCTGGATCGGTTCGAGCAGCTTGATGCGGGCGTCGATGAGGGCGTTGTGGACGGCCTCGCGGACGGCCGGGATGACCTGGGCCGGACCGCGGTGGATGGCGTCCTCGTGGAGTCGGGCGTCGTGGAGACGCAGCAGCGAGCCCTGGACCGGCTCGGCGGCGAGCGGGCCCTCGTCGAGGGCTTCTTCGAGGCCCTCGATGACGAGCTCCATCGTCTCGTTGAGGTGCTGAATCCCCTTCGTCTCGTCGAGCAGGATGTTGGTGCCGTGGATGTGCTCGATGTTCTGGGAGTCGTCCTTGTCCATGCCGGCCTCCTGCAGCGCCTCGCGGCGCTCCAGTTCGGGCATGTCCATCGAGGCCTCGCCCATCTTGATGGTCTCGACGATGTCCTCGCTGAGCGGTTCGATAGAGATGTAGAAGCGGTTGTGGCGGTTCGGCGAGATGCCCTCGACCTCGCGGCTCTCCTCCTGGGGAGCCTCGCGGTAGACGACGATGGGCTCACCGGTGTTGATCGGGATGCCCTGGTTGCGCTCGATGCGCTGGCCGATGACTTCGAGGTGGAGTTCGCCCTGCCCGGAGATGAGGTGTTCGCCGGTGTCCTCGTTGATCTCGATCTGGATGGTCGGGTCCTCTTTCGCGACCTGCTGGAGCGTCTCGATGAGCTTCGGCAGGTCGTCCATGTTCTGTGCCTCGACGGACTTCGTGATGACCGGCTCCGAGATGTGCTCGATGGACTCGAAGGGCGTCATCTCGACCGAGGAGACGGTGGAGCCGGCGATGGCGTCCTTGAGGCCGGTGACGGCGGCGATGTTCCCGGCGGGGACGTGCTCGACTTCCTCGCGCTCGCCGCCCATGTAGATGCCGACGCTCTGGATGCGGTTCTTGCCGGCGGTCCCGGAGACGTACAGTTCCTGGCCCTTCTCCAGCGTGCCGGAGAAGACGCGGCCGGCGGCGATTTCGCCGGCGTGGGGGTCGACGCCGATGTCGGTGACCATCAGGACGACTTCGCCGTCCTCGTCGACCAGGCGCATGCCTTCGGCGAGTTCGGACTCGGCGTCGCCGCGCCAGATGCGCGGGATACGCCGGGGCTGGGCGTCGACCGGGTTCGGGAAGTGCTCACACACCATGTCGAGGACGACGTTCGACAGCGGCGTGCGGTCGTGGAGTTCCTGGCGCTTGTCGGCGCGTTCGAGCTCCATGATGTCGCCGAAGTCCATCCCGGTGCGCTGCATCGACGGCATCGAGACGCCCCACTTGTAGAGGGCGGACCCGAAGCCGACGGTCCCCTCCTCGACGGAGACGGTCCAGTCGTCGATGTCGTCCATCTCCTCGGTCATGCCGCGGATGAGGTCGTTGACGTCGTCGATGACGTTGAGGAGGCGCTTTTGCATCTCCTCGGGACCCTCCTGCAGTTCGGAGATGAGGCGGTCGACCTTGTTGATGAACAGCGTCGGCTTGACGCCCTCGCGGAGCGCCTGCC
>Ga0207772_100138_pt1 | contig 74205 bp, 79 predicted proteins | sample A23M3SouthBayCA_2_FD_187750 | JGI IMG/M metagenome (GOLD analysis project Ga0207772, IMG submission 187750) | Aerobic enrichment media microbial communities from Eden Landing Ponds, California, USA - A23 M3 (2) (SPAdes) | ecosystem: Environmental > Aquatic > Marine > Unclassified | place...
GCGGGGTCGCGCCGTACCGACAGACGAACTTCGCGCGCTCGACGCCGAGGTACGTCGGCGTCTGCTCGCCGTGGGTCAGGTGGACGAGGTTGATGATGAGGAAGGCGATGGCCCCGCCGGCCCCGACGCCCGCCAGCGCGGACGACTGGAAGTACGGCTCGAAGATGGCCGCGAGCGCGGGCTCGGCGACGATCCCGACAGCGATGCTGGAGGCGGTGATGCCGACCTGACAGCTCGTCAGATAGATCTCGAGGTCGTCGGTCATCTCCCAGGCCCGTCGCAGGCCGGGTTCGTCGAACTCCGACTCCGAGTACTGTCTGGCCCGGGTCAGGCCGAACTCGATGGCGACGAAGAAGCCGTTAGCGAGGATGAGAACCACACCGGCGAACAGTCTGGCGGCGAGCTCCACAGTCTGCATGTACCGACGGGGTTCGACGGCCCCCTACGAAAAGGTGCGGCAAGCGTCGGCCGGACCGCGAGTCGCGACGGGCCGCGGGCGTCAGTTCGCGTCGCCGCCGCGTCGACGAGCGAGCCAGCGGCCGGCCACCAGCGCGACGCCGCCGGCGACCGCGAGCGCGGCGAGGCGGCGACCGGTCGACCCGCCGGACTCGTCGTCGGTCGAAGTCGCGTCGACCACCGGCTCCTCGCCGAAGTCGTACTCGACGCCGGTGAGGTCGGTCGAGACCGTCCAGAGCCGCTCCGCGGCGGCCTCGTCGGAGGAAGCCGGGCTCGACTCCTGGAACTCGGGCGCGCCGCGCATCCCGAACAGGCCGTCGGGGCCGACGTACTCGCCGCCGGTGACGTCGTCGGCCGTCGCGGCGTAGAGCATCGGAAGCGCCCCTTGCGCGGCCGACTGGGCGAACACCGCGTTGGCGGCGCGCATGGCGACCGCCCGCGCGGTCGACCCCGCCTCGCGCGGCCCGCGGAACTGGAGTTCGGTGTCGGCGTAGCCGGGGTGACAGGCGACGCTCACCACCTCGTCCCACCCGTATCGCTCCAGTCGTCGCTGGAGTTCGTAGGCGAACAGGAGGTTCGCGAGCTTGCTCTGGGCGTAGGCGTCCCACTTGTCGTAGGACCGCTCGGACTGCAGGTCGTCGAAGTCCATCTCACCGCGCTCGTGGACGCCGCTCGATTGCGTGACGACCCGCGCCTCGCCGTCGCTCGCGTCGAGCAGGTCGAGCAGGCGGCCGGTCAGCGCGAAGTGCCCGAGGTGGTTCACCCCGAACTGCGTCTCGAAGCCGTCGTCGGTCTCGCTCCGGGGAATCGCCATCACGCCGGCGTTGTTACAGAGCACGTCGAGGGCGTCGTAGTCGGCGCGGAGGCCGTCGGCGAACGCCGCCACGCTGTCGAGGTCCCCGAGGTCGCACTCGCGCACGTCGAGGTCCGCGTCGGGCACGTCCGCTCGGATCTCGTCGGCGGCCGCCTCGCCGCGGTCGACGCTCCGGCAGGCCATCACCACGGTCGCGCCCCGTCGGGCGAACGCCTTCGAGCCTTCGAGTCCCAGTCCGCTGTTCGCGCCGGTCACGACGACCGTCCGGTCCGTCAGAGAGGGCATGTCGGCGGCAGTCCAGTCTCCCATACCGCACGGTTCGGGCGCGAGCCACTGAAACCCATCGGCGACGGCAGGGCCTATGGTCGCCGACCGCGTACGTCCCGGCGATGAGCGACGTGTCGGTCACCGTCTACACGCGCGAGGACTGCCACCTCTGCGATGAGGCCGTCGAGACCATCGAGCGGGTCGCCGACGACGAGGGGGTCGCCGTGGCGCTCGACCTCGTCGACGTGGATTCGGACCCCGAACTGCAAGCGGAGTACGGCGAGCGCGTTCCGTACGTCTTCGTCGACGGGTCGCCGGCGTTCAAGTACCACGTCGACGAGCGACGCCTCCGGGAGAAACTTCAGAAGTCGGCGTCGGCGTGAGAAACAGGGGTCGAGCGGCCGGACGGCTGCGAGAACAGACGGAAACAGTCAGTCCGAGCGCTCGACCTGGCTGATTGTAATTCGGACACTCCCGAACGGCCTGAGCGTGAGCGCGTCGCAGGTGTAGAAACAGCGCCGCAGTCTCGCGGCCCGTCTCGCGCCGATGAACAACCCTGCGAGCGCCGCGAGGGCACTGAGACCGACAAGCGGGTGGCTAATCGTCCACAGTAGTACGAAGAACGCGAGTAGCAGCGCGTAGCTCGCCACGATTCGCCGCCACGTGGGATTCAGTCCGGGGCGGTCACGCGGAGCAGATGGTGGTTGTTGCACGTTGTCGGTGTGTTAGTTAGTATCTATCTCTCTCGTCTCGTCGAGAATGGCGAGGAGCCGGTCGGCGCGCGGGGTTGCGGTGTAGTACCGCCAGCGGCCCTCCTTCCGGCGCTCGACCAGGCCCGCACTGAACAGCCGTGAGAGCGCCTGACTGACTGCGCCCTGGCTCACGCCGAGAGCCGGTTCGAGCTCGCAGACGCACACTGCCTCGTCGGCCCCGGCGATGAGCCGGAGCGCTTCGTAGCGGGTGTCGGTCCCGAGCGTCGAAAGCGTCTGGACGTCCGCAGCGAGTTCGTCTTCCGACAGGGGCTGGGTGACTGACGAACAGCAGTTCGATTGTGGACCGTCGTCCTCCGGCGGTTGGGTCGCTGACTGGTCTGAAGTCATATTAGTGTACTCTAATATTAGAATATGCTAATATAAGCTTTTCCCACCAAACAGTCAGCGTCGGCACTCCCCGGGAGAGACGAAGAGAGGTCAACAGCAACTTCGAACCAGTGAAGAAACCCGCTACCGGCCGCGCTCGACCGCCGCGGCGAGGTCGGCCGTCGCCGCCGCCGGGTCCTCGGCGCCAGTGATGGCGGTGATGACGGCGACGCCGTCGGCCCCGGCCGCGACCACGTCGGCCGCGTTCTCGGCCGTGATGCCGCCGATGCCCACGATGGGGATGTCCACGGCGTCGGCGATGGCGGCGACCCGCTCGGTCCCGACGGCGTGCTCCTCCTCGGGGATGTCGTCTTTCGACCCGGTGGCGAACACCGCGCCAACGCCGAGGTAGTCCGCCCCCGCCGCTTCGGCCTCGCGGGCGGCCTCGACGGTCGAGGCGGAGCGGCCGACGACTGCGTCCTCGCCCAGCAGGTCCCGGGCGACGGGCACCGGCAGGTCGTCGTCGCCGAGGTGGACGCCGTCGGCGTCGAGCGCCTGCGCCAGGTCCACCCGGTCGTTGACGACGAAGGCGACGCCGGCCTCGCGGGTCAGCGCCCGCACTCGTCGGCCCGTTTCGTAGCGCTCGCGCGCCGAGCGGTCCTTCTCGCGGAGTTGCACGACGCCGACGCCGCCCTCGATGGCGGCGGCGACGACGTCGGCGGTGTCCCGCCCCGCGGAGAGCGACGCCTGCGTGACCAGATACACGTCCCAGTCGACCATACGCGGCCTCCGCGCCGTCGGGACTTGGGTGCTGTGAGTTCGGTCGGCGCGGGTGACGGGGACCGGTCTCAGCTCTCGGACTCGGCCGACGGCCCCGACGCGCTCGCGCCCTCGTCGGCGACGGGGGCGGTCAGGCCGCCGTCGCGGACCGCCATCCGCAGGCCGAACTCGGCGACGTTGCCGCCGTGCTGGGCGGTCCGCGAGAGGCTGTCGAGCACGCGCGTCAGCCGGTAGTCGGCGTCGGTCGACTCGAACAGCCGCTGGTCGAGGTCACCGACGCGCTCGCACACCTCGCGGCGTCGCGAGAGGGTCTGTCGTGCGGTGTCGACGCGGGCGTCGCCGATGACCACGCTGACGGCGTCCTCCACGACGGCGCGGGCGTCCTGCGCGAGGTCGCCGAGGTCGGCGGCGAGGGCCTCGTCCGGCGGCTCGTCCAGCCGTTCGGCGACGAGGCCGATACGCTCGGCGTGGTCGGCGACGCGTTCGAGTTCGTTCGCCGTCGCCCAGAGGCCGAACAGCTCCGGGCGCGTCAGCCCGAGCGCGTCGATCTCGTCGAGGCGGGCGAGCCCCCGCTCGAAGTAGCGGTCGACCATCGCGTACAGCCGGTCGGCCTGCTCGTCGCGGTCGCCCCAGCGGTTGCCCGTGGACCCGCTGGTCAGCGTCGCCGTCGCGTCCCGGTGCATCGACAGCGCGACGAACTGGAGCTGACGGACCGACTGGGTGACCGACACCTCGCTCGCGTCGAGCAGCGTCTGGACGGTCACCCGCGTGTCGGTCGCCTCGGACACGGTCACGCCGGTCAGGTTCCGCGCGACGCGCTCGACGGCGCGGTACTGGGCGTCGGAGAAGCCCGCCGGCGCGTCGAGGACGACGGATTCGACGCCGGCGGCGTAGGCCGCCCGGAGCGTCTGCTCGATTCCCTCGGGCTCGTCCGACCCGATGTCGAGCGAGACGCGGCTCGTCGTCTCCGCCTCGGACTCGGGCGTCTGGACGACGAGCAGGCCGTCGATGTGCGTGTGGAGGTTCACCGTCGTGCCGGCCGTGCAGTCCTCGGACTCGGCCCACTCCTTCGGGAGCGAGACCGTGTACGTGCCGCCGCCGACCGTCTGTATCTTGCGTTGCTCCATGTCAGTAGAGGAGTTCGGGGTCCGTCTCGACCATGTACAGCGTGCGCGCCGCGACGTTGACGGCGTGGTCGCCGACGCGTTCGAGGTCCCGGACCGTCAGCAGCAGCCGCGAGACGTCGTCGAGCAACTGTTCGACCGACCAGAGGTCGTCACCGTCGCCCTCGCGCTCGACGAGGTCGCGAGCGACGGTCTCGCTGGCCCGCTGGCAGAGCGCGTCGAGGTCGTCGTCGTCGGCCGCGATGGCCCGGCAGGCGGCCACGTCCTCGCGCTCGTAGGCGTCGAGGCTCCGCTCGATCATGCTGGTCGCCTCGCGGCCGATGGTGTCCACGTCGACCTCGGGCGCGAGTCGGCGGTCGGTCGCCAGCGCGTACGCGCCGAGGTTCGTCGCCAGGTCGCCGACGCGTTCGAGGTCGGTGATGACCTTGAACGAAGCGGCGACGAAGCGCAGGTCGGAGGCGACCGGCTGCTGGAGGGCGAACAGGTCGATGCAGTCCGATTCGAGCGACAGATACAGCTCGTTGACCTCGTCGTCGCCGTCGATGACCTCGCGAGCGAGAGCCTCGTCGTTCGTTTCCAACGCTGTCAGCGCCGCTTCGAGGCGCTCGACGACCAGTTCGCCCATGCGGACCACGTCGTCCCTGAGTTCGTCCAGCAACTGCCGGTACGACTCGCGCGACATCGGAATCACCCGAACTTGCCGGTGATGTAATCTTCGACGCGCTGGCTCTCGGGGTCCTCGAATATCTTGTCGGTGTCGTCGTACTCGACGAGTTCGCCGCCGGTGAGGAAGACGGCCGTCTGGTCGGAGATGCGGGCCGCCTGCTGCATGTTGTGCGTGACGATGACGACCGTGTAGTCCTTCGAGAGCTCCTCGACGAGGTCCTCGATCTTCGAGGTGGCGATGGGGTCCAGCGCCGAGGCCGGCTCGTCCATCAGGATTACCTCGGGGTCGACCGCGAGACAGCGAGCGATACAGAGACGCTGCTGCTGGCCACCCGAGAGGCCGAGCGCGTTGTCGTCGAGGCGGTCGCTCACCTCGTCCCACAGGGCCGCCTGCTTCAGCGACCGCTCGACGAGTTCGGCCTCAGCCTCGGTGTCGTCGCGGCCGAACAGGCGCGCGAGCAGGCCCTTCTCGATGTCACCGTGCTTGCGCGGGCCGTAGGAGATGTTCTCCCGAATAGACTTCGGGAAGGGATTCGGCGACTGGAACACCATGCCGATGCGTTTTCGAAGTTCGACGAGGTTGGCGTTCGAGTCGTATATCTCGGTCCCTTCGAGTTCGACAGAGCCGTCGACGCGCGCGGCCTTGATGCGGTCGTTCATGCGGTTGAGACACCGCAGGTACGTCGACTTGCCACACCCCGAGGGGCCGATGAGGGCCGTGACGCTGTTCTCGGGGATCTCCATCGAGACGTCCTTGAGCGCGTGGTCGTCGCCGTACCAGACGTTCAGGTCGTCGACGGAGAGCTTCGAGGGACCGTCGAAGCGGTAGTGCGTCCACTCTTGGCGGACCCGCTCTTCGCTCTCGCCAGCGGTCGTCTGGATACTGGGCGACTCGCCGTCGGGGCTCGCCTGTGTGCCGGTACTCGTCTGTGCGTCGGTGTTGATGCTATCACTCATAGTCGAGTTTCCTCCGGAAGTACGTCCGCGCGGTGATGCCGACGGCGTAGAACGTCAGCACGACCATCAGCAGGATGAACGCCGTCGCCCACCCCATCTGTGGCGACCCCGACACCCCCGCCGCGATGACGGCCCACACTTGCGTCGGGAGGGACGCCGAGGCCGTCAGCAGGGCGTCGTTGACGACGAACGGCGGGCGCGCGACGAATCGGAAGCCGCCGATGACGTCGACGGCGTTCGTCGCGTTGAGCGTCGACCCCAGTACGAGGATGAGCGGGGCCGTCTCGCCAGCGATGCGGCCGACGCCGAGGATGACGCCGGTGATGACGCCGGGCATCGCCGCCGGCAGGACGACGCTCCTGATCGTCTCCCACCGGGTCACGCCGAGCGCCGCGCTGGCGTCGCGGTACTCGTTCGGAACCGACTTGATAGCCTCGCGGGAGGTGATGAGAACGAGCGGCAGGAGCATGAATCCCAGCACGAGCATCCCCGCCAGCAGCGACTCGTCGCCGCCCAGGCGGGGGACGAGGAAGGCCGCGCCGAACAGGCCGAAGACGATGCTCGGCGTCGACCAGAGCGCGTTGGTCGCGATCTCGACCAGCGCGGTGAACCGACCCTGTTCGGCGTACTCGGTCAGGAACACTGCCGCGCCGAGACCGAGCGGGACGGCGAACAGCGTCGCCCCGACGACCAGCCACACCGTGCCGACGATGGCCGGCATGATGCCGCCCGGTTCGAGGCCGAGCGGGACGTACGCCTGCATCACCATCGGCCACGAGAGGCTGCCCGCGTTCCCGACAGAGACGCCCAGGACGGTGAACGAGACGCCTGTGGCGGCGACGTGCAGGCCGATCAGCGCGGTGAAGCCCGTCGCGCCGACGAGGCCGAGGCGCGTCTCCTCGGCGAGCAGCCGTCGGGTGATCGTCTCCTCGCTCCCCCGTCGGGCGGCAGTCGTCAGCACCGCGACGGCGAGGGAGGCGACCGCGCCGAGCAGCGCGACCGCGGGGACGAGGTTCACCGGGCCGACCAGCGGATTGACGGCGGTGACGGGCTGGAGGACGAGCGCGGCGGTCAGCAGGCCGAGGCCGCCGAACACGCCGAGCGTGAACAGCGGGGCCTCGTCCTGTGCGCTGGCCGCGAGCGACGCCCCGTCACTCGCCAGAACGCCGGCCAGCGGGAGGACGGCCAGCGCGCCCGCGGCGACGGTCCCCGCGACGACGGCGGCGACGCCGAGCGTGCCGCCGAGGGGAAGACCGAACGGACGCGGGCCGAACACGAGAAAGAAGACGGTCAGCGCGACGAGTCCGAGGATCGCCGTCGGGACGGCCTGCCTGACCGACCTGACGCGCGTCGGCTGCGTGCCGACGCTCCGGAGCGACCCGAACGCGCGGAAGAACGCGACTGCGAGGAGGAGGGCCGGCACGGTCAGCAGGAGCGTCCCGACCGTCGCGTCGGGGGTCACCGTGATCGCCGTGTCGATCGTCTCTCCGGAACGGTTGACCTGGACGACGTAGGTGAAGGCGTATCGAAGCGTCGACCCCGTGAGCAAGACGCCGGCGAGGACGGAGGCCAGCGAGCCGACGAGCGCCAGCGGGAGGACCCGGAACAACTGTCGCGCGCCGGTGTTCCAGTCGCTCGTGCCGGCCGGCGAGCGGGCGAACCGAACCGCGCCGACGAGCGCCGGCGCCAGCACGACGAGCAGGGTCAGCGCGCCGACCGTGATGCCGTGGACGGCGTAGCCGACGCCCTTGAGCGTCACGAACAGGACGATGGTCGCCATCACGGCGACCATGAGGAGGGCGGTGAGGTTGATGACGAGGAACGCGCCGTACTCGCGGCCGCGAGCGCCGAACCCGGCGCGGCACTTCGCCGCGGACCAGGCCGACAGCAGCGTCCCGAACAGGAGGAAGACGGGGACGACCGCAGTGCCGGTGAAGCCGCCGGAGAGCGTCTGCGGGTTCCACCGCCAGCCGACGCCGACGACGCCCGTGACGACGACCAGTCCGAGCGTCGCGACGACGAGCGCGGGCGATACCGTCGAGCCGACGTCCTCGCGCGGGAGGACGGTCACGGCGAGCAGAAACGCGCCGGTTGCGAACGCCACGACGGCCCACAGCGGTGAGCCGAATCCGACGAGCGCCCCGCCGATGACGGTCCCGAACGCGAGGCCGACAGCGCCGAAGACCGACCCGGCGAGGAGGCCCGCGCTCGCGTTCGGTTCCGTGTCCACGACGCCGACCCGGGAGGTGACGCCGGCGGCGACCAGCGCCAGCGCCTCGACCAGCAGGACCGCGCCGAGCAGCGTCGCCATCGTGACCGGGAGGGCCACCGCGAGGACGGTCAGCGAGACGGCGCTGACGACGAGGCCGAATCCGATGCCGCGCACGCGCTGTGACGTGACGGGGGCGACGCCGGTGTAGGAGGCGAGGCCGGTGACGCCGACCGCGCCGACGACGACCGCGAGCAGGGTCGCGAACGCCCCCGTGAGCGCGCTCCCGCTGGCGTCCAGCGGGACGAGGTTCACGAGCGTCGTCATCCCCAGGGCGAAGCCGACGACGCTGAGCGCGATAGCCGCGTCGAGGCCCCGGTCGTAGACGTTCGAGTCCGCGCTGACGAGTCGGTCGGTGGTCGCGTAGGCGTCGCTCATTGGTTCCCCTTCAGTTTCTCCTGCATGCGCTGCTCGATGAACTGCGAGACGACGCTCATCCCGGCGACGATGACGAACAGCATGACGCCGGCGACGAACAGCACGTCGATGGTGCTCTCGGATGCGCTGCCGTACTGCGTGGCGATGAGGCTCGTCAGCGTCACGTTCGCGTCGAAGACGTCGAACAGCGGGTCGGCGAACTGCGTCCCGGCGGCCATGATCGCGGCCACGGCCATCGTCTCGCCGATGGCCCGTCCGAGGCCGAGGATGACGGCCGCGGAGATGCCCGAGAACGCCGCCGGGATGGAGATGCTCTTCATCGTCTGCCACTCGGTCGCGCCCATCGCGACGGAGCCGTCACCCATCGACTGCGGGACGCTCGACAGCGCGTCCTCGCCGACGGAGACGACCGTCGGCAGCGCCATCACGCCGACGACGACGCCCGCGATGAGGAAGCTCGCGCCGTCGTCGAGGAAGTTCGTCTGGACGAAGCCGTTCAGCACCTGGAAGCCGATGAACCCGTAGACGATGGAGGGAATCCCGGCCAGGACCTCGACGCCCGGTTTGATGACCTCGCGCAGTCGGTCGCTCGCGACCTCGGCGATGAACAGCGCGCCGAAGAGGCCCAGCGGGCCGGCCACCGCGCCAGCGATGATCGTGACGACGACCGTCGCCCAGATCATCGGGAGAAGCGAGTAGGCCCCGCTGAGCGGGTTCCAGTACGTCTCGCTCGTCGGGAGCACCCCTTCGAGCCAGAAGAACCACCGTGGCTCGCCGTTCTGGACGGGGATCATGAGGAGCCCGAGCCCGTGTTCGAGAAACGCCGGGAGCGCGCTCACGAACAGGAAGAACGTGATGAATCCCACGGTCAGCACGGTCAGTATCGTCGCGACGAGCGTCAACAGCCGCGCCATCTCGGCCTGGTAGGTCACCCAGCCCAGCGCGGTGATGAAGGCGAAAGCCAGCAGCATCGGCAGCGCGAGCGCCGGCCGGACCAGGAACACCAGAATCGTCGCGACCAGCGTGAGCGCCGAGCCGCCGACGGCCAGCAGTGACCCGTCTATCGTGACACCGCGCGACAGCGTCTCGCCCTCCGTCGTAGATAGTTCGTCTGTCATAGTATGGAAAATCGACCGGCGCGGTCGGCGGTCGGTCGACCGACGACAGGTCGCAGTCGATCAGACCTGGTCGGGTAGCTTGTTGCGTTCCTCTTCCAGGCGGCGCTCGCCGAGCGTGAAGTAGTTGTTCGGCGCGACGAACGTCTCCTGGCCGAACTCCGAGAGGATCATGTTGATGAACGCGCCCTCCTTGTTCGAGGTGCCCTGCCACGTGTACATGTGGAGGTCACGCGAGAGCGGGTACTTCTTCGAGTCCAGCCCGTTCTGCGGGTCCTCGTACTTGTACGTGGTCCCTTCCCACTCAAGGGCGATGGGGGCGAGGCCGTCCGTGTTGATGAACGCGAGCGCGAGGTAGCTGATCGCGTTGTCGGCCTGGGCGATGGCCTGGGCGAGGCGCTGGTTCTGGCCGTAGCGGTTGGCGACGGAGGTGTCCTCCTCGGGGTTGCCGAAGACGTTGGAGACGAACGAGGTCCGCGTCCCGGAGCCCTTGACGCGGCCCAGCACCTGGATCTCCTTGTCCGGGCCGCCGAGTTCGCTCCAGTTGGTGAGCCGGCCCTTGTAGAGGTCCTTCAGCTGCTGGCCGGTGATCTTCTCGACGCCGGCGTCGGCGATCTCCTGGGAGACGACGAGCGGCTGACCGTCGACGGCGACGACGTGGTCGATGAAGTCGTCGTAGGAGTCGCGGTCGGGGAGTTCGTCCTCGACGTTCCCGCTGGAGTTCCCGATGTCCAACTGGCCGTTCATGACCTTCTCGACGCCGGTGCCGGAGTGAGACAGCGCGACGGAGGCAGTAAACGGCGCGTCGCCGTTCTCGCGCGACTCGAAGCCGTAGAGGCCGGCCCAGTAGTCAGCGAGGTTGTTCTCCGTGTCGATGTCGTACTCGCCGTGGGGCCAGTACTCCGTGTCGCTGGCCGGGCGGTTGGCGTTCCAGTAGGAGGCCGCGGTGTTTGCGACGGGGTACACCGTCGAAGAGCCGCCGGCCTCGAGCGGGCCGGAGCCCATGGAGCTACTGCCCTCGTCGGTGCTCGCGGTCTCTTCCATCTCCGTGTCCGTCGCCGGCGCGTCCGTGCTCGCACTGCCGTCCGAGCCGCTGTCCGTACTGGCCCCACCGTCCGAACTGCTTCCGCTGGAACAGCCGGCGACGGCGGCGACGCCGGTCGCACCCGTCGTCGCGATGAACTTGCGTCGTGATACCCGGTCTGACAGCCCGTCTGAGTCGTGCGCCATCACCTGACTGGTCGGGGAAGGATAGTAAGTAAGCTGCTAAGATACCTCTATTGTATAGGTTAGAACTATATAGATATGCCATGTGTAACACTCACAAATCTGGTCAACAATATCACTATTTTTCGCGCGACAGAGAGCCGCTATGGCCATATATCTCGAATATTCGTCAAGCTCCACCTGCGCGTCGAGCGCGACCGAAACAGCCCCACATCCGGCAACAAATTCCTCCAAATGGGCGAACTACCGGTGATTTTGGCCCAAATATTAGCTCCCCAATACAATATATAGATATGAGTGGATTTATATCACCCCGAGAGTGATTGACGGTCACATGGAGACACGTAAGGTGCAGGTGACCGGCGGATCGACGTACACCGTCTCCCTCCCGAAGGAGTGGGCGACCGAGAACGACGTGAGCGCCGGTAGCGTCGTCGAGTTCCACGCCGAGCGGGACCTGCTGTTGCTCGCGCCAAAGCAGGAGAACGGCCGCGTTGAGGGGTCACTCGACGTGGACGGACTCGAGGACAAACACGAGCTCACGCGTGCGGTGATGACGATGTACGTCAGCGGCTTCGACATCATCGAACTCGAAGCGTCCCGCATCACGGCCGAGCAGCGCCGCATCATCCGCGACGCGACGCAGGGGCTGGTCGGCCTGGAGATGATCGAGGAGACGACCGACCGCGTCGTCCTGCAGGACTTGCTCGACTCCTCGGAGCTGTCGGTCCACAACGCCATCACGCGCATGCGCCTGGTCTCGCTGACCATGCTGTCGGACGCCGTCGAGGCGCTCATCGAGGACGACGACGACCTCGCGCAGGACGTGATGCAGCGCGACGACGACGTCGACCGCCTCTGGTACATGGTCTCGCGCGTCTTCCGCACCGTCCTGCGCAACCCCACCGCCGCCAACGAAATCGGCTTCCCTCGCGAGACGGTCTTCGACTTCCAGTCCAGCGCCCGCCAACTCGAACGCATCGCCGACCACGCCACGAAAATCGCCAGCCTCTCGCTGGAGATCGGCGAGATTACCGGCGAGACCGCCGACCTGCTCCAGCGCCTCGAATCCGAGGCCCTCGCCGTGCCAGAGACCGCGATGGACGCCCTCCTGGCCGAGGACTCGGACGAGGCGGTCGAACTCGCAAACGAGGCCCGCGCCCGGATTCCCAACGTCGACGACACCGCCCGCGAGGTCGACGGAGAGATTCGCGAGTTCGACCCGCAGAGCGCCCAGGTCCTCGGACTCGTCGTCGACTCGCTGTCGCGGACCGCCGACTACGGCGGCAACATCGCCGAGAGCGCCCTTCAGAAGGCCGCGCCGCGACCCCAGTCGTAAGCCCGTTGCGAGTGGTCACCGGGTTCGGTTCGTCGGTCCGCGTCGGAGCACTCCGTCCACATCAGAGCGTCCCGTCCGCCTGTCCGGTCGCTACACGCCGCGGTACCGACATTACTTCAGACAGTACCGCCGCTGTCGCCGTACCGTCTCGAGACAGGCGACGACGTCGGCCAGCGCCGGACACGTCACCGCTTCCTCGGCGTAGAGGTACTGCGTCAGGCTCGACTCGTCGATCCCCGAGAGTCCGGCGACTGACCGGTCGTGGAGGCGGCGCTGACGGCGGGCCGCGACCGCCTCGCACTCCGCTTCGACGTCGGCAAGTCCTTCGTCGATGGCGGACAGTCGCGACGAATCGGCCGTCCGTCGGGCGTTTTGGCCGAGGACGGTCGCCCGGCGCTCGCAGTCGTCGAGGCGCTCACGGACCGTCGTCAGCGACTCGCGCTCGCGTTCGAGTACCGGGAGCATGGTCTCGCGCTCGTCCCGTGCCCGCTCGCTCGCGGCCAGCACGGCCTCGTACACCCGCGGCGTCAGTCGCGTTCCGTCTGCGATCTGCGCCGCGAGGTCCGCACCGAACTCCGCGGCCACGTTCGCTTCGAGCGTGTCGTCGTACTCGGCCTCGAAGTGCGGGACGTCCATCACCGTCTCGCGGTAGGCCGACCGGACGGCCCGCAGACCGGCGTCGGGTTTCGTCGCCGTTTCCAGCATCAACGCCGCGCCGCCGCCCCTCGCATCGACGCCGCCGACCGTCGGCGAGGGTAGTTCGATCGAGCGGACGCGCGACCGAAACCGCCTGAACGCCGTTCGCTCGGCCTCGATACACTCGATTTCGCGGTCGACCACGCCGAGGGCGGCTTCGATGCGCGGGTGGCTCGTCTCGGGACCGTCGGTGTGAGACACGGGTGAGTCGACCCCGACTTCGGAGCGCCCGACATAGATAGTTTCTATGTTTTCTATATAGTCAATGGGAGCCATGGGTCCCGCTACGGACGCTCGGTCCCGAGGTGACCGAGTCGAAAACCGCCTCCGCTGACCGAAGGCGTGCCCGGCGTAACTGTGAGTCTCGTAACACATTTATACATGACAGCATTTTAACTATACGTATGTGTGCAAGCTCGACCCGGACAGGGTCCGAGAATCGACCGGAGCAAACCACAGACTGTCCCCTCTGTTCCCTCCGTGCGGACAGTCAGACCGACATCTACACGCACCTGCTGGTTTCACACCGGAAGAGCGACGTCGCCCAGGCGTTACTCGATTCGAACCGGGCCCAGTAGACTCGTTCGCGCCGCCGGGGAACGGACCGCTTTTCTGCCCCCGCGCGCTACTGACAGGTGGTGGCGATGACGAGCAGTTACCCCCGCTGAGCCCCTTGTGACGACAGCCTTTCCCGAGCCACCGTTCCTGCCGCGACGGCGCGTCGACCTCGTGAGCAGTAGCCACCGCGCGTCGGCACCGTGAAAAAGCAGTCAGCGACGCCACGAGCCACCAGCGGCCGTGCCGTCGATCCGGCCGACGCAGTCAGAACGGCGCGTCGGGACCCTCGTCTGAGCCGCCGTCGGCGGTCGCGGTCGTCCCCGCCGAGTCGGCGGCGTCCGACTGTTCGAGCGGCCCGTCCCAGCCGTTCAGGCCGGGCGCGAAGCTCACCACCTCGCCGTCGAATCCCCCGTACGAGGCGATGAGGCGAGCGGCCTGCACGCTCGATTTCCCGTGGGGACAGACCGTCACGACCCGGTCGTCGCCGTCGAACCGCTCGACCTCGTCGACGATCGTCGGGAGCGGGACGTTCTCGCTGCCGGGGATGTGTCCGCGCCGGAACGACCCGGGCGAGCGAATGTCGATTACGCGCGCGTCCGCATCGTCCAACAGCGACCGGAGTTCGTCAGCGCCGATTTCGCCGTCCATGTCCGATGGGTCGGGGTCGACGCCTAAATCGGCACCGACTACAGCAGGCCGTCGGCCCGCGCGAGCAAGATGCCCTCGATAGTCGCGTCGTTGGCCGGCTCTCGGCGGGCGACCTGGAGCGCCTCGTCGACGGGGACGGTCGTCACCGAGAGGAACTCGTTGTCGTCCAACTCGCGGTCGACCGGCTCCAGTCCCTCGGCGAAGACGATGCCGCGGCGGTGGCGGAGCACGCCGGTCGAGCACCAGAACTCCTCGACCAGCGAGACGCCGGCGGCCTCGAAGCCCGTCTCCTCGCGGAGTTCGCGGGCGCCGGCGGTCGTGTAGGACTCGTCGCCCTCGACGATGCCGGCGGGGAGTTCGAGGCACTGCTCGCGGATGGACGGGCGGTACTGGTCGACCATGACCAGTTCGTCGCCGGTGGTGGCCACGACGACGGCGGCGGCGGGCAGGTCGGCCCAGTAGTAGTCCTTCTCGGAGCCGTCGGGCTGACGGACCCGGTCGTAGCCGCCGGTGTACCAGCCGGTCTCGTACTCGGACTCGCTCTCGAGGACGGGCCACTCGTGGGCCGGTTCGCGGGTCATACCGTCTGTCGGACCGCGACGTGGTAAAACGTGGCGTTGTCCCGGACGACGACGCCTGCGTCGGTCGCGGCGTCGGGATGTTGCAGGCGGAGCGCGTCGCGCTCGTCGAACGGCGAGTGCGTGAACGCGCCCTTGAATCCGACCGGGCCGCGCCAGTAGGGCTCGGACCGCCCGGACTCGTTCGGCGTCGCCGCGTCGAGGGCCGCCGTCGTGTACGGGTAACGCCGTGGGGACTGCTGGCTCCAGTTCACCGCCGTCCCGTTCTCGACGCTGTACTCGCCGTCGGCCGGCGTCGCGACCACGTAGTACGGGTCGCCGCTCTTGAGGTAGCTCGGGAGCGCACCCAGCGCGAGCAGCAGGACCACGACGGCGAGCAGGCCCAGCAGCGTGTTCCGGGTGACCGGGCGCATCAGACGACCTCGCGGTAGATGCGACCGAACGCCTGCCGGCGGAGCGTCCCGACGGCCGCCCGGCGCTCGCTCTGGAACGTCGCCGCGACGGCCCGCTCGGCGAACGGCGCGGCGTGCCAGACGACGTTGTCGACGTTCTCCGCGCCGACGAGCGTTATCTCGCACTCCGTGTCGGCCCGCCAGGATTCGAACTCGTCCATCGTCCCCACGCGGACTTCGAGCGACTCGGCGAACAGCACGTCGCGCGCGGTCTCGACGACCTCGCTGGTGACCCGCTGTTCGTACGCCTCGGCGTCGAGTCCCATCGCTTTCGCGACTTCCTTGACGACGACCTGTGCGGTCGGTCCGAGCGCCTCGTAGCGGTCGCGCGCCTCCGCGGCCGATGCCGGCGAGAACTGCCCCTCGGTCTCCATGTCACCCCGTAGTCGCCGGCGGGATTACTGGGTTTCGTCTCCGCCGTCGGTCTGGTCGCGGTCGGCGTCGGTCGCCTCGTTCTCCGCGGCCCCGTCGGACGCGTCACCCTCGTCGTCCTCGTCCAGCATCGCTCTGGTCAGTTCGCGGGCCTCGGCCAGCACTTCGCTGTCACGGTCGCGGAGCGCGTTCTTCCCGCGGTGACGAGACGCCCCCTGCGGAAGGTCGTCGTGGCCGGGCCCTTCGTGGTCGTGATCGTGCCCCCCGCCGCTCCGGTCGACGGTGTCCTCGAACACCTGCGGGAACTCCGTCTCCTCGGCGTACTCGACGACCTCCTCGGACAGTTCGGCCTCGCCGAGCTGGCCCCAGCCGGGAACGCGCTCGTCGAGCCACGCCTCGTGGTCGTCGCCTCCGGTCATCGCCGTGAACGCGAGGTGGTTCGCGAGGTGGCCGGCGTCGGCTTGCGGGTCGTCGCACACTGGACAGGCGTATCCCATCGGTATCGGAAGAAAGACGCGGAGCCGTATATGGTGTCGGGGTCTACAGGCGGAGTAGGCCGAGTGCCTCGGGGCTTGACCCCGAGGCGGTTCACAGGAGGCGGACCATCACGAGCGCGTCCGCGCCGTTGCTGTAGTAGTTCGGGATTGTCTTCCGGTGCTCGAAGCCGAACCGGCGGTAGAGTCGGCGCGCGCCGTCGTTGTCCGCCCGGACTTCGAGCTTGACGGAGCCGGCCCCCGTCGCGTCGAGGACGGCCAGGGCGCGTTTCAACAGCGCGCTCGCGACTCCGCGCCGCCGGTAGGACGGCCGGACCGCCAGGTCCTTGACGTGGCCCAGCGGCGTCCCGTGGTTCGGAACCGTGTCCGCGATGACGTAGCCGGCGACGGCGGGCGGGTCGCCGTCGTCGTTGTCCGTCTCGGCCACGAGAAAGCCGTCCTCGCCGAGGTAGCTCTCCAGCGCGGAGAACGGCCAGGGCTGGGGGAACGACGCCTGCTCGATCCGATGGATCTCGATGAGGTCCGCGCGAACGGCCTGTCGGATCGGCGGGGCGTCGGGCGACCCCGTGTCCTCTGGTGCGACTGTCGTCACAGCCGTGTTTCGGGACGCGCCCACATATGTGTTATCGCTCCACCAGGACGACGGCGCGAACGTCGATCACACCGGCCGAAGTATACCCTCACAGATCAGGGCCGTCGGATCGCCGGTCGAGTGAAACGTCGCAAGGTTCATAACCGCGACGACCTTACTTATAAGCGCACCCGTTTTGGGTGCCACCACCCCCACCCCCACCCCCACCCCTCTTTCCGTTCTTTCCGCCGTCGGACGACGTTTGGGAGAGCGACGGCACTGCTCACCGACCGTACTGCAGGTACGAGGCCACCACGAAGAACAGAAGGGCCCCGGCCGCAAAGGAGAGCAGTCCGACGACCCCGCTCGTCGGGACCGCCCCTCTGACTATCGAGACGGTGAGGAGTCCAACGGCGGCGCCACCGAGGACGAACAGTGCGCCGGTCTGCCAGTTCGCCAGCGACTCGCGGAGGGAGGGCTCGGACATAGCCGCCGCTACGCGGCGTCACGACTTAGTTCCACAGCCTGGCTGGGACCCCCGTCGCTGGACGGGACACCCGCTAGGCAGTGTCGGACACACGCGACCGCTCCAAAAAAATCGGGGTTCCGTCGGAACCTCGCGTTAGTCGTCAGCAGGCGCAGCGCCGCCCTCGTCGTGCTGCATCTTCGTGTGGGGCAGCTTGCCGCCGTCGGCGAGGATCTCGCGCTCGCGTTCGGAGGCGTCGAGCGTCGCCGTCGCTTCCCAGTCGTCGTTCACGCGGATGGTGAACTCTTCCTGGCCGGAGCGGACGGCCTCGGCCACGTCGTCGACGATCTCGACGTCGTCGCCCTGCTCGATCTTCTCGTAGGTGTCCTCGTCGATCTCCAGCGGGACGATGCCGAAGTTGAAGAGGTTCGCCTTGTGGATGCGGGCGAAGCTCTGGGCGAGGACGGACTCGATGCCGAGGTACATCGGACACAGCGCCGCGTGCTCGCGCGAGGAGCCCTGGCCGTAGTTCTCGCCGGCGACCAGCACGCCGCCGTCGGCGTCGAGCGCGCGCTCGGCGAACGTGTCGTCGACGCGCGAGAGCGTGAACTCGGAGAGCTTCGGCACGTTCGACCGGTACATCAGGATGTCCTGGGTGGCCGGGATGATGTGGTCGGTCGTGATGTTGTCCTCCATCTTCAGGAGGGCCTCACCGCCGACCTCGGACTCGAGGGGGTCCTTCAGCGGCACGTCGCCGATGTTCGGGCCCTTGATGAGGTCGTCGTCGACCGCGTCGTCCGGCGCGATGAGGTCGGACTCGGAGTTGCCGATGTACGAGTCGGGCATCTCCAGGCCGGGCGCGTCGAGGTCGCCGAGTTCGTCGGCGAGGTTGCGCGGGTCCACGATTTCGCCCTTGATGGCGGCCGCGGTCGCGACCTCCGGCGAGCAGAGGTAGACGTTGTCGTCCTCGATGCCGGAGCGACCCTCGAAGTTGCGGTTGAAGGTCCGCAGCGAGACGGAGTCGGAGGCGGGCACGTGACCGATGCCGATACACGCACCACAGGTCGCCTCGGAGAAGTTGACGCCGGCGGCCATCATCTCCGCGGTCCAGCCCTCGCGGGCCAGCATCTCGGAGGCCTGCTTCGAACCGGGCGCGACGATCATCTCGGTCTTCTTGTCGATGTTCCGGCCTTCGAGCATCTTCGCGGCCGGGAGGATGTCCTCGTACGCGCCGTTCGTACAGGAGCCGATCATGACCTGCTCGACGTCGACGCCCTCGACCTCGGAGACGGGCACGACGTTGTCAGGCATGGACGGCTGGGCGATGAGCGGTTCGAGGTCCGAGAGGTCGACGACGATTTCGTCGTCGTACTCGGCGTCCTCGTCGGGGCCGATCTCGACGAACTCGTCCTCGCGGCCGAGGCGGGAGAGGTAGTCCTCGGTCTGCTCGTCCGTCGGGAAGATGGAGGACGTGGCACCGAGTTCGGTCCCCATGTTGGTGATGGTCGTCCGCTCGGGGACGGTCAGCGTCTCGACGCCGGGACCGGTGTACTCGAGCACCTTGCCGACGCCGCCCTTGACGGACAGGCGGCGGAGAAGCTCGAGGATGACGTCCTTGGCGGTCGCCCAGTCGGGCAGTTCGCCCTCGAGGCGGACGTTGACGACTTCCGGCATGTCGATGTAGTAGGCACCGCCGCCCATCGCGACGGCCACGTCGAGCCCGCCGGCACCGATGGCGAGTTCGCCGAGGCCACCGGGGGTCGGCGTGTGGGAGTCCGAGCCGAGCATCGTCTTGCCGGGCGCGGCGAAGTTCTCCTTGTGGACGTTGTGACAGATACCGTTGCCGGGCCGCGAGAAGTGGGCACCGAACGTCCCTGCGGCGGAACGGAGGAAGCGGTGGTCGTCCGTGTTCTTGAAGTCGAACTGGTAGGTCTGGTGGTCACAGTACTGGGCCGCGAGCTCCGTCTGGACTTCGTCGAGGTCGAGCGCCTCGAACTGGAGCCAGACGAGCGTCCCGGTCGTGTCCTGCGTCAGCACCTGGTCGATCTCGATTCCGATCTCCTCTCCGGGTGTCAGCTCCCCTTCGACGAGGTGGTCGTCGAGAATCTTTTCCGTAAGCGTCTGTCCCATAACGTCTGTCAATCGATACCGCGCCCGTATAAATCCCGCGTATTCCTCCCCATTTTGCGTTGAAAACCCCCTCCCGTCTGTCACTCGGGCACGAGTGAATCAGACCGGCAAGCCTATGCGCCAGAGCGTCACAGTTCGCCGCATGTTCAAGAGCGGCCGGTTCGTCGCCGACGCGCTCGGCGACCTCAGGGACTCGCAGGTACAACCGAACGGCGTCGACCTCACGCTCGGCGCGGTCTACGAACAGGTCGAACCGGGACGAATCGAACGCGGCGGCAAGACGGTCGGCGAGCGCCGCGAATGTGAGGCCGACGACGGCGTCTACCGCCTCGACCGGGGCGGCTACATCGTCGAGTACGCCGACCGCGTCGCCATCCCGGAGGGCCACGTCGGGTTCCTCCTGCCGCGCTCGTCGCTGCTCCGCAACTCCTGCATGCTGGATACGGCCGTCTGGGACGCCGGCTACGAGGGTCGCGGCGAGGGCCTCCTTGAGGTCCACCACCCCATCGAACTCGAGGCGGGAGCCCGCATCGCCCAGCTCGTCCTCGCAGAAGCCGCCCACGAGGGAACCTACGAGGGGTCGTACCAGGGAGAGAACCTGCAGTAGCGCCGGAGCGACGGGTCCGGCGTCGCCTCGGCGACTCGTCGCTGTTTCCCTCGTGCGTATTTCAGTCCAGGTTACCGAATCCCGACGTCAAACGACGCGTTCTGGACGCGCGAACGGTCGCTGACGCGGTGGGTCTCGGAACATGGTAGACCATGCCGTGAATTTAAGTGTATCTCCCGAGACGTACCCAATGGTGCTGAACGATACCGACTTCCGGCGTGCGTCCCCGACAGCCGTCAGTGACCGGGAGTTACACCGGTATCGCTCTCGAGTACGACAATCGTCTGACCGGGGTTTATCACCATCGCTGTTTTCACACTGAGATATGATAGTAGAATTTCACATCGACGTTCCCCTCCTGCAGCGTACCGCTGAAACGCTCGGTAACTCGGCGATACGGATACAGCGGCTCCACTGTGAGGGCGACGGCTGTCGCGCCGTCGCCTGGATCGGACCCGTCGAGCGACCGGCCGTCGAGGCGGGGCTGGCACAGGACGAGAGTATCACCGACTTCTCACACGTGGCCGCCGAAGGTGACGGCCACTGGTACACCGTCCACACCGCGAACCCGACGATCGACGCCATCGCGCGGTCGCTGCTGAACGCCGACGGATTCCTGCTCGGCGCGGCACAGACCGGGACCGACTGGATCTTCCGGGCCCGGTTCCCCGAGAAGAGCTCTGTCCTCTCGTTCCGCGACGCGCTCGTCACGAACGACATCAACATCGACATCCAGACGATCACCGACGACACCGAGGCGTCCCCGCAGTTCGGGGTGACCGACCCCCAGAAGGAAGTGCTGTTGCTGGCGCTCAATCGCGGGTACTTCACCGTCCCGCGGGAGTCGTCGCTCTCCGACCTCGCCGCCGAACTCGGGATCTCCAGCCAGGCCGCCTCCGAGCGACTCCGTCGCGGGACCCGAACGCTCGTCCAGAACACGCTCGCGGCCCCCGAGCGCCCGCTGGTCGGCTCGCCGCCGGAGTAGTCCGACCCCGCTGCTGTACCCGGGTTGTTTCACGCGCTGAAACAGCTCGTGCGTTGTTATAACGGATCCGGCCGTACGTGTGTCTATGAGTTACGAGGAGGGGACAGTGTACGTGCTCCGGGACGGCGGCACCGACGGCGACGGCTGGGTGAGTCCCCGGCCCGCCGTCGAGGTCATCACCGACGCCGTCGTGGAGGCGACGGACCTGGACGTCGACGATATCGACGACCTCGAAGGCTACGTCGACAGCGACGCGCTCCGCACCGTGGTGGTCGACGGCGAGGAGGAGTCGCTGACCTTCGCCGTGGAAGGCCACGACGTGACGATCGACCGGGACGGGGTCGTCGAGGTCGACGGCTGAGAGGCGTCGACGTCCCGTTTCGCGCTCCGGCGCGCGCTCGCCGTTCGCGGGTCGACACGCCCGACGGTGCGGACACCCAATGACCTAAGGCGGCCGCCCGAGAGCCACCGGTATGACTCGCGTCGCGCTCATCGCCCACGACGACGAGAAACCGGAGATGATCGACCTCGCACAGAGCTACGAGGACGCGCTCTCGGGGTTCGACCTCGTCGGGACGGGCACGACGAGCAAGCGCATCATGGAGGAGACCGACCTGACGGTCGAACGCAAGGAGAGCGGCCCGCTCGGCGGGGACACCCAGATCGGCGCGGAGGTCGCGGAAGACCGCATCGACGGTATCGTTTTCCTGCGGGACCCCCTTACGGCCCAGCCCCACGAGCCGGACATCTCCGCGCTGTTGCGCATCTGTGACGTCCACGACGTGCCGCTGGCGACGACGCGAACGTCCGCGGAGTACCTGCTCGAAGGGCTGGTTCGAGACGAAACGGACGGGTGACCGGTCAGTCGGCGTAGGTCGGCCGCTCGGCGTAGGAGATCGGGTCGCGTTCGCCGATTCGCTGGAACGCTTCCAGCCGGAACGCGCAGGCGTCGCAGGTCCCGCAGGCCGGTTCGTCGTCGCGGTAACAGCTCCAGGTGTCCGCGTAGGGGACGCCGAGTTCGACGCCGCGCTCCGCGATGTCGGTCTTGGACCACTCGACGAAGGGCGCGACGAGGTCGATCTCCGTCTCGGGTTTCGTCCCCACGTCGACGACCCGCTGGAACGCCTCGAAGAACGCGGGCCGGCAGTCGGGGTAACCCGAGAAGTCCTCGCTGTGCGCGCCGATGAAGACGGCCCCGCAGTCGTTCGCTTCGGCGTAGGAGACCGCCATCGACAGGAGGTTCGCGTTGCGGAACGGGACGTACGACGTGGGAATCTCGTCGCTGTCCGTGTCGGCGTCTTCGACCGCCATCGCGTCGTCGGTCAGCGAGGAGTCCCCGATCTGTGTGAGGTGCCCGGTCTCGACGTGGAGGAAGTCCGCCGCGTCGACGTGGTCGGCCAGCGCGCTGGCGCACTCGTACTCCCGGTCCTCGGTGTTCTGTCCGTAGCTGGTGTGCAGCAGGTACAGGTCGTCGTACCCGCGGGTCTGTGCCTCGTAGGCCGCCGTGGCGCTGTCCATGCCGCCGGAGGCGAGCACGACAGCGCGGGTGTCGTCGGTCATCGGTGGAGTGGTAGCAGGCAGTTACGTTCCCGGTGCGTCGTTCCAGAGGTCGACGTGGAGCCGCGGCGTGTAGCGGTAGCCGGACTCCAGTGCGAGGTCCGCGACCGTCTCGCGCGTCTCGTTCAGTTCCGCTCGCGTCTGACCCTCTGGCATCAGCAAGACGTCGTCGTCGCGGACGCGGGCCGAGGCGGCGTCCCGGACGCGCTCGACGACGCACTCGATTTCGGCCATGTCCTCGGGCCCGGTGACGACGAACTTCAGTTGCGTCTCGTAGGTCTCGACGAGGTCAGCGAGCGCCCCGATGTCGAGTCGGCGGTCCTCGTGGCGGTCGGCCCACTCGCCGTCGCCGGCGGGGTCGCGCTCCGCCGTCGGCGTGCTGGAGGCCAGTTTCGGACTGACGCTCGCGAGGTCGATGGGCGCGTCGGGGACGACGGTCCCGTTGGTCTCGACGGTGGTGTGGTAGCCCCGGTCGGCGAGTTCGGCCAGCAGCGTCTCGCTGGCGTCGTGAATCAGCGGCTCGCCGCCGGTGAGGACGACGTGGTCGGCGTCGTAGTCTTCGACCGCCGCCAGCACGTCCTGCACGGAGAGGTAGTCGTGGGTCGGCTCCCACGAGGTGTGATAGGAGTCACAGAACCAGCAGCGGAGGTTACAGCCGCTCGTTCGGACGAACACGCTCGGGACGCCGGCCAGACGACCCTCGCCCTGGAGCGAGCGAAACAGCTCGTTGATCGGGAGGTCGCCGTCGTGCCCGTCGTCGGTGCCGCGGTCGGTTTCGGCGCGATCGGCGTCGGTGCCGCGGTCGGTTTCGGCGCGATCGGCGTCCGCGCCTACCGCGTCTCCGTCGCTGGCGACCGGCATCAGCGGACGCAGAGTTCGCCGGTCTCCCGGACGGAGACGGCCACGGACGACACCGTCTCCGGCAGTCGGTCGGCGAGGCGGCGCTCCAGCGTCGCGGCCATCACCTCGGCCGTGGGCGGGTGTTCGAGCACGACGACCGCGTCGCCGTCGCCGCTCTCCTCGAAGGCGTCGACCAGCGGGTCGCCGGCCTCGAGCAGGAAGCGGTGGTCCCACTCGTCGACCACGTCCGTGACCTCGCCCTTGTCGACGACCCACCCCTCGTCGGTGAGTTCCCCGGTGACGCGGACGGTGACCTCGTAGTTGTGCCCGTGCGGGCGCGAACACTTCCCGTCGTGATGGAGCAGGCGGTGGCCCGTAGAGAGCCTGAGCGGCCGGTCGCCGCCGACGACGAGTTCGCGCTCGCCGGCGTCAGCGACCGACGCTTCGGACAGGGATATTCTCTGAGGCATACCTCGGGATTATCGGTGGGCGTCTTAACTCCATCGCGATCGCCGTAAGCGATAGGGCGATCCGGCCCGCAGAGACGAGTGTGACACGACGTGCCGTAGAACGGCAGTTCGAACGCTACCTCTCGCAGTTCGTCGACGAGACGTACGCGACCTTCGACGTGGGGGCCGTCCTGCGCGGGTCGCGGGGCGGCGGTCGCGTCGCGAGCAAACTGCTGAAGAACAGCCGGCCGGTCGAGCGCCACGTCGTCCGGCCGAAGCTACGGGCGTACCAGCGCCAGATACTCGACCAGTTGGAGCCCGTCCTGGACTACGCCGGTGACGCCGACGCGGCGTTCGAGGCGTACGCCGACGACGTGCTGGCCCGCGACCTGTACTGGAACGCGCTCAGAGACGGCGTCCGCGGCGACCGTCGCGAGCGGATTCGCGAGCGGTTGCTGGCGCGCCAGCGCTCGTTCGGCGACGACCTCGCGCCGCTCGTGGCCGCCGACACCGACGACTTCTGGGCGGCCGTCGCGGCGACCTACGACCGAGAGACGGCGACCGAGGTGCTTCAGGAACACCTCGAGTTCACCGTGCCGCTCCGGGAGGAACGCGACGCCTTCGCCTTCGAACTCACCATCGACCCCGGCGAGGTGCTCGGCGGACTCGCCCGGGCGCTGCCGTCGCTGACCGTGGAGTTCACCGACGAGGCGCTCCGGTCGATGCGGACCGCCGAAGAGCGGGTCATCCCGCAGGCGAAATCCGACGTTACGCAGGCCTACGAGGAGTGAACGCCGAACGGCGTCGCTGTCGCTCGAAGCGGTTCCGGTCGGCGAACGCGACGGCCACGGCTCGCCGGCAAGTTTCCGCAGAAGGACACGATAGCCGTCGTGGCACGGAGACGGCCGATTCGTGTCGCGTATTGGTGTTGGTGTTGACTGACGACGGCAGGCGTGGCTTCGCTCACGTCGGCCCGGTCTCGGACTCCGCGAGACCGGCATAGCATGGGAGCTCAGCAGCGGACCCCGTCGACGGCGCCCGTCTGCGGGCTACGGTAGGTAGTCCAGCCTACCTGCCATCGATTAGCATGCAATACAACGATAAATAACCTACGAAATATGTTACTTACTCACCGAGTAAATCCTTAGGCAGAAGTGTGGCATCCATAGCCCCGGAATGACAGCGGGACCCGACATATCATATTTCTAGTACTACCGCCTGCGGTATGATGGGACACTCGCTCTCACCGGCCGGAGACTGCAGGGGCGCTCCGGTCACTCGTCGAACGGCCAGTCGCCGGTGGTCCGCATCCCCTCGGCGAGGCCCTGCGATTCCAGCGCGTCGGCGATGGCCGACGGGTCGACCGGCTCAGGGTCGACCGTCCCGTCGGCGAGCGTCACCGCCAGCTCCGTCAGCAGGACGGCCTGCTCGCGGAAGGTCCGAGGCTCCAGTTTGTCGAGCGTGTCGGCGTGGGTGTGGCCCCACCCGCGACCGGACTCGCCCGTCTCGCTGGTCACGTGGTAGCCGGGGACGCCCCGGCGGACGAACGGCCAGTGGTCGCTGTGTGGCCCCTGTTCCGGCGTGAGCGAGATGGGGTGGTCGAAGCGGGCGGCCACGCGCTCGGCGGCGTCGGCCAGCGCGTCGAAGCCGTGGGTGAAACACTTCAGCGTCCGGCCCTGGACCACCCCGTCGAGATTGAGGACGGCCCGCACGTCGTCGAGGGCCGCATCGCGGGCGAGGCGGTTCGAGCCGACCAGTCCGACCTCCTCCGCGCCGAAGGCGACGAACTCCACGCGGCTGTCGAGTTCGTCCTCGCGGCCGGCGAGCGCCCGGGCGAGTTCGACGACCATCGCCGTCCCCGCGCCGTTGTCCATCGCGCCCTCGGCGATGTCGTGGGCGTCGACGTGGCTGGTCACCAGCAGTCGCTCGTCGGTGTCCGGCCCGAGGTCGGCGTGGACGTTCCGGCTCGTCGCCTCGGGCGTCTCGCAGTCCACCGCGACGGTCACCGCGTCGCCGTCGTAGCGCCGCGCCAGCCTCGCGCCCGTCTCGCTGGCGACGCCGACGGCGGGAATCTCGCCGATAGGTGCCTCGGCGGTCCCGACGCTCCCGGTCGCCGGGAGGACGCCCTCGACGTGGTTCCGGTAGACGAACGCCGCCGCGCCGGCCTCGACGGCGCGGTAGTACTTCTCGCGGCGGTGGATATAGCGGTCGTACCAGTCGGGCACGTCCGAGCGGACCATCACGACGCGCCCCTCGCAGTCGGCGTCGTCGAACTCCTCCGGAAGGCCGTGGCCCACGTCGAGCAGGTCGCCGGTCACCTCGTCGGCCGGCGAGCGCGGCAGGGCGATGCACTCGTGGGCCCGCGACGCGACCGGTTCGCCGTCGGCCCGAATCGCGCTCTCGCCGCGCTCCCAGCCCTGTATCTCGAACTCGGAGAGGCGGGCGTTCCGGGCGTGCTCGGCGAGGGCGTCGCGCGTCTCCGCCGCGGCGGCCCGCTCGCCCTCGCTGCCGGCCATCCGGTTTCCGATGTCGACCAGCGTCTCCAGGTGGTCCCAGCCGGCGTCGCTGGTGAACGTCTCGCCGATCCAGTCGGTGTCGCTCATGCCCCACGGTGCGGCCGTGACGGGTTTGAAACTACGGGTGGGTGCGGTCAGGTCGCCGCGAGCGGGCCGAACCGGCTGGCGAGACCGTAGGTCAGGACCGACAGCGCGCTGACCGCGAGACCGACGAGGACCAAGCCGGTGAGCAACTGGAGCGGGGTGACGACCACGACGGGGCGGCCCAGGAGCGCGTTGTAGGCTGAGACGAGCGAGCCGTTGAGGACGGCCGCCGCGGCGAAGCCGCCGAGGCTGACGACGCCGACGCCGACGCTCCACCGGCGGCGCGTCCGCCGGGAGAGCCCGCGCTTCCCGGCGTCGGCGAGGACCAGCGCGACGGCGACGGGGACGACGAACAGGGCGGCGAGGAGCGGGAGGAGGGTCACGTTCTGAAAGACGGTGGCGAGCGTACATAAAATCGGTCGACGCGCTCTGCCGGGCCGAGGCGTGCCGGCACCCGGTGGGCCGTCTCCGTTCGCGAGGGTCCCACGTCCAGGTCGACCTGCCGACCGACGCCGTGGCGCGCCTCAGGCCGCGTCCCGCCAGCGCCAGGTCGGCTCCCAGTCGAACAGCCGCTCGGCCTTCGACGTGTCGACCAGCGCCGCGCAGGGGTCCCCGTCGGTGAGGGACTCGCGGCGCTCGGCGTCGGGAAACAGTTCGGCCGCGAGGTCCGCGCTCGGCGTCTCGGCGCTCGTGTCGGGGGCCGACACCCAGACCCGCTCGTGGCCGTCGAAGGAGGCCTCGACGGCACGCCGGACGAGCGAGGCCGCGTCGTCGGCGTGGACGTACGAGAACAGGGTGTTGCGCTGGGTGTGGAAGTGCGGCGAGTCGCGGAGGCCGTCGAGCGAGCGGTCGGCCTCGACGAACGTCTCGCGCGCGAGGTCGTCGTCGACGACCCACGGGAACCGCAGCGAGGTGATGGTCCGCGGCGCGCCCTCGTCGCGGCGGGCGAAGCCGTCGGCGGCGAGTTCGAGCGCCTGCTTGCCCATGCCGTAGGGGGTCGACGGCGTGAGCCGGTGTGACTCGTCGACGGGGAGGTACTCGACCGTGATCGGGTCGGGCTCGAAGCCGCCGCCGATGGCGCTGAAACTCGACGCCAGCGCCACCGTGTCGACGCCCAGTTCGCCGGCGGCCTCCAGCACGTGGTACGTCGTCATGACGTTGCTCTCGTAGGTCCGGTACCCCGGCGACCGGTCGGGCGTCGGAACCATGCCGAGGTGGACGACCGCGTCGGCGTCGCTCTTCGCGACGGCCCCGTACACCTCGCCCGCGTCGAGCAGGTCCGCGGCGACGTACGCGTCGGCGCGCTCCTCGTCGCGCCCGCCCCGCGAGAGGTTGACCGTTCGATACCCCGCGTCGTTCAGGTGAGCGAGCACGTGCCCGCCGACGCGTCCGTTCCCGCCGGTGACGGCGACCGTCTCGGTCATACCCGACGACTCGGTTCGAGGGGTGAAAACGGCCACGCAGGCCGGGCGGTGTTGCGGCCGGTCAGGCCGAGACGAGCGCCTCGCGCACCGCGTCCTCGATGGGCGTCTGGTCGATGGGGACGACGTCCTGGAGGTCCAGCTCGGGGTCGACCGTCACGGGGTTGCGCATGCTCTCGGCCAGCGGCCGGGCGATGGCGTACTGCACGTCCGTCGTCAGGCGGAGCCAGTGCGAGGACAGCGCCGGCGTCATCACCGGGACGGGGACGATGAACACCCGCTTGCCCTTCTCGCGCGCGGTCAGTTTCAGCAGCGACTCGTAGGACCACACCGACGGCCCGCCGATGTCGTAGGTCTCGCCGCGGGTCTCGTCGGCGTCGAGCACCGCGACGAGGTAGGCGATGGCGTCGCGGACGCCGATGGGCTGACAGGGCGTCCGGACCCACTTCGGGACCAGCATCACGGGCAGGCGGTCGGTCAGGTCGTTGAGGATGCGAAAGCTCGCGCTCTCGGCCCCGATGATGACCGCCGCCCTGAGCACCGTCAGGTCGTAGCTCCCCTCGGCCAGCACCGACTCGACCTCCCGCCGGGAGGCGAGGTGGGGCGAGAGGTTCTCCTCGTCGCCGCTGATGCCGCTCAGGTACACCACGCGGTCGACGCCGGCCTCGGACGCGATCTCGCTGAAGCGCCGCGCGTACTCCCGGTCGAGTTCCGCGAAGTTCTCGGCGGTCAGCGAATGGATGAGGTAGTACGCCGCGTCGACGCCGTCACAGAGTCCGGACAGCGTGTCCGGGTCGCCGAGGTCGCCGTCGAACGGCTCGACGCCCTCGGGAACGGACTCCTCGCTCGCGCTCCGCGAGAACGCCACCACGTCGTGGCCCGCGTCGTTCAGGGCGCGGACGAGCCGCTGTCCGATGAACCCCGTTGCACCGACGACCAGCACTCGCATGTATCTGTGCTGTCGTATCGAACCACCAAGGTCGTTTTGCCCTCAGAACTCGTCGATGACCGGGATGCCGGTCGTCTCGAAGTCGGTCATCGCGTCGAGTAGCTCTGGGGCTCGTTCGAGCGACACCGTCTCGGAGACGATGGCCGTCGGGTTGAGCTTCCCGTGGTCGATCATCCGAAAGATGTCGTCGTAGTGCGGTCGCGGCATCCCGACCGTCCCGACGAACTGGAGTTCCTTCGCGACCATCAGGTCGGTGGGCAGTGACACCTCGCCGCCCTCCGCGCTCGACGTCAGGCCGATCTGGAGGTGCTGCCCGCGCTTTCGGAGACAGCGGACCGAGTTGCGACAGGTCTCGGCGATACCGAGCGCGTCGACCGACACGTCGGCCCCGCCGTCGGTGACGGCCGTCACTGCCTCGGGCATGTCGTCGACCCGCTCGGCGTTGACCGTCTCGACGGCCCCGAGGTCGGCCGCGAGGGACAGTTTCTCGTCGAACAGGTCGACGGCGACGACGTTCGCGCCGAGGGCGTCGGCGACGTGTACGGCGGACAGCCCGACGCCGCCACAGCCGTGGACGGCGACCCAGTCGCCGCCGTTCACGTCGGCTCTGTCGACCAGCCCGTGAAACGAGGTCATGAACCGACAGCCGAGGCCCGCCATCTCGACCGGCGAGATGCCGTCGGGGAGGTGGACGACGTTGAAGTCGGCCCACGGGACGTGGAACCGCTCGGCGAACGCGCCGGGCGATTCGGGCGCGAGCCCGAGCGGAATCCGTTCGTCACAGAGGTTCGACATGTCCCGGCGGCAGGACGGACAGGTCCCGTCGGCGAGGTTGAACGGGACCGCCACGCGGTCCCCTTCGCGGACGCTCTCGACCTCGTCGCCGACGTCGACAACGACACCTGCCGGTTCGTGTCCGAACACGTGTCCCTCCGAGAACCCGCGGGACTCCCAGAGCGGGTCGCCCTGCCAGGCGTGCCAGTCGCTCCGGCAGACGCCACACGCCTCGGTCTCGACCACGACCCCCGTCTCGTCGGGCTCGGGCTCCTCGACCTCCCTGACCACGAGCGGCTCTCCGTGTCCGGTGAACACTGCTGCGCGCATCACACCACGCCAGACGGTGACGCGCGCCATAACGCTGTGGGGGCGAGCCGGTCGCGGCCACGCTCCACGCGGCGGGGAGGCGGTCGGGCCGACGGCGCCGGCCAGCCTGTCACCGCCAGCTGGTCCAGCCGCCGTCGACGACGAGCGATTCCCCGGTCACGTAGCTCGCCAGGTCGCTCGCGAGGAACGTCGCCGCGCCGGCGATGTCCTCGGGCTGTCCGTATCGGCCGAGCGGCACCATCTGCGTGAACTGCTCCGCCTGTTCGGCCGCCGCCTCCGGGTCGTCCGACTCGCCGCCGATCATCGTCTCGACCCCGCCCGGATGAATCGCGTTCACCCGGATGTCGTGCTCGCCCAGTTTGTGCGCGAGCGAATAGGTCAGCGTCGTCAGTCCGCCCTTCGACGCGGAGTACGTCGGCCAGTCTCCGTTGCCGAAGAGCCCCGCGATGCTCGAGGTGTTGATGATGGTCCCGCCTTCGCCGTGGTCGACCATCCGGTCCGCGGCGATCTGCGAGCCGAAGTACGCCCCTTTGAGGTTGATGTCCATCATCCGCTGGTAGTCAGCCTCGGTCACGTCGAAGAAGTCCTCGGCGTGCCAGATACCCGCGTTGTTCACCATGATATCGAGTCCACCGGCGGCCTCGGCGGCCTCCACCGCCTCGGTCAGGTCCGACCGGTCCGTGACGTCGCACTCCACGAACGCGGCTTCCGCGTCGGTTTCGTCCGCAATCAGTTCGTGCGTCGGCCGGCCGTCCTCTTTCGGGTCGTCGCGGACGTCGGCGACGACGACCGCCTCCGCCCCGTGGTCCGCGAACCCGCGAGCGATTCCGCGACCGATTCCCGAACTGCCGCCCGTGACGACGGCCGTCTTGCCATCGAGAAGTGACATTCTGATAACACCACCACAGCGTTCGCGGAGAACCGAGATAAAATGGGGTGGCGGTGTCGGGCCGGTCTCGCTCTCCTGGATTCGCCGAGACGGCAAGCCGTCACGAGCCCGCACTCGTGTCACTCGTGCGGACGCCGAAAAACGGGCGGCGAGGGATTTGAACCCCCGACCATCTGGTCCGGAACCAGGCGTTCTGTCCGCTGAACTAGCCGCCCTCGATACTGGCTATTCGACAGGCTACCTTAACGGTTGTGAACGCGAGAAAAACGACCGCAGTCAGGGAGATTCGCCGGTCTCGATGGTGAACTCGCTGGTCGGGTAGGCGACGCAGGTCAGGCAGTAGCCCTCCTCCATGTCGTCGTCCATCAGCGAGTCGTTGTTGCTGTGGCGGATGTAGTCCTCGGCCGGGCCGTCCTCGATGTGGCCGGCACAGGAGATACACTGGCCCTCTCGGCAGGCGTAGGGAAGGTCCCAGCCCTCCTCTTCCCCGGCTTCGAGGATCGTCTCGTTGTTCGCGACCTCGATGGTCTCGCCCTCCTTCGCGAACTCGATCTCGTAGTACTCGACCTCGTCGTCGGCGATGGAATCGGGGTCGAAGCCCTCGTCTTCTTCCTCGGCTTCCTCGCCCTCGCCGAGTTCGCCCTCGGCGTCGCCAGCGGGAATCGCAGCAGCGCCGCCGCCACCGATAGAGCGGTTGTACGGCTCGGGGAAGTCCGTCTCTGGGACCGACGCGGCCCGCTGCTCGAGGACCTCCTGGGAGATGTCCTCCGGTGCCTCCCAGCCGGTCCCCTTGGCGTAGTGGAGCGACACCACGATCAGGGTGAGCACGGCCCCGCCGGCGAGTCCAACGAGTTCTACCATGTGGGCGGCTATGGAACACTGGTTTAATTAGCTGTTGTTTCCGCTGCCGGGCGTCCCCGACACCGACGGACGGAGACGCGGACTCGGGCGGATTCGGCCGAGCGTGGGAGCGGGCCAGCGCTCCGTAGCGGGGGCCAGTCGGAACGCGACGCTACTCTCGGCGCGGGACCTCGTGGCGACCGAAGCCGTAGCGGAGTCGGTTGGCGAGGCGGCGCGAGAAGCGGCCGTCGTCGGCCCGGGAGCCGAACCGCTCGGCGAGCGCCTGATAGATGAGCGGGACGGGGACCTCCTGTTCGAGGGCCTCCTGGACCGTCCAGGTCCCGGTGGACCCGCCCTCGACGCGGTCGGCGACGGTTCCGAGGTCGGTCCCCTCCTCGCGGAACGCCTCCTCGCAGAGTTCGAGCAGCCACGAGCGGATGACCGCGCCGTTGTTCCACGTCCGGGCGACGGCTTCGAGGTCGAGGTCGTAGCGCCCGTTCGCCAGCAGTTCGAAGCCCTCGCCGTAGGTCTGCATCAGGGCGTACTCGACGCCGTTGTGCACCATCTTGACGTAGTGGCCAGAGCCGGCCGGCCCCATCCGGTCGTGGCCGTCTGGCCCCGTGGCGACGGCGTCGAACACCGGCACCAGTTCGTCGTAGGCCCACTGCGGTCCGCCGACCATCAGCGAGAAGCCCAGTTCCGCGCCCGCGGGACCGCCGGAGGTCCCGCAGTCGAGGTAGGCCGCGTCGGTCGATTCGGCGCGGCGCACCGAGTCCTCGAAGTAGGAGTTCCCGCCGTCGACGACGACGTCGTCCGAGTCGAGCGCCGGGGCCAGTTCGTCCAGGGCGGCGTCGACCGGGTCGCCCGCCGGGACCATCAGCCAGATGCGCTTCTCCGAGCCGAGTTCGTCGGCGAGGTCCGGAATCGAGTCGGCCGGTCGCGCGCCGGCGTCCGCCGCGTCGGCGACGCTCTCCTCGTCGATGTCGAAGACGACGACCTCGTGACCCGCTTCGAGTACGCGGTCGACGACGATACGGCCCATGCGTCCGAGTCCGATGACGCCCAGTTCCATACCTGGCGGTCGCCGAGCGCACAGGTAGTGGTTGCGATTCCGCCGAAAAGCGTGGCACGAACACCAGCCGTGCCGTCGTCAGTCAGTCTGTTGGCCCACTTCGACCGTCGCCGCGCGGCGGCGAGATGGGGAACGGTCGGATCGGAGCGTTTCACCGGCGGTCGCCGCGAGCCGTCCCGCGTCCGGCGGGACTAAATTCACGCCGACAGCGCAAAAAATCTACGGAAGGCGACGGTGTCGACACACAGACCGAAGCCGTCGCGGCGTCCGACCATCGGTGTTTTGCCCGCGCCGTCCGTGGCCGCGGTATGGACGACCGTATTCGCGAGCACGCCCGGACGCTGGTGGAGTGGAGCGCCCGCATCGAGCGCGGCGACGACGTGGTCCTGGCCGTCGACGAGGGCGCACACGACCTCGCCGTCGCCGTCGCCGAGCAACTCGGTGAGCGCGGCGCGAACCTGCTCTCGACGTACCAGTCCGACGAACTGACGCGGGCCTACCTCGATTCCCACGAGGGCGATTTCGAGGAGAGCCCCGCGTACGAACTCGCGCTGTACGATCGGGCCGACAGCGTGCTGTTCCTGAAGGGGTCGCGAAACACCGCGGAGACGGCCGACGTGGACGGCGACACGCGGGCGGCGTACTCGACGGCCCGACAGGCGATCCGGGAGGCCCGACTCGACACGGACTGGGTGTCGACCCAGCACCCGACGCGGGCGATGGCCCAGCAGGCCGGGATGGCCTACGCCGACTACGAGGACTTCGTCTACGACGCGACGCTACGCGACTGGGAGGCGCTCGCCGAGGAACAGGCCCGGTTGAAGGAGATTCTGGACGCGGGCGAGAAAGTCCGCCTCGTCTCCGACGGCATGGACCTGACGCTGTTCATCGGCGACCGAATCGCCGTCAACTCCGCCGCCAGCGTGGCCTACGACTCGCACAACCTCCCCTCGGGCGAGGTGTTCACCGCGCCCTACGACACCGCCGGCGTCGTCACCTTCGACGTGCCGATGACCATCCAGGGCCGCCGCGTCAAGAACGTCGAACTCACCTTCAAGGACGGCGTCGTGGTCGACTGGTCGGCCGAGCAGGGCGAGTCGGTCATCACGGAAGTCATCGAGACCGACGGCGGGTCGAGACAGCTGGGCGAACTCGGCATCGGCATGAACCGCGGCGTCGACCGGATCACGGACAACATCCTGTTCGACGAGAAGATGGGCGGGACGGTCCACCTCGCGCTCGGCCGCGCCTACGACGCCTGCCTGCCAGAGGGCGAGTCCGGCACCGACAGCGCCGTTCACGAGGACTTCATCACGACGATGGGCGAAGGGTCTCGCCTCGAAGTCGACGGCGAGGTCGTCCAGCGAGACGGCGTATTCCGGTGGGAAGACGGCTTCGAGAAATAGCCTCAGAGTTCAGTGCTGTGGGCCGGGAGTGGCCTCCGTGCCACGACTCGGGGAAGGGCAGGCCTGCCCGGTGCGGAACCGATGATGTACCGCGCGCCGTCGGCGCGCGGTTTCGCTCCGAGCGCGCTCGCAGAGCGCGACTCGGAGGACGTTTTTAGCGTAGATTTTTGCAAAGAGGGTTCCCGCAGCGCCGCAGGCGCGAGGAAACCCCCTGCAGTAAAAAGGTACTCTCAGATTGCGAGAAACTGCGACACGAGCCACTTCGTGAAGGTCCCGGTGACCGCGCCGATCCACGCGAGGACGACGAAGTGCAGGTAGGTGTTGGCGTAGTGGCCGCCGTCGACGGTCCGTATCATCAGCGCCGAGAGCATGGCCGAGAACATGATGATGATGATGAGCAGGAACTCGATGAGCGGGATGTTGTAGACGCTGGTGTTGATGAGCGAGGCGGCGTCGAGGCGGCTCCCGCTGCTCAGGTTGAGCGACATGTCGGCGAGGATGTTGACGACCTGCAGGCCGATGAAGAAGGCGAACGTCGAGGCGGCCGTCATCCCGTACAGCAGGCCGATGAGCGTCGTCGTCGCCTGCTTGCGCTTCTGTCGGAGCTGGAGCACCTGGTTCATGTTCTCGGAGATGAGTTCGCCCAGTTGCTTGGGCGAGCCGCCCATCTCGCGGCCGATGAGGTACATCTCGGAGAACGTCTGAATGAGATAGGAGCGACAGTCGGCGGTGAAAAAGCGCCACGCCGAGGTCGGTTCGATGCGCATGTTGAGACGCTTGTAGAGGTCGTCGATGTTCTCGGTCAGCGGCCCGAAGTCCTTCTTGCGGAGCGTCCGCAGCACCATCCCGGTCGTCGACTGCTTCGCGCCCTCGGTCGCCCCGAGCGCGCGGATGAAGTTGGGGAACTCCTCGTCGCGGCCCTTGATGCGCTGTTCCTCCTGCCGGAAGACGATCCCGGGGATAAGCATGGGCGTGATGGGCACGACCGCGTAGAGGGGCAGCGGGACGGACTCGAACATGAACAGGAGGTCGTTGAGCGTCACCGGCGAGACGCCGAGCATGCCACCGAGCGTGACGAACGCGAGCAGCAGCGACAGGCCGACGCCGGCGGCCATCGACTTGTCGAGGCGCTCCTCGATCGGCGAGGGGTACTCCTCGGGGTGGAACCACACGGGGTCGTAGGGGGACATCGAGCGGATGGCGAGGTAGAACCCGCTCTGGACGAAGACGAACATCACGATGACGGCGCTGACGGTCATCGTCGGGTTGGTTCCGGTCAGCACCGGCAGGACGACGGCGAACACCAGCGCGAACGTCATCGAGAGGATCATCGACAGGTAGAGGTCCTTCATCACTTCGAGGCTGTCGAGGGTGCTCTGATACACCGTCGAGTAGTGCTGGATGATCTGCTCCTGTTCGGTCAGGAGGTAGTCGTCGAGGCCCTGTCCGGCCCCGAGCGTGTACGCGAGGCGGTCGAAGAAGTCCGAGACGGCGCGGCTGGGGACCTGTTTCGCCCGGCGGCGACAGGCGTCGTCGAGACTCAGGTTCCAGGTGTCGACGAGCTGGACGATGCGGTGCATCTCCATCGCGAGTTCGCCGTACTCGTCTTCCTCGGCCAGGGTGCGAAACACCTCCATCCGGTCGATCTTCGTCGTCGCCAGCACGGTCATGTGCGTGATGAGCAGGTGAAAGCGGTTGTTGAGTTCGCGCTTGCGCTGGCTCAGGACGATCTTCGGGTAGAAGATCGCCGACGACATCGCGAGGAAGCCCAGCAGGGGAATCGGGGCGCGAATCGAGAGCGGGAGGTCGAGCAGGAGCGCGGCGATGGACGAGAGGACGAAGAAGACCACCGACGGGAGTAGTATGAGAAAGAGGTACCGCTCCACCGGCATCGACATGTGCCGGTAGGATTCGACGAGTCCCTGAATCGTCTCGGTGATCGTCAGATCGAGGTCCGATTCCGCTTCGCCCTGCGCCATCGTTAGTCCGGCCGCGAGATGTTGAACGGGAGCCCTTCGACGCCGTCGCGCTGGAAGTCCGAGATGAAGTCGTTGACCTCGTGGTAACCCAGGATGCCCTCCTGCATGGCGCGTTCGATCATGTTGGCCCGGAACTGCAGGTCGTCGTAGATGTCGCGGGTGTCTTCGTAGCCGAGCAGTGTCGCGATCTGCTCTTCGAGGACGAAGGAGTTGTTCATCCCCTGGAAGATGATCTCGTCCTCGACGGGGTCCCAGTTGAACACCTGCCGGGTGACGACGCCGTCCATCTCCTTCGAGTACCCCTCGATCTCCTGGACGGAGGTGACACGCCGGAGGACGCGGTCGCCCTGCTTGACGCGGTTCTGGAACAGCGCCACGTCGGCGACGTCCATGAACGTCTCCGGGACGTTGATCGGTTCGCCGGTGAAGCGCTGAATCATCGAGACGATGTCGCTCGCGTGGAAGGTCAGCATCACCGGGTGACCGGTCTGGGCCGCCTGGAACGCCATGCGCCCCTCCTCGCCACGAACCTCCCCCACGATGATGTAGTCGGGACGCGAACGCAGGGCGGCCGCGACCAGGTCGAACATGTCGATGCTGGTCCCCTCGTCTTCGCCCTCTCGGGTGAGGAGCTGCTGCCAGGTGTTGTGCGGCGGCAGCACCTCGGCGGTGTCCTCCGCGGTGTAAATCTTCGCGTCGTCGGGGATGAACGAGGTGATGGCGTTCAGCGTCGTCGTCTTCCCTGACGCCGTCTCACCGACGACGAACACGGTCTGTTCGTTCTCCAGACAGAGCCAGAGATAGGCCGCCAGCTCCGGCGACAGCGTCATCCACTTCGTGATCTGGAACACCGACAGGGGGATCTCGTCGCCCTGACGGATGGTGAGCGAGGGACCCTTGAGGCTCACGTCGTCGGAGTAGATGAGGTTCAGACGTGAGCCGTCCGGCAGCGTCGAGTCGACGATGGGGTCGGAGTCGGACACCGGGTCGCCCATCCGCTCGCCCATGTTGCGGAGCCACTGGTCGAAGGCCTCCTCGCTCTCCCACTCGACCGTGGTCTCCAGCATCCCGTAGACGCCGTGGTCGACGTGGCACTCGCTGCGGCCGATGACGTGAATGTCCTCGTTGGCCGGATCGCGCATGACCGGTTCGAGCGGGCCGAGGCCGACGATGTCCCGGTTCAGCCGGTAGAGGATGTTCTCGTAGGTCTCCTGTGTGACCTCGACGCTGCTCACGTCGGTGAGGTTCGACAGGCGCGTGAGGACGCCGCTGTCGCTGTCCTCGTCGCGGATCTTCGTCGTCTCCTGGAGGAGCTCCTCGATTCGGTCGTCGAACTGGGCCTCGTTCTCCGGGGCGGGCTTGTTGACGCTGCGCTGGAGCAGGCGGTTGCGGACCTTGCTGAACACCGTCCGCTCGTCGTCGTCGAGCTCCGGTTCGATGGCGTAGTACTTCGTGTCCTGACCCACGTCGCCGTAGACGTGACAGAAGATGGGGCCACCGACGGGATAGAGGACGTTGGGCCGGTCGGACTCGAACTCGTCGTCGGCCTCGTCGATGAGCATCGGGAACTCGCCGGTGATCTGCTTGAACTTCTTCAGGTGGTCCCGCAGGTGCGGTCGCCGCGCTGCTATCTGCCGAAGTTCGTCCGACGGTTTCGCTCGTCCGTGATCTGTCATGTCTTAGGTCACCTCTATGCGACGCTCCGCGATTCGATGACGATGCCGGTCCCCGAGCGCACGGAGAACCCGACGGTGTCACCCACCTGTTCGCCCATGCCGGCAAAGCGGAGGACGTTGATCTGCCGGCGCACGTCGTTGCCGACCTCGATCATCTCCAGTTCGATGAACACGTCGGCGATGGCCCGGAACGGGCCGATGGCCTCCTCGTCCAGCGTCGACGGGTCGACGGTGAGCATGATGCACTTGCCCTGTGAGATCACGTCCCGGAAGTAGGAGATGACCTCCAGGGCGGCCTGGCGCTCCTCGTTCTGGCGGACGAGCGCCTCGAACTTGGGGTCGTTCCGGAGGATGGCGTCGAACGTGTCGATGACGATGACGTCGGCCTCCCACATCACCTCGGCCTCCATGAGCCGCTTGAGCAGTTCCTTGCGCTCTTTCTGCTCGCCGCCGGTGAGGGCGTTCGATTCGCCGATGTCGGCGTGCAGGAACAGCACGTTCTCGTCGAGGATGTGGTCGACCATGTCGTAGGACAGCGAGTGCATCTGGTCGAGGAAGCTCCCGACGGTGAGTTCCGTCGAGAGGTACGTCACCTCGTGGCCCTCCTCGCAGAGGCCGTAGGTGAACCGCTGGCTCATGGCGGACTTGCCGGCCCCGTAGTCGCCCTCGACGAGGATGATGCTCCCCGGGGGGATGCCGCCGCCCAGTTCCTTGTTCAGTCGGTCGTGGTCGTCCAGGCCGAGCGAGAACAGGTCGGTGCTTGCGATGCTCATAGGTTGAACTCGAACACCTCCTCGTCGCCGTTGACGATGAGCTTGACGCGGTGATCGCCGCCGCTGAGGCTCTGGCTGATCTCGACGCGAACCACGTCGCCGGCCCGCCAGGAGTCGCCGCCGTTCGGTTCGAGCGTCACCGTGTACTCGGTGGCGAACTGACCGTCGACGAAGACGTCCATCTGTCCGGGGACCGGGGCGAGCGTCTCAGAGCCCGTGTTCTTCACGTACAGGGTGATCGTGCCGCTGTCGTAGATCGCGTCGCTCCCGCCGTCGGAGATTATCTCCACGTCGCTCCGGACCTCGCTGCTCACGTCGAGACCCTGCTCGGAGACGGCGTTGCTGAGTTCGCCGATGCTGCTCGTGAACACGCCGGCGACGCTCGCCGCGATGGCCATCGACGCGATGAACAGGATCAGGTGCGAGACGGAGACGCTCGCCATCTCAGCTCACCACCGCGGTGTCCGCGAGTCCGTTCTCGGTGACGACCTTGACCCGGCCCGGCTGGCTGTTGAAGGTCGTCACCGTGATGGTCAGCGTCTCCTGAGGGGCCCAGACGTCGGTCGACCCGTCGCCGTCGACGGCCGTGTCGTAGCCCGACTGGTACGCGTTGTCGACGAGCAGGTCGGTGTCGCTCACGGCGAGCGTCGTCGATCCGGTGTTCTCGACGGTGACGTCGAGGTCGTCGGTGCCGCTCGCGTTCCACGTCGCCGCCGTAATCTCGACCGCGGTGTTCTGCTGGTCGAGGAAGCGGTCCTGCTGGGCGCCGCGGGCGTCCTGAACGCGCTCGAAGCTGTTCGCGGTCGCGGAGTAGAACATCCCGAATCCGATGAAGGCGGCGACGAAGATGATCGCCGCGGAGCCGCTAACGCTGAAGCCCATCGGAACCACCTCCACCGACCAGTTTCGAGAGCATGACGGCGTCGGCACCGCTGTCGCCGTCCAGTTGCGAGATGTAGCGCAAGCTCTGCGTGTGATGGTCGATCGAGAGCCCCGCCCCGGTGTCGTCCACGCCGTCGAAGCCGCGGAGGTACTCCTTGAGCTGGTCCGCGACGGACTCGTCGATCCAGTCGATGGTCTCGTAGTAGTCGATGGCGCGGGCCGTCTCGCGGTACCCGGAGTGCTGGACCAGGTACTCCAGCCACTCGACGACGATGAGGTCGGCCGCGAATCCCTCTGGCATCGTCGCGAGGTAAGGCTTGCCCTCGCCGCTGTCCGCCGTCTCGTCGGTATCGTCGGCGGCCGCCGCGGAATCGGCGTCGGTCGATGCGGAGGTCGCGTCCGGCTCCGCGACCGGTTCTGGCTCGGGTTCGGGTTCCGGCTCTGCGACCGGGTCCGGTTCGGGCTCCGGTTCGGGTTCCGGTTCGGTCTCCGTGACGGGCGCCGACTCCGCGTCGGACTCCTCGTCCGCCAGACCGTCGCCGTCGAGCCCGTCGTCCTCGATGACCTCGTCGAAGAGGTCGTCGTCGGCGAGCGCGTCGTCGCCCTCGTCCGCCAGACCGTCGTCGTCCGTCAGTTCCCCGTCATCGTCTGCTAACAGGTCGCCGTCGTCCTCGAAGAGGTCGTCGTCGGCGTCTCCGTCGGCCTCCTCGTCGCCGTCTGCCCACTCGGCGTCGCCGGACTCGTACTCGTCTTTGAGTTCGGCGAACGACTTGCCGCCGTCCCCGTCGTCGCTGTCCCCGTCGTCAGTGCTCGCGTCGTCCATGCTCATCCCGTCATCCATGCTCATGTCATCGTCTCCCGCGTCGTCGAAGTCGTCGAACTCCTCGTCGAAGGACCCGCCGTCGTCCTCGAAGCCGCCCATGTCGTCCCCGTCGTCGGGGAACACGTCGTCGACGCCGCCGTCGTCCATGTCCATCCCCATGCCGCCGCCCGACCCCTCGGTGAGGTCCTCGTCGAAGAAGCCCTCGGCGTCTGCGTTGGCAACGTCGTCGTCGATGTCCTCCTCCGGTTCGTCGCCGCCGTCGTCGAACAGCCCGAAAGAGCCGGCCCCTTCGCCCATGCCACCCATGCCGCCGTCGACGTCGTCGGCGAAGGGATTGACGCCCCGGGTGACCATCTCGTAGATGTCGAGCAGTTTCCGGACGTTCTCCTCGGTTTCCTCGACCGATTCGGAGATGCTCTCGTTCTCGGTCCGGACGGTGTTGACCGTCGAGGAGAGGCTGCCGACCTCGTTCTCCAGTTCGTCGAGCCGGTGTTCGAGCTCGTCGGTGTCCGGGCCGCTCGCGTCCTCCATGTCGCCGAACTCGTCGTCGCCGAACCCGCCCATGTCGTCGCCGTCGTCGAGGCCGCCGAGGCCGCCGAAGTCGTCGCCATCGTCGCCGCCGTCGTCGGCCATCAGTCCGCCGCCCCCGTCGGCCATCTCGTCACCGCCGTCGCTCCCGTCCTCGCTCTCGTCGTCCGACAGAATCGAGTCGAACATGTTCTTGATGCTCATGCCGACCAGCCCGCCCGTCAGGAGGACGAAAAGAACGGGCGCCAGACCGACCAGTACCGGCGAGACGGCTGCGGCCAGCGGCTCGAGAGCGAGACTACTCATCTTCCCTAACGGAGGCTTCTGCTACCCTTCAATATTCCCCTTAGCGTATCATATCTGATAATAATTGGCCAATTTACTCTCTCAGAATAGCTAAATAAACATTCTAGTTACTAACGACTTACAATTCAGATAAATTCCAGCTCCAGACTGAGAGAACTGAGGTCGAGGGTCGCGTGCCCGGCAGACGGGTGGCAGCCACCCGTCTGACGGTGTCTGTGGCAGGCTGGTGCTGAGAGCACTGATCGGTTGTCACGCCACCGACCGGCTCACAGCGTGAGCGATTCGGTGTTGGCGCTCTTGACGATGAGGTCGCCGGTCTCGGTTTCGAGTTTGATCGAGCGGCCGTGGTCGCCGCCGAGGTCCTCGCCGATGATCGGGATGTCGTACTCCTCCAGGGTCCGGCGCACCTGCTTCGCGTTGCGGGACCCGATCGACGACCCGCTCTCGGAGAAGTCGAGCATGTCGCTCCCGCCGGCGATCTTCGCCCGCATCGTGTCAGTCGACGCCCCCTCCGATTCGAGCGCCTCGACGAGTGCCTCGACGCCGGTGTCGGCGAACTTCGCGCGGTTGCCGCCGTCGATGTCGGCCGCGGACGGGAGCATCACGTGGACGAGTCCGGCGGCTCCGCTGAGTTCGTCGTAGATGGCGATGCCGATACAGGAGCCCAGTCCGCTCGTGGTCAACAGCGCCGCGTCCGTCGTCACCTTGTACTCGGCGATGCCGACCTTTATCCGCTCGGGGGCGTTCTGCGACGCGGTCTCCGACTGGCTGCCGTCGTATACTTTCATTATTCGAAGATCTGTTCCACGTCCGCCTGCGTCTCGTTCGCTCGCTCGACGTCGAGCGCCTCGAGCGCTTCGCGCAGTTCCTTCTCGTTCGGCAGTGCCAGTATCTCCGACTCGAACTCGATGTCGTCGGTCTTCATCTCCGACTCGATGATGAATGCGTGTTCCTGGTGCTGGCCGACCTGGGCGGCGAGCGGGTCGACGATGGCCCGCCCCATGTCGTGGACCACCCGCGGGGGCGTGTGCTCGACGGAGGTCTGGAGGACGTTGGCCCAGCCGTCGACGAACCCGCTGGTCATGATGTTGCCGAGTTCCTCGATGGCGGCCGTGTGCTGGTCGGTCAGTTCGTCGCCCTCCATCTCGATGGGCATCATCGCCTCGGCGACGGTGACCGCCGACGCCTCGTCGAACAGCACCATCAGGTAGCCGCTCGGAGTCCCGGTGAACTCCACGACCGTCCCGACGTAGGTCTCCGTGCCGACCTGTTTGGGCACGTCGGTGATCGGCGCGAAGCTAATCTGCGTCACCTCCGCGTCAGTCGGGATGCCGGTCATCATCTCGACGTTGTCCGCGGCTTGCTGGGTCCCCTTCGTCGTCATCTCGTTGAACGTCTGGAGCTTGTCGATGGGGATGGCGTCGTCCTCGGTGTCGGCCTGTTCCATCATCAGCTCCGCGAGGGGCTCGTACTCCGGGAGCATGTAGATGTAGAAGTTCACGGACTCGCCGATCCACTCTATCTGTGACTTGAAGACGAAGACCTGCTGATGGTCGGCGTCGGTCGGGGCGTCGGGGAGCACGTCCGCCCCCGACTTCTCGATGTACTCCGGGGGCGAGTGGTCGATTGTCGCGCCCACGTAGTCGGCCCAGCCGTCGATGAAACCGCTCATCATGATGTTGCCGATCTCCTTGACGCCGCTCCGGGCCATGGCCTCGTCGGCGCTGTCGCCCGGCACCAGCGCGTCGGCGATGGCCCCGGCGCTGTCGGCGTCGAACACGAGGACGGTATCGCCTTCGAGCACGCCGTCGAGCGCGAACTGCACGCCGACGAACTCGCGACCGGTCAGTTCCTCGCCGACGTCGTCCCGGTTCAGGAGCGTGATCTTGGTCACGTCGACCACGGCGTCGATGCCGGTCATCTGGGCCATCGAGCGGGTGGCCTCCTCGGCTCCCTCGTGTGCGAGTTGGTTGAACGTTCCGAGCGACTGGATGTCGACGTTCATCTATGAGGGCACGACGTCCTCGATGGCCTCGATAACACTCGGTTTCTGGAACGGCTTGGTGATGTAGCCGTCCGCCCCCGCCTTCACCGCCTCTTTCATCTTCTCTTCCTGCCCGACGCTCGTACACATGATGACGTTGGCGTCGGGGTTGTTCGACTTGATCTCGTCCGTCGCCTCGATGCCGTCTCGAATGGGCATCACGATGTCCATCATCACGAGGTCCGGGGTCTCCTCTTTGAACACTTCGACGGCTTCGACTCCGTTCTCGACCTCTCCTACGATCTGGTGGTCCTCTTCCAGAATCTCGCGGAGGAGGTTACGCATAAACTCCGAATCGTCGGCAATCAGTACGTCTGGCATGCCTATCAAGGCTACATATCCCGATGAGTTAGATAAAGGTGTCCCGTAAATTATCGCGTGTGATATTATCGGGGACGGCGGCCGCGTGGCTACACCGCCGGGAGATACTCGACGGCGATTCGAACCGCGTCGAGTGCGTGCGGTCCGTACGGGAAGTATATCAGTCCCGATAGCGCCACGAACGCCGTGGTCAGCCCGGCCGGGAGCGCGACGCCGACCGCGACGACTCGCGGCGGGACGCGGTCGGGGACGACGGTCCCGCCGACGACGGCCGCCGCACAGACGGCCGCACCGGCGAGGTCGAGGAGCGCGTGGAACTGCACGGCCTCGCCCAGCGCCAGGTCGAGGCCGGCGACGGCGGCGAGACAGAGCGCGATTCCGCCGAGCGTGCTCGCGACGTACCCGCCGACGAGCCACCGGGTCGCGTCCCGGGCGGCGCCGTTCACCGGCGGGAGCCGCGCGACAGCGTACAGCAACAGCGGAACCGTCGGGAGGAGATACCGGACCGTGAGCTGTGAGTACAGCGGAAGCCGCTCCAGGTAGATGACGGTGAAGACGACGGCGAGCGCCGCCACGAGCAGGTCGGTCTGGGCCCGTGGCGAGTACTGACTCGGCAGGCGGCCGAACTCGCCCGCCCGCCGTCGGAGCAGTCGGACTCCGTAGATGGGGACGGCCGCAAGCGCGCCCAGCACCGGCACGGATTCGAGCAACGTGAGTTCGATGACGGCGTACCCGTTGAGGTGGTACCGGACGCTCGGGATGTGACCGCTCCGGAGGAAGACGTGGAACATCCGGTCGAGGTCCGTCAGCGACTCGAAGCCGCCGAGCAGGGCCGCCGGAACGAACGCCATCGCGGGACCGGCGACGTCGGCGACGCGACGCAAAACGGTCACCAGCGGCGCGAGGACGGGAATCGCGCCGATTCCACCGGGGCCATCGCCGCCACCGGCACCGCTGTTTCCGCCAGCACCACCGCTCCCGCCGTCACCCCCGCTTCCGCCAACACCACCGCTTCCGCCGCTCCCCGCGCCGGAGCCGCCGGACCCGTCGTCGGCGAACGTCGTGTCGGGCACGAACTCGGCGTTGGCCCCGTCGACGCGCGGGAGCAGGCGCGGGGGCTTGGCGGGATTGCCCGCGATGAGGTAGTTCGTCAGGAGCATCGGGAGCGAGCCGACCAGGAGCGCACAGCCGACCACGAGGAGGTCGGAGAGCGCGTTCCGCCGCGCGGTGGTGAGGTCGACGACGCCGAGCGTCGCGACCAGGAAGAACCCCTCGAAGGCGTGCGTCCAGGTGACGAGCGCCGCCGTCAGGTACGCGGCGGCGCGAAACGCCAGCGCCCGACGGAACCGGTCGTCTCGGTAGGCGAGTCGGCTGCGAGCGAACGCGTAGACGGTCGTCAGCAGGAGCGCGGCGACGAGGACGTGGCGCTTCGGGAGCGACGCCCAGAAGCCGACCGAGGAGGCGAGTCCGACGGCCGCGCCGGCCGCCAGTGCGACCGGTCGTCCGTGCCAGAGCGCGACCAGTCGGTACAGGACGAGGCTCGTCGTCGCCGCCGCGAGCATCGTCGAGAACTGGAACGCGGCCAGCGTGAGCGCGGAGTCCGAGAGCGCCGTGGCCGACGAGACGCCGACCAGGAACAGCGCCGTGACGACGGCGCTCCCGCCCCAGAGGATCGTCCGCCGCGACACGCCGGTGTGGCGGTTGCCGAGCGTCCCCAACTGCGAGACGAACGCAAGCGCCAGTCCCGACCAGAGGCCGAGCAAGAGCAATCGCGGGGCGGTGAGGGCGGAGAGGGCCTGGAAGATCCAGACCAGGGGGACCGCCAGGGCGACCTGTCCGTAGTTCCGACCGTAGAGCTCGCCGCCGACGTGGTGGAGCCCCGGCTGTGAACCGAGCGTCAGCGAGTACGGCGTCTCGACGATGTTCAGGTGGCCCTCGGCCACGGCCGCGAGCGTGTTGGCCGTGGTGTAGGTGTCGGCGATGAAGATTCCGACCCGCCAGTACAGGCCGAAGGCGACGAGCAGTCCGAGCCAGAGCGCGACGCCGTACCGGTCGCCGAAGACGCGGCGGGCGACCCCCCGTCCGCGGTCGCCGAGTCCGTCGAGCGGGCCGGTCATTCGACCACCGCCACGGTGACGTTCTCGGCGTACACCGTCTCGGTCGCCTCGAAGCTCTGGACGGTGATTCGCACGGTGCCGTTGTACGACTCCCGTCCGACTGCGGAGGGGTCCAGCGCCCGGTCGCCCGGAGCGAGCCGGTACGTCCCATCCGTCCAGAACACGCGTTCGACCGTCGTCGACACGTCGAGGCGGGGAACCGATAGCTGGTACAGCAACCGGGGACGCCCCGTCACGGAGTCGACGGTGACGGACGCGTCCGGGACCCTGAGGTACGGAACCGCGGTCCCGAAGCGGCCGTCCGTGACCCGGAGGTGCGTCGTGTCCAGGCGAACCGACTCGACGGAGGCCGTCCCGTCACCGATGGTCGTGGCCCGCGGCTCGAACGCGCCGACGCCGACGAGCGGTCCGGTGGCGACGAGCGTCGCCAGAACGAACAGGGCCGCGACTGTCGGCGGGTCGGAACGGACCATTAGCTACCCCACCAACTGCCGTGACCGCAGTTAAATCCCTCGCCGCTCAGAACTGGACGCCGTCGTCGTCCTCGACGGCCTGCAACAGGTCCGCGATGGAGTCGTCGGGCGAGAGCTGCGTCGACTTGACGAGCTCTCTGACGGCCCCCGGCGGATACCGGACCGGGACGTTCGACTCCGAGAGCAGGATTCCCAGGACGTCTTCGACCGCCGTCGAGCCGTCCATCTGCCGGCCGTACCAGAGCATGAAACTCTCGAAGACGGTGACGATGTCGTTCGAGACCAGCTGTTGCTGGTCGACCTGGCCGTCGAACTTCGCGGTCACGTCGAACCCGTACCTGGCGTTCGAGTCCGCCATCTGTTCGGCGAGCCACTCGTGGACGTTCGCGTCGGTGAACTCGGGTTCGGGCGGGTCCGCCGTGGACGATTCCGACGGTTCTGACGCCGAATCCGACGGGATCTGGTTCCCGTAGGAGTCGTCGGTTCGGACGTCCGAGGAGACGACGTACCGACCCTCGTCGATCTCGGTGACGTGCTCGTCGTCGGCGATGTCGAGCTCCTCGGGCGAGAGTACCTTGCCCTCCTCCGGATTCGGTTCGTCTGACCGCCGAGCCATACCTCGTACTGTGTGAGGAAGTGGTATAACTCCGTCGCCGTTCGAGATACGAGACCGTCAAGAAAAAGAAAGCGAACTTAGAGGCTGACGGCGGAATTACCAGACAGCGTCTCCGGAACGACCAGGCGGACGGTCGTCGTTCCACCCGACTGGGTGTTCAGGCGGATCGTCGCAGTCGCGCCTTCCGGTAACGGGTTGCTCCCACCACGGATCTGTTCGGCGCTAAATTCGAGTCGCGCACGATCGGCGGGATCGTTCAGCACCTGGCTATCCGAGATGGAGCCGTCATCGTCCTGCACTTCCGTGACGCCGAAGTTGTCCGCGTCGGACGTCTTCGGATTGGTATCGTCGACGGTCAGATCGTAGGACCCGGACGAGTCAACCCACTGGGCGATCGTGCTTCCGATGTCGATGTTCGCCGCACCCGGCGCGCGCTTGACCGTCAGGTTTACCGTCTGGATACCGTTGTTGCTGATGTCTTCACCGACAGCGTTGACGAGCTGAAGTCGGTTGGTCACCTGGTCGCTGCTCTGTTGTCCGGTCTCCTCGGCGCTGCTCTGGAGGAAGCCAGCCGTGTTGATCAGGACGCCCGCGGCGATTGCGGCCACCAGCACCATCGCGATGAACACGATCAGCGTGCCGATACCGACCTGCCCGCGGTCGTCGTCGTTCGTAAGTTCCGTTAGCATTTGTTGATCCGGGTCTGTCTGACCCTACCGTTACCGTTCCTTTCACGGGTAATAATACCTCTCCCCGAGTTATCGACCGTGATAACGGGCGAGAGAGGGCGTTTGCGTGGAACTCCTCGACCGGACAGCGACGAACAGAAACGGACTGAGTCACCTCGACTCGTAACCGAGGAAGTCGAAACAATCGATATCAGTGCTGAATACGGAAGCGGAGATCATCACACATTATCATGCGTTCCGGCCACACGCACGCTCGCGCGAGAGGTGGTCAACTGAGTGGAACCGCACAGACGGCTACTGAGTGGAACCGCACAGACGGCTCACCGATATAGGTGCAAAGGATAATCGTCCACTGGAGTGTCAGTCGGACCGGCCGGGCGCTACTCGTAGGTAACGAGACTGTACATAACGAACAGGTACCCGAACGTCGTCAGGCCGCTGTTCACCAGCAGGAGCGATCGGACTCCCGAGAAGTCGTTTATGAACGCGCTGATCATCGTGGCGGCCGCCCCCGCGATCGCGAGCGAGAACCCCACCGAGAGGTGGAGCATCGCCTGCCGAGACGTCTGGACGTACGCCCGCATCGCCATCCCGACCATCGTCAGCCCGGCCACGACGAACACCAGCGTCGAGATGGCATAGAGAAGTTCTATCATCTGCACTATCCGGGACTACACCGATCCCATTATTAAATCCACGCACGAAAATATCGCCGCTGATAACGACAGGAAACAGGCCGCTACCGCTCGGAGAGTGTCCGCCAGGCCTCGTCGAGCTTGTTCGTCACTTCGGAGCGTTCCTCGACGTGGACGGTCAGTTCGTCCTCGAAGTCGACGCGCACCTCGTCGACGTTCCGCCGATACACCTTGATCCGACGGCGGTCGTCGGAGAGGATGTTGTCGTGGAGTTCGAGCAGGTCGTGTTCGGTGAGCTCGTCGATGCGGCGATAACACGTCGCGATGGGGATCCCGAGGTCGTCGCTCAGTTCCTGCGCGGACACGGGCTCGTCCGTCGCATCGAGGATTTCGGCGCTGTATTTATTGCCAAGCGTCTGAAGAATCTCCCCTGAAGCCATCGTTATCAAAACATAAATTCTGTCGATAATAAAGCTATCGCCTGTGATATCGGCGACCGAACCGGGTGATCCGCTTCCGATCGGAAGACCACGAACCGTCAGGTAGGATACCTGTACCCGACGTTATCCGGAGTAATAACGAGTTATGCCGCCCTTAGATCGGGGATTCTTCTTCGCTCATCATCGAGAAGGCGCTCGCGTTCTGATGGACCTTGATCCCGCCCTCGTCGATCTCCATCGGGTAGATGTCCGTCTCGATGTTCTGCTTTCGCATCTTGGCGACCCACACGTATCGGCTGACGCCGTTCTCAGTCGGCGTCTGGATGAGGTAGATGTTACCGTCGGTGAGGTAGTTCTCCAGGCCGATTTCGGTGTCCGGGAAGACGGCCCCCTGCTCGTTCGTCATCAGCGTGGTGAGCCCGCTATCGCTGAGGATGTCGGTGAACTTCAGGAGGTAGGTCCGCTTCTCCTTCTCGTTTTCGAAGAACAGCGCGAACATGGCGAGGGAGTCGAGCACGAGTCGGTCGTAGTCCCCCTCCTCCAGTTCTTCGAGGAGGATGTCGAGCGAGGACGTGAAGTCGTTCTCCCGGAGCAGGACCTGCTTGTCGTAGATTTTGATGTCGCCGTTCTCCACGAACTCGCCCCACTTCTCGAACCCGATCGACTCGGCGGCCTCGCGGAGGTCCTCCTCGTCCTCCTCGAACGAGAGGTAGATGCCCTTCTCGTCGAACTGCTCGACGCCGTTGTAGATGTACTGGAGACAGAGAATCGACTTCCCGGCGCCCGGGTTACCGCTCACCAGTGTCGTCGAGTTCTTGACGATGCCCCCGTTCAGAATGTCGTCGAGGCCTTCGATCCCCGTTTTGGTTTGCTCTATCATGAGTCAGAGTCAGCTAGTCGATTAGATACTTTTCAGTCGGGTGTGGTAAAAAGTCTTGCTGGTATCGGGCCACGGCGACCGGATACAGCGGGGCCCTCGTCGCGTGTCCCGGACGGTCGTCGACTCGCCCCGACGGCCGCCGGGCCGAGCTGGCGGCGATTCGCGTCAGTTTCCGGCGTGGACGACTGCCGGGTCGACCCAGATGACGAAGCTCTCGTCGCGCTTGACGACTCCGCGGATCGAACCGGTATCGTTGGCGGGCGACTGATCGACCTGGTCCGGAGTGACCTGAACCACCTGGTACACCTCGTCGACGAGCCACCCGGCCGCGCCCTGGTCCTCGACGATATCAGGGTCGAAAACGATGATGCGCTTCTCCGCGCCCTCGCCGTCGATGCCGAAGACGACCTTCGGATCGACGATAGAGGTCGTGCGCCCGCGGAGGTCCATGACGCCTCGGACGTGAGGCGGCGCGTTCGGGACGGCGGTAAGCTCCCCCACGTCGACGATTTCGGTGACGTAGTCGATGCTCACGCAGTACGTCTCGTCCCCGAGCTGGAACTCGAGCACCTGGCCGGTCGTGGCTGACTGGGCTGACATAGAACTCTTGGTTACTCCGTCTCGGAGCGTGGCGCATAAAGTTGCCTGCTGGGCTATCAACTTTGATTACGTGGGCGGAGTATTTATTTCGCGGCCGGACGCGACTTCGAGGTAGGTATGAGGATGTCTCGTTCGCTGATGCGCCCTGCACCCCGGGAGCGTCAGTGACATGGTAGGTGGTGTCCGCGCCGTGGTCGCAGACGACTCCCACTTCATGCGGAGCGTCATCTCCGATATCCTCGAAGACGGGGGCATCGACGTCGTCGCGCAGGCACGCGACGGTGAGAACGCGGTCGAAGCCGTCATCGAACACGAGCCGGACGTCGTGACGATGGACGTCGAGATGCCGGTGATGAACGGCATCGAGGCCACGGAGCGCATCATGGCCGAGCGACCGACGCCGGTGGTGATGCTGTCTGCGCACACGGACGAGAACGCCGACGTGACCTTCGAGGCGCTCGACCGGGGTGCGGTCGACTTCTTCACCAAGCCCGGCGGCGAGGTGTCGATGGAGATGTCCCGGCTGAAAGACCAACTCGTCGAGATCGTCGTCTCCGTCGCGGCGGTCGACGTGACCGGTGCGGGCGAGACGAAGCGGTCCGCGACGACGCCCGAGCGAACGACGGGGAGACAGTCCTCGTCGGCTGCCGGATCGGACGACGCCTACGTGGAGAACCCGACGCTCGTCGTCGGCTCCTCGACCGGCGGGCCGAAGATGGTCGAAACGGTGATGCAGAACCTGCCCGCGGCGGCCGACCTCCGCGTCCTCATCGTCCAGCACATGCCTGAGGGATTCACCGGGCGGTTCGCCGAACGGATCAACGCTCGCAGCGAGTACGAGGTCCGGGAGGCGACGGACGGGGCGCGCATCGGCGGCGGCGAGGGACTCGTCGCCGCCGGCGGCCAACACATGCGGGTCAAGAACTACCGGAACGGCCGACTTCGCGCCCGGCTGACCGAGGACGCGCCGGTCAACAGCGTCCGCCCGGCGGTCGACGTGACGATGCAGACGGCCGCGGAGACGATCGACGACCCGCTCGTCGGTCTCATCCTCACCGGAATGGGCGAGGACGGCGCGGACGGAATCCGCCGTATCAAGGCGGCCGGCGGCAGCACCATCGCACAGGACGAAGCCACGTCCGCCGTGTACGGGATGCCCAAGCGCGCCGTCGAGACCGGCTGTGTCGACTCGGTGTTACCGATAGACGATATTGCGGACGGAATTATGGACGCGATCACTACTGAGGAGAGCTAATAATGGACGATCAATACCTGGACGCATTCATCCGCGAGAGCGAGGAAGCGATCACCGAACTGAACAACTCGCTGCTCGACCTGGAATCGGACCCCTCCAACACGGAGGCGATGGACTCGATCTTCCGGACGGCCCACACGCTGAAGGGCAACTTCGGCGCGATGGGCTTCGACGACGCCGCGAACCTCGCGCACGCGATGGAGGACCTACTGGACGAGATGCGCCAGGGCGAGATGGAGGTCACGCCGGACCTGATGGACCTCGTCTTCGCCGGGGTCGACCAGATCGAGGTCATCGTCGGCGAGATCGAGGAGCACGGCGAGTCACAGACCGAGACCGACGAGATGGTCGCGGAACTGCGCGCGGTCCTCGAAGAGGGGGCGGCGGCCGCCGGCGACGCGCCGGTCGATGACGGCGAGGACGCCACCGACGAAGCGGCCGTCGACAGCCTCGACAGCCTCGACGTCGACGACGCGGCCGTCGACGGACGGGTCCTCCGGGCCGAAATCGGCGTCGGCGACTCGGACATGCTCGGCGTCGACGCGATGCTGGCCGTCGAGGCCATCGAGGAGCGCTTCGACCTCCTCGACTCGTCGCCGAGTCGGCCCGACATCGAGGACGGGGAGTTCGAGGAGACGTTCGTCCTCTATCTCGACGCGCCCGACGCCTCGACCGCGGACGCCGAACTCGGGACGACCGGCAAGGTCGACTCCTTCGACGTGACCGACGTGACCGACGAGGTGACGAGCGGTTCGGCGGCGACGAGTGCCGTCGACGAACCGACGGACGCGAGCGGCGAGGACGGCTCCGACCCCGAACAGGAACACAGCGTCGACGAGATCAAGTCCGTTCGCGTGGACGTCGACCAGCTCGACGACCTCCACGGTCTCGTCGAACAGCTGGTCACCAGCCGGATCAAGCTCCGGCGCGGCGTCGAGCAGAACAACCTCGACTCGACCAGCGAGACGCTGAACGAACTGGACAAGATCACCGCGAACCTCCAGAACACGGTGATGGACATGCGGCTCATCCCGCTGAAGAAGGTCGTCGGGAAGTTCCCGCGGCTCGTCCGCGACCTCGCGCGCGACCTCGACAAGGACGTGGAGTTCACCATCGAGGGCGAGGACATCGAGCTCGACCGGACGATCCTCACCGAGATATCGGACCCGCTGATGCACATCCTGCGCAACTCGGTCGACCACGGGATCGAGTCCCCCGACGAGCGAGAAGCGGCCGGCAAGCCCCGGACGGGACACATCACGCTCCGGGCATCGCGCGAGCGCGATCACGTCATCATCGAGGTCGAGGACGACGGTGCGGGTCTCGACGTGGAGGGCATCCGGAACAAGGCCATCGAAAAGGGCGTCCGCTCGCCGGAGGAACTGGACGCGATGGACGACTCCTCGGTGTACGACCTCATCTTCCACCCCGGTTTCTCGACGGCCGACGAGGTGACCGACACGAGCGGGCGCGGGGTCGGCATGGACGTCGTCCACGACACGGTCTCCCAGCTCGACGGGTCGGTCAACGTCGACTCCGAGCCCGGCGAGGGGACGACCGTCTCCCTGCGCCTGCCGGTGACGATGGCCATCGTCAAGGTGCTGTTCGTGAAGGTCGGCGACGAGGAGTACGGCGTCCCGATCAAGAACGTCGACGAGATCACCGGCACCGACGCCGCGAAGCAGGTCAACGGCAAGGAGGTCATCAAGCACAACGACGAGATCTACCCGGTCGTCCACCTCGACGACACCTTCGACATCCAGGGCGAGACGGCCAACGGCGACGGGATGCTCGTGCGCATCCGCGAGTCCGAGCGACAGGTCGCGCTGCACTGCGACTCGGTCGACAGCCAGGAGGAAGTGGTCGTCAAGCCCCTCGAAGGCATCCTCTCGGGGACGCCCGGCCTCTCCGGAACGGCCGTGCTGGGCGACGGGAACATCGTCCACATCCTCGACGTGGTGACGCTATGAGCAAGGGCAGCGAGCGTACCTTCGAGGACCTCGTCGAGTTCATCGGCGAGGAGATGGACTTCGAGTCGGGCTTCTACAACGACTCGTACCTCGACCGCCGCATCACCGCGCGGATGCGCCGGACCGACACCGACGACTACCGCGCCTACCAGCGACTGCTGGAACGCGACGACGGCGAGCGCGAGGAACTGCTCGACTCCCTGTCGATCAACGTCACCGGCTTCTTTCGCAACCCCGAGGCGTGGGACCGACTGCGCCCGGTCCTGCGAGAGCTGACCGAGAACAACCGTCAGGTCAAGCTCTGGTCGGCGCCCAGCGCGGACGGCCGCGAGCCGTACTCGGCGGCGATGCTCGCGCTCGACGACCCGAAGATCGACGCCCGGCGCGTCGAGATCACGGCGACCGACATCAACGCCGACATCCTCGAGGAGGCGCGAGCGGCGACCTACGCCACGTCGCAGACGACCGACATCGCCGAGGAGTTGGAGCCGCTGGACGACTACACCGAGTACATCGAACAGGACGGCGACACGTTCACCGTCCGGGACCGCGTCAGGGACATGGTCACCTTCGAGCAACACGACCTCATCCGCGGCGACCCGAAGCGGGACTTCGACCTCGTGTTCTGTCGGAACCTCCTCATCTACATCGACGCCGAGTTCAAGGTCCCCATCTTCGAGACCATCCGCGGATCGCTGCGCGAGGGCGGCTACCTGATGATCGGCATGACCGAGACGCTGCCGACCGAGTGCCGGAACGACTTCGACCCGGTCGACAAGCGCCACCGAATCTACCGGCGAGTGTAGCGACAGATGAGCCTCTACGAACTCGAACGCGACGGCAAGGCACAGGAACTCATCCGCCTGCTCAGGGAGAGCGACAACGAGCGGGTCACGGCCCGCGCCGCCGAGCTTCTCGGGAACTTCGGCGACCACGACGACCGACGGGACGTCGTCAGCGCGCTCGTTCGGGCGGCACAGGGCGACAGCGACGCCGTCACGGCCGCCGCCATCGACTCACTCGACGAACTCGGCGGCGACGCCATCACGGAACTCATCGGGAGCATGGCCGGCGTCGACCTCGAAGACGACGCCGCGGACTGGGTGAAAGCGAAGGCCTACATGCAGGCGCTCGACGCCGACGTGGCCGAGCTTCGGATGGCGGCCGCGAACGGCCTCGGGAACCTCGACCAGGCCGACGCCGTCCCGAAGCTCGCCGAGCGCTTCGAAGACCCCGACCCGCGCGTCCGGGCGCGGGCGGCGCGCTCCGCCGGGAAGATCGGCGACTCGCGGGCGACGACGCCCCTCGAAAGCGTCCTGACGGACCCGAAAGCCGCCGTCAGGCGCGAGGCCGCCGACGCGCTGGGGAACATCGGCAACCGACAGGCGCTCCAGGCGCTCCTCCCGCTGTACGAGGACGACGACGAGCGCGTCCGCCGCATCGCCGTGGGCGCGTTCGGCAACTTCGGGAACGACCGCCCCGTCGACTACCTCGTCGAGGCGCTGTCGGACGACTCGCCGGCCGTCCGCCGGACCGCGGTGTACTCGCTCATCGAACTGCTCTCGAACGTCCCGACGGAACAGAGCCACGAGATACGGGACACCGTCGTCGAGAAGCTCTCGAACACGGACGACCGGAGCGTCGTCCTCCCGCTGGTCGAGATCCTGGAGGAGAGCTCGCAGGCCGCCCAGCGGCGCAACACCGCCTGGCTCCTCGGGCGCGTCACCAGCGAAGAGGAGCGCGACCGCGTCATCGACTCGCTCGTCGAGGCGCTCTCCGGCGACGACCAGATGCTCCGGCAGTTCGCCGCCACCTCGCTCGCGGAACTGGGCGGCGACGACAACATGGTGGAGCGGCGGCTGCTCGACATCGTGAAAGACGACGGCGTCGACCCGCAGATACGGGGTCAGGCCATCTTCACGCTCGGAAAGGTCGGCGGCGAGCGCTCCCGGAAGACCCTCGACCGGCTCATCGACGACACCGAACACGACGTGATCCGAAAGAAGGCGTTCTCGGCCATCTCGAAGCTCGGTGGTCGCGGATGAGCCGGCCGAGTGGATTAAGACCCGCCGGGGCGTATCTCGCGCCGACAGCGAGCTGACCGATGAGCGACGGAGAACACGCGCTGGTCGACACGAAGGGGAAGTTCGTCCAGGTCGTCTCGGACGGGCGCAAGCGAAACGACATCGAGTGGCTACCCGGTCGCATCCTCCTGTCGAACAAGCGGCTGGTCCTCGCGACGAACCAGGGCAAGCGGACCATCCCGCTGTCGAAGCTCACCAGCGTCAGCGCCAGCCAGATGAACCAGTCGCTCGCGCAGGTCGACAGCTACGTCAAGATACAGGCCGGCCGCGACGTGACGCTCGTCTCCGCCAGACAGGACGAGGAGTTCCAGTCGAACCTCTACAGCGCCCTGCTGGACCAGATCGTCATCCTGGTCAAACACCCCGCGGTCAAGGGCGGCGTCGTGCAGGACGCCGGCTGGGAGAAGACCCGGCTCAAACTCGACGGCGACTGCCTCAACCTCGCCATCTCCACGGGCACGTTCGTCGAACTCGACATCGACGACGTTGGGACCGTCGAGGCGAAAGAGAAGGAGATTCGCGGCGAGGAGCGTCCGATGCTGGAGATCGAGCACACCATCGAGGGGACGAGCGTCGAGACGCACGTCTCCGGGATGCCCCGACACGTCTCGCTGCTTGAGGGACTCGTCCGGCAGGGCGAACAGCGCAACATCGCCGACGACGTGGACCTCTCCGACGAGGAGACGCAGGTGTTGATGGCGCTGTACTCCGGTATCTCGCCGTTCAAGATTCCCGACTTCGTCGACATGGAGATCGGCGAGGTCGAGGCGGTCTACGACCGGCTCATCGAGTCGGAGATACTCGAACCGGTCCGGACCCGCCGGGAAGTGCAACTCGAAGCCCGCGGGCGGTCCATCGCGAGCGACGCCATGGCCGACCAGTAGCCGCGCGGACCCGCGTCAACGAGTGACAGTGGCGAGCGACGGTTCGACGCGTTTTTGAAGCGCGGTCGATAGACCACAGGTATGGCAGAATTTACGGTCGCCGTCTCCGATCCGGAGAGCGGCCACACCTACCAGATCGACGTTGACGGACAGGACGCGAACCGGTTCATCGGCCGCGAACTCGGCGACGAGGTCGACGGCGGCGCGGTCGGCCTCGACGGCTACACGCTCGAACTCACCGGCGGCTCCGACACGGCCGGCCGACCGATGCGCCCCGACGTCCGCGGCGTCGCGACGAAGGAGATCATGTCCGACGGCGGCGTCGGCTTCGAGCCGACCACCGAGGGCGAGCGCAAGCGCATCACCGTCCGCGGCCGCGAGGTCAGCGACGACACGCGCCAGATCAACGCGAAGATCACGGGTCGCGGCAGCGGCGAGGTCGACGACCTGCTCGGCGGCGACGACGAGTAAGCCCGCGTGCCCGACCGCGTTCCCAGCGACCACGACACCGTCGAGACACATCGCGTCCCCGTCGAGTCCATCGGCCGGACCGACCGGCCGCGCGTCGTTCTCCCCGCGGACCTCGGTCTCGACGAGGGCGACACCGTTCGGCTGGCGCTCGACGGCGACGGCTACCACGCCGCCGTCGGCGCGAACTTCGACGGCGAGCCGGTGCTCTCGCACGTCGCCGACAACCGCCGCCTGGCCCGCGAGGGCGAGGGGACGAACCGCCTCGCCGAGTGGGTCGAGTCGAGCGAGGTGACCCTCGGCGGGTCGGCCCACCTCGACGTGATCACCGCCGGCGAGGAGTACGGCCTCCGGACGCCCGGCAAGCGCGTCGTCTACACCGCGACCGACGGCCCGGACTCGTCGCTGTCAGACATCGCCAAAAACCTCGATAACTGACGCCGCGTCGCTTCGTTCACGCGGTTCGGCCGATTTTCTCAGTTGATACTCGCGCGAAACGCTCAATATCGGGGCTGGTGTACGTTCGACAACGCCCGATGTCGGAATCAGTGATCGCGGATTTCGTCGGCAAATTCAACTCGGAGGTGGCTTCACGGGGCGACCCCATCAAGGGGCGCGTCGTCCTCTCCCAGAAGCGACTGGTACTGGCCGCCAGCGAGACGGACAAGCTGACGATTCCGCTCGAATCCATCTTCGACATCGCTATCGGGCAGGTCCCGCCCGACCTCGGGGACTTCTTCGACTCGACGGTGACCGTCGCCTTCGAACGCAACGGGCGGCGCCTCATCGCGGCGGTCGAGGCCGACAACGAGAAGATCGAGAAGTTCGGAACCGTCCTGTTCAAGGCCGTCGTCAACGGGACCGAGACCACGGTCAAGGAGCGCGCCCGCGTCGGCGGTCGCGTCACCGACGAGTCGTTCAAGACGGCGCGACTGTTTCTGACGGCCGGGACCGTCGAGTTCCGGCGCAACGACGGCGCGTTCACGGTCGACCTCAAGACGGTCTCCGACTTCGAGCGCAACACGCGAGAGATCGGCGGCGCGAAGCGCCCGGTGCTGACGGTCCGGCACATGAAAGACGGGACCGCCATGACGACGCAGGCGGCGCTGGCCTCCGGCCGGAAGATGTCCATCCTCGGACGCTACCTCCGCCGGGAGTACTCCGAACTCATGGAGGAACTCCGGAACGTCGAACTCACGAAGGACAAGAAGGAGGTGCTCGTCGCGATGTACTCCACCGGCGACATGGACGGGATGCCGCTCGCGAGCATCCTCGGCAAGGACTCCTCGCAGGTGTCGATGATTCTCCAGGACCTCACCGAGGACGGCCTCATCCAGGACGGGGCCGACGGCCCGACGCTCACGCCGACCGGGAAGGTCGTCGCCAGCCGCCACCTGGAAGACGTGAACGCCTGACCGTGACGGCGCGCATTCGCGGGGCAAGCAGCGATTGTCGGAGCGGCCGCCTCAGTCCGCCGCGTCGACGACGGTGCTGACCCGAGCGTTCTCCTTCAACTTCAGTCCCGCGCCGCCGACCGAGAGCGGCACCCGCGGGAGGGCGTCGACGTGCAGCGTCGGGTGCGTGGCCCCGCGTTCGAGCAGTTCCGTCCGGGGCTGGAGCGTCACCGTCGCCTCCCCGGTCAGCGACTCGTTGTACTCGACGAGGTACTGCCCGTCCCGGAGCGGCCACCACTCGTAGTCGTCGTCGGGGTCGCGCTTGTGCGTCTCGTGGAGCGCGGTCGTGGCCGCGTCGAGTTCGCCGCCGCCGAAGTCGATCCGGCCCGGTTCGACGACCTCGTAGACGGCCGCGACGGTGAGGTCGAAGCCGGGGCTGTCGGTCTGGGTCGGTTCGTGGACGATGTCGGTGACGTACTCGCTGAGGTCGACCATGCGCCAGCGTAGCACGGGCCGGGTGAAAACGCTGTGTGTCGTGACCGAGAGCGGGCCACTTTTGCCCGGCGAGCGTCTCAGGGGGGGCATGACCAATCACGCGGAGTTCCTGGCGGGCGAGCGGCCCGACGACGTGCTCTTCTTCCTCCACGAGGACGCCGTCTCGAACCCCGGCGCGCTGGCCGACTACGCCGACCCTGTCGAGGACGGCCACGTGCTCGTCCTGCCGGGCGACGACGGCCGCAGCGCCTTCCAGTCGGCGACCGGCATCGACCCGATGGGACTGGCCCAGCAGGCGATGGGCACCGAGGGTCACGTCCACGACGACCTGACGGGCGCGGACTGCCCGGTGGCCGAGGAAGAACCGGACGTCGACCACACGACGCGGTTCGTCTTCGCCTTCGCCGAGGAACAGAACGAGGACGTGGGCGGCCTCTACGCCGAGGGCGACGTCATCCACGCCTACGCGGTGTGCGCCTGCGGCGAGCGCTACAGCGACAAGTGGGTCGTCGAGCAGTAGCCGGCGGGCCTACAACAGGAACGGTTCGGCCAGTCGCACGAGCAGCGCCTTCGGGAGGCCAGTAACGACGCGACCTTCGTGGGAATACGGTATCCCGACCTCCTCGCGCGTGACGCCGTGGCGGAGGTGCTGGACGCCGTCGAGGAGGAACCAGCACCCGAGGAGCGCCCCCGGGCCGACGACCCACGTCGGGCTACCGACCGAGACCGTGTACCCCAGGAACCCGAAGATGAGCAGTCCGAACACCACGTGGTCGGCGTAGTCACCGACGGCGGCCCGCGCGCCGTCGGCGACCAGCCAGACACAGAAGACGGCCGCCGCTGTGGCCGCGGCGTACCGAATCGAGCCGTCGAGGACGAACAGGGTCACGCCGACCGTGGCGGCGCTCGCGAGGCGCTTTCGCACGGCCGTTTCGCGCGCTAGGCGAGTGTGGAGGGCGTCTGCCATCGGTCGTCGTGACGCCGGAGACGCCAATCAAGGTTGCGCCCCGCCGGGAGGCACTCCGTTCGCGGCTGAAGACGCTTACTGCTCGCCGTCGCTCTCTTCCTCGTCGGGAAGCCGCCGGAACGCGTCCACGATTGCCTGCTTCGCTACTGCCCCCTGCGTCGTCCAGTGATGGGCGTAATCCATCATGTCGTCGTAGATGTCGGGCTTGCAACCGGCGGCCTTCGGGTGGCCGCCGCCGTTGACCTGCTGGGCGACTTCGTGAGCGCGCTCGAAGTTCTCGGTGCCGCGGATGGAGGCGGAACCGGCGGGCTTGACGATGACGGCCGCGTCGGCCCCCTGCTCGCGCAGGGCCTCGGCGACCTCGTTCTGCGAGCAGCGGCCGTAGGTGACGCCAACGGTCCAGTCGGCGACCTCGCGGAGTTCCGCCCGGTCGACGGCCTTCTCGATGAGGGCCTCCTTCTCGACGCGCTTCTCGGCGAGGAAGTCGTGGACCTCGGGCGAGAGGTCGGGGCCGTGCTCGCGGACCGCCTCGATGTACTCCTCGGGCTCGCTCCAGTACGAGAAGTCCGCGAGGTCGTCGCTGCGCGGGTCGTCGCGAATCCAGAGGTCGTGGTCGCGGGTGACGGCGGCGAGGTCGGCCCACTGCTCGTCGAAGTCGTGGTCGAGTTCGGCCAGCGCCACGTCGGCGGTACACACCTCGTCGGAGTCGCCGACGGTGCGCTCGACGCCGGCCGCGTCGACGGCCGCGGCGAGGTCCTCGGGCCACTGGTGGTGGTCGAACCAGACGACGCGCTCGACGCGCGCGACCACGTCGTCGAGCGGCGCGACGTCGGAGTCGCGGTCGGGACAGAGGTCGCAGACGAAGACGGTCGCGCCGGGGTCGGCGTACTCGGCGGTCCACTCCAGCGCCTCGGTGAGTTCGTGGGGGCCGGCGGGGAGCAGCGCGCCCTCGCCGTGGGCCTGCCGGATGAGCGCGGTACAGGCGAGTCCGTCGGCGTCCGGGTCAGCGATGACCACGACGCCGGCGTCGGACACCGTCTCGGCGGCCTCCGCTTCGGCCTGCTCTTCCTCGTAGGAGTCGGGGACGAAGAAGCCCTCCCCGGGGAGCACGGATTTGCGGCCGAGAGAGAGGCGGTCGTCGTCGATGAGCCAATCGTCCATGCCCGAGCAAGCGGGCGAGTCGTCAAGAAGCCGTCGGGTTCGGCCGTCACGGACGCGGTCCGACCGCCCGCCTCTGCGCCGCGAGTCGAAACCGCGGTGCTCTCACGGAGCCGTCTCGACGCCGCGGACCTCGAAGCGCGCCCCGCCGCTCGCACCGTCGGTCACGGCGACGTCCCAGCCGTGGGCGCGGGCGATCTGCCGGACGATTCGCAGCCCGAAACCGGTGCCGTCGGCCGCGGTGGAGTAGCCGGCCTCGAAGACCTTCTCGCGGTCGGACGTCGGGACGCCGGGGCCGGTGTCCTCGACGTAGAAGCCGTCTGCGAGCGATCCGACGGTCACCGTGGCGGCGCTTTCATCGCCGTCGTCGGAGGACAATGCCCCCTGACTGTTCGGCGGGCCGCGTTCGACGGCGTCTCCCTGCGCCTGCGAGGAGAGGGTCGCGGGACCGTGCTCCACCGCGTTCCGGAGGAGGTTCTCGAACAGCTGTTCGAGCCGGGCGCGGTCGGCGCGTATCGTCTGGTCCGTCTCGACGACGAGCGTGGCCGCCGCCGTCGGGACGTTCTGCCAGCACCCCTCTACCAGGTCGGCGAGGGCGACCGGTTCGGTGTCGCTGACCGCGTCGCCGCTCCTTGCGAGCGTCAGCAGGTCGTCGATGAGCGCGTGGCTCCGGTCCAGCGCGGTCCCGATGTCGTCGAGGTGCTCGCTGTCGCACTCCGCCCGCGCCAGTTCGAGGCGGCCCTGGGCGACGTTGAGCGGGTTCCGGAGGTCGTGGCTCACGACGCTCGCGAACTCCCGGAGCTGCTCGTTCTGGCGCTCGAGTTCCCGCTGGCGAGCCCGGCGCTCGGTGACGTTCTCGGAGACGGCCAGACCGGAGATGACCTCGCCGGCGTCGTCCCGCACCGGGACGGTCTGGACGCGGTAGCGCTCGCCCCGATACGCCTGCTCGAAGACCCCTTCGTTGCCGGCCAGCGCCTCGCGATAGTAGCGTTCGGTTTCCTCGGCCAGGTCGTCGGGGAACAGGTCGTGGGCCGTCACTCCTTCGAAATCGTCCGACGTGAGGCCGACGGCGGCGAGTTCGCCGCCGGCCGCGAGCGTGTACTGGAGGTCGTGGTCGAACAGGAACACGCCCATGTTCGGGAGGTTCTCGACCAGCGTCCGGTACCGGGCCTCGAGCGCCCGCCGTTCCCGTTCGCGTGCCTTTCGGTCGGTGATGTCGCGCCCGATGCCGACGAGGTGCGGCGTTCCGTCGGGGTTCGTGACGAGATTGGCAACGAACTCGTAGGGAATCTCGGAGCCGTCGCTGGTCAGTAACGGTGCCTGGTGTCGAGCGTGACCGGTCTCGAACACCTGCGCTATCGCCGTCGCCGTCGCCTCCCGATACCGCTCGGGAACGAAGTCGGCCCCGTTCATCGTCGCGAGGGTCGCGTCGTCGTAGCCGGTGACCGCCGCGAAGCTCTCGTTCCACCGCTGTAAGTTGCCGTCGGCGTCGTGGACGAACAGCAGGTCGTCGATGCCGTCGAGCACGCGGTCCGTGTACTCGCGGTAGCGGCGGAGTTCGCGCTCGCGTTCCTTCCGGTCAGTGATGTCGCGGACGAGGCCCTGGACGAAGACTATCGTCCCGTCGTGGCGGACCGGGCTGGCGCTCACCTCGACGTCGACCCGCGAGCCGTTCGCGTCGACGAGCGCGAGTTCGAGTTCGCGGACCGTCTCGCCGTCGCGGACGCGGGAGAATCCGTCGAACGCCGTCGAGAGGGTGTCTGCCGCGACGTACTGCTGGAAGTTCTCCCCGAGGAGTTCCTCGCGCGTGAAGCCCAGCAGGGACTCGATGACGGGAGAGACGTACGTGAACACGCCGTCGGTGTCGAGGCGGAAGATGGTGTCGGGACTCACCTCGGCGATCTCGCGGAAGCGGCGTTCGCTCTCGCGACGGCGCTGTTCCGATCGGTGGCGCTGGATAGCGCTTCCGAGAACGTTGGCGACGCTCTGGACGAACCGCGCGTCGTCGCCGCTGAACGAGCGACCGGTCGTCGAGTACGTCCCGAGGACGCCCCACGGGTCGTCGCGGCTGCCGACGACGACGCTAACTCCGCTGACGTCGCCGGGGTCGGTGAACAGCGCGGACCCCCGGAATCGGTCGTCGGCAGACAGGTCGTCGACGACCACCGGCTCCGACACGGACAGCGTGTAGCCCGCCTGCGTCCGTGGGCCGGCGTCGACCGTCGCGAAGTCGGTGACCGCTCGGTCCCACCCCGTCGCGGCCACCGGTGAGAGGCGGTCCTCCTCGGTGTCGGATCTGAGGACGGCGGCGTACTCGGTGTCGAGACGGTCCGCAACGAGAGCGACGGCCCGCTCGAACAGCGACTGCAGCGCGAGTCCTTCCAGCGCGTCCCGACTGAGCGTCGCGATGGCCTCGTCCTGTCGGCTCTTCCGTTCGAGGTCGTGAGCGGCCCGGTACGCCCCGACAGCGTTGGCGATGCGGTTCGCGAGGACCGTGTACTGGTCGGTGCCACCGCTCTTCTGGAGGTAATCGGTCACGCCGCTGGAGATGGCGTCGCTGGCGATCTCCTCCGATCCCTTTCCCGTGTAGAGGATGAACGGGAGGTCGGAATCGAGCTCCCGGACGGCTTCGAGGAAGTCGATGCCGTTCGCCCCCGGCATGTCGTAATCGGAGACGATACAGTCGACGTCCCCGTCATCCAGCCGCGCCAGCCCCTCGGTCGCGTTCGCCGCCGTCTCGACGCTGAAGCGGTCGTCTTCGCGTTCGAGGAACTGAGCGACCACCGCCGTGAGGTCCGGGTCGTCGTCGACGTGGAGGACGCGAACCTGTCTTCTCATACCCTCCTTATGCCGTCAGCGGGCATATAGACATGGTATCCAATAACAAGGAGGAAGAGAGAAGCGAGGCCGTGCGACGCGCTACGGGGTCGAGGCGTGTCCAGTCAGACCCCTTCTCGCTCGGGGTTCGGGTCGCCTTCGAGCTGGCGCACCGTGAGGACCGGCATCGGGGCCTGGCGGACGACCTCCTCGGCGACGCTCCCGAGGAGGAAGCCGTGTTCGCCGTGGCGGCCGCGAGTTCCGCTGGCGATGACGTCGGCGTCGTGCTCTTTGGCGTACTTACAGATCTCGTCGGCCGGGTCGCCCTGCCGGACGGCGGTGACGAGTTCCTCGTCGGCCTCGGCGTCGGCGGCCTCGCGGATGAACGACAGGGCGCGACCGCCGGTGGTCGCCAGCGCACGCTCCAACGCCTCGCGGACCTCCTCCGGCGTTGCCTCGACCTCGCCGGCGTCGACGACGTACAGCCCGTGGACGGTCGCGTCGAAGCGCGACGCCAGATCGAGCGCCGCCTCGACGGCCCGCTCTGCGCTCCCGGACCCGTCCGTGGCGATGACCACCGTATCGAACATACGCCACGCTATTTCGGGCACGATTAAATAAGCAGTCCCTTCCCGGACAGGACGTGACCTCGGTGGCTTTTTGCCGGGTGGGGTCACAGTGGCGTGTGATGGACATCGACCTCGTACTCGCGCCAGTCGACGGCAGCGACAAGTCAGAACGGGCGGCCGAGTACGCGATCGCCGTCGCGGAGCGATACGACGCGGACATCCATCTCCTGTTCGTCGTCGACGAGCGACTGCACCGCGACATCGAGCACGGCGACGTCGACCCGGACGTCGTCGCCGACATCCACAAGTCCTTCGCCGACGAGATCCACGCGCAGTTCGCTGATTCCTACGACGGCGCGTTCGACACGTCGGCCGCGGCGGCGTTCTCCGAGACGCGACTGATGCAGACCCCGGGGAGCGTCGTACTCGACGTGGCAGAAGAGATCGGGTCGGACTTCATCGTCGTGCCGCGCGAGGCCGACGCGGAAGACGCCGTGGGCCGCGCGGCCTTCTACGTCATCGAGTACGCGAGTCAGCCCGTCCTCTCGGTCTAGAGCCGAATCGCCATCTCGACCTCGAAGCTCTCCGCGTTGCTCGTCTCGAAGCCGACTTTCTCGTACAGCGCGATTGCCGGTTCGTTCCAGCGTTCGACGGTGAGCCACACCTGCTCGATTCCTTGCTCCTGTCCGTGGCCGAGCAGCGTCTCGACGAGGGCCGTCCCGATGCCCGCTCCCTGGTACGCCTGTAACACGAAGATGGCGAGTTCGTGCTCGTCCTCGTTGTCGGGCACGAGGGTCGCGTGGCCGACCGCGTCGCCGTCGTGTCGGGCGACGACGTTGAGGCAGTCGTCGCCGAGGATGACGTCGAGCCACTTGCGGATCGCCTCGTCTTTGACCGGCGGGATGCCCTGCGCGCGGTCCTCGGGGTTGAAATCGAGGTACATCTCGACGAGGTCCTCGGTGTCGGCCGCGTCGGCGGCGACGACCTCGACCTCGCGGCCCTCGCCGTCGGTGAACGTCCGCGGGGGTCGCGGGAACGCGTCCGCGGGGTCGTCTGGATAGGTGCGAGTCATCGGATGAGCGTGATCGGGGTCTGTGCGTTCAGCAGGACGAACTCCACGATAGAGCCGAGCTGGATCTTGCCGAGCGGCGAGCGATTGCCGCCGCCGAGGACGATGCGGTCGAACTCCTCGCTCTCCGCGATGTTCACCAGGTCGCTTCCGGGGGACGACCCCTCGATGCGGCGGATCGTCGCCTCGACCCCGGACTCCTCGAGACGTTCACGAACGCGTCGAGCGACGGTCTCCACGTCGTCGTCCGCGTCCTCGTTCTCGTAGATTGCGACCGTCAGGTCGTCGCCCGTCTCCGCGGCTCGTGTCAACGTCTCGTCCAGTGCGCGGTAGGACAGGTCGCTGCCCCCGACACCGAGCAGTACTTTCATAGCCGGCACTTGTATACCCCCGGTCAAAAATCCACCTGGCGAACGTGTCATGTGATTGTCTATAGTGTGGTCTCGCGGCGATACCCTTTTTCGCCGCGGGGACCCAACGTCGGCCATGACCGAGGGCGCATCGCCGGACGAGACGGACATCGACGAGGGAGACGCCGAACCGGAGCCGAGCGACCGGCCGGCGACCGAGAGCGACGAGACCACCGGGGGCGGGGACAGCGAGTCGAATGGGGCCGGCGAGGAGCCCGCCGACGCGACCGACGAGCAGGACCCGGCGGTCCAGAACGCCGACGTACCGGCCGACGTACGCAAGTACGACCGCTTCAAGAAGATCGAGGGCGGGACCTACGACCGGGCCAACGACTTCCTCCGGGACCGGACGTACATCACCGCCCGCGAGTGGGCCATCGCGCGCCTCTGTGCCGACTTCCGGACCGAGACGGGCGTCGAGATGACGAAAATCGGCGAGAACCTCCCGGAACTCGTCCCGTTCATGACAGACACGTACACGCCGCAGGCCGTCAATCAGGCCCGCTCGGCCTTCGAGGACAAGGTCCGGAAGGCCGGCGCGACCTTCCTCTACGGCGCGATGTGCGACTTCTTCACCGCCGAGGAACTCGACGACGTGATGTACGAGGCCACTGAGGTCGCGAAGTTCCTGCTCGAAGTCGAGGGCGTCGACCTCGCCGTCGAGGACGAGATGGAGGCCGAGGACCGCATCTCGACCGTGATGCGGGAGGTCCGCGAGCAGTCGGCCGCGCTGCGACACGACGAGGTGTGTTGTCCGGAGTGCGGCCACGAGTTCGAGGCGGACGAGTAAGCCAGTGAAGACCGTGTGTCTGAACACTTCCTCGGACGCCTCGCTTGCAGCGGATGAGTAAGCCAACTCGGACCGCGAGATTCCGGAGGAATCTCGGTACCCCGAGCGGTGGAACCGCGAGGGCCGCCGTGCGTGTCCGAGCACGTAGTCATTCGCCTCGCTTGCAGCGGACGAGTAAGCCAGTGAAGACCGTGTGTCTGAGCACGTAGCGGAAATGAGCGCTCCCGGCCCGGAACCGCGAGGGTCCGCGATGTCGGACCGCGAAGCGAGACAGCGAGTGCTGCGGACCGACCTCGCGGTCGGGTTCGGCGGCGCGGTGCTCGGCTACGCCGAGGCGGGCCGGGCGCTGGTCACCGTGCTCCCGCCGCTGGCGGTGGTCGGCCTGCTGACCGCGGCGGCGCTGTACGCCGTCGAGCACGACGCCGTGCCGGGCGTGTATCCCGAGGTGGCCGCGCTGGCGTCGCTCGTCGTCCTCGCAACCGTCGTGACGGGGTTCGTCGTCGTCACCGAAGCGACCGCGGCGGTCGTTCTCGCCGGCGCGCTCTCCGGGTTCGGCGTCGGCGTCCTGTGGAACCGACTGCTCTACGGCTTCGTCTTCGCCGTCCCGGACTTCCGACTCGACCGGGTCAGAGAGCGGTGAGGGTGCCGGCTACTCGACCACTTCGCCGTCGGCGTCGCGGACGTTCGTCCCCTGGTGGTCGTAGAACACGTCCTCCTCGCCGCCGTCGCCCAGCGCGTCGCCGCGCTCGTACACGACGGTCCCCCGGACCATCGTCCACTCCGGGAAGACCGCGTCGAAGCCCTCGAAGGGCGTCCAGTCGCACTTCGAGTGGAGGGCCTCGCCGCGGACCGGCGTCGTCTCCGTCGTGTCGACCAGGACGAGGTCGGCGTCTCGGCCGGCCTCGATTGCGCCCTTCTGCGGCAGGTCGAACACGGCCGCAGGGTTGCGCGCGGTGAGGTCACAGACGCGCTCGTAGGAGAGGTCGCTGTCCGAATCGCGGGCCTCGGCGAGCAGGAGGGGGAGGGCCGTCTCGACGCCGGGGACCCCCGACGGCGCGTCCCAGATGCTCGCGTCCTTCTCCTCGCGGGTGTGGGGCGCGTGGTCGGTCGCTATCATGTCGACGGTGCCGTCGACGACGCGGTCGTAGAGCTTCAGCCGGCGCTTCTCGCGGCGCAGCGGCGGGTTCATCCGGCCGAACGTGCCCAGGTCGGAGAGGTCACGACGGGAGAGCAGCAGGTGGTGCGGCGTCACCTCGGTGGTCATCCCGGCCTCGCTGGCGATGTCGACGCCCTCCGGCGTGGAGGTGTGAGCGATGTGGATGGTCGCGCCGCGTTCGTTCGCCACGGAACATGCGCGCTCGACGGCCTTCGCCTCCGCCTTCGCCGTTCTGAAGGCGCTCCAGGCGTCGGCGTCGTCCCGGGCGCGGGCGTCGTCGTTGAAGTAGTCGGCGTCCTCGGCGTGGACCGTGACCGGCACGCCCTTCTCCGTCGCGGCGTCGAGCGCGTCGGCGAACAGGTCGGCCTCGATGCCCATGTCGCCGGTCGAGTCGGCGAGGAACACCTCACCGAGGGCGAAGAGCCGCCGCCGCAGGAGGACGTTCGGGATCCAGTCGGCCGTGACGCCGCCGTTGATGCCCCAGTCGACGATGGAGTCGCCGGCGAACTCGGCCTTCTGATCGAACGCCTCGCCGTCGATGGTCGGCGGGTCGGTGTTCGGCTGGTCGACGACCGTCGTGACGCCGCCGGCTGCCGCGGAGCGAGCGCCCGTCTCCCACGTCTCCTTGTGCGGATAGCCGGGCTGCCGGAAGTGGACGTGCGCGTCGATCATGCCGGGGAACAGGCGCTTGCCCGTCGCGTCGATGACGTGCTGGTCGTCGGCCTCGAGGTCGCGGCCGACCTCGGCGATGGACTCGCCACGCACCCTGACGTCGCGCTGGCGACCGTCGGGCAGCGTCGCGTTGCGGATGAGCATACTCCCAGTCGGCCGGGCGAACCCCTAAGTCTCTCGGATACGGCTCACCGAAACGTCGCGCTCCGCCGTCAGCGCCGCTTCGAGGGCCGCGACGACGCGGTCGGGGTCGTCGGTCCCGCCAGCACGGGCGACGCTGCCGACGCTATTCGGGTCGAACGGAACGCCGAGCGCCGCGTAGACCGGCGTCAGCACCGCGGCGATCTCCTCGTGGTCACGGACGACGACGACAGCGCCGACGACGGCGACGGACCGGCGGACCCGCTGGGCGAGGCCGGCGACCTTCCCGTCGGCCTGCAGCGAGTGAGTTCCCGGACAGAACGAATCGGGTGGTTCACCCGTCCGAGCGTCGACGCCGCAGTCATCGAGGGCCTGCTGGATGGCGTCGCTGACCCGGGCGTAGCGGCGCTGGATGGTCTCGCGGGGATTCTCGGTCGGTTCGGCGAGCGCGACGGCGACCGTCGACCCGGTGTAGGCGACGGCGCGGCCGCCCACGGAACGCTCGACGACCGCGTAGCCCCGGTCGCGAGCGGCGACCTGCGCTCGCTCGTAGCCGTCGCCGGTGGCGTCGCGGCGGCCGAAGGCGACCTGCCGGTGCGGTCGCCAGACGCGAAGCGCCGGCTCGCGGTCCGACGCGACGCGGTCGGTCATCTCCAGGGTCCGCTGGTAGTCCCGCGCTGGGTCCGCGGCCCGTCCCCGGAGCAGTCGCATAGCCCGACAGTGGAACCGCGGGGACAAAACGCCCGCGGCGGGGTGGGGACAGCCGACGGCCCGAGCAGTCCGCGGGCTCACCGATGGCGAACAGGCGACACCCGACCCTCGCGACGGGACGTGTCGCGCTCCCGCGGCCCCCGTCGCGTGTACAGTCAGCGCACGTCAGCGGGTGGCCCCGGCATCGGACATGAACCCTCGGGCGACAGTCACTTGCTGGCGCGCTCCTAACCGACGGCGATGGCCGTGACGCTCCCCCGGGACGTACTCGCCCGATACTACCGCTTCTCGCTGTACAATTCCCCGTTCGACGCCCACGACGAGGGATGCGCAATCGACCTCTATCCCGAGGGAGAGCGCGCGCCGTCGCCGGTCGCCGGCGAGGTGCTCGACACGAAGACGGTCCGCGCGCCGCCGAAGGCCTACGCCGCCGAGCACGACCACCTCGTTCTTATCGACACGGGCGAGCACGTCGCCCGGCTCCTCCACGTCGACCCGCGCGTCGAGCCCGGCGACTCGGTCGCGGTGGGCGACGAACTCGGCGACCTGGTCCGGGCGGGCTTTTTCGCGCCGTGGGTTCCGAACCACGTCCACCTGGGGTTTCGCGACCCGGACGCGAACCCCTATCGGGCGTCGGGGTCGCTCCCGGTGGACGTGGCGGTCGACGTGGCGGCGGTTCCGTGGGACGGAACGGGCACGGTCGTCGCGGCCGGCGAGACGTGGGCGCGGCTCGACGCGCCCGAACACCCCGCACCGGGCGAGCGCTTCGCCGGGGTCGCGAACGACGTAGGAGGGGAGGAATCCGGCGTCCTCGACGGCGGCCTCCCGCACTACGACGGGGGCGGTTTGCTCGGCGGCAGTGGGTGCGAGCGCGCCGCGCTCGCGGGCCGGCGGGTCGGAACGGCCGACGGCCGCACCGTCGCGTGGGACGACGTGACCGTCCTCGCGAACGGCGAGCCGGTGACCGGCATCGCGCTGTTCTGCGACCGAAAGCGGGCCGGCGTCAAGCTGGTCGGTCGGGACATCGACCTCGACGTGGGAGACGCGGTGCGGGTGACTATCGAGGGGGTCGGCGGCGCAGACAGTGGGTAGCGTCGCGTCAGCCGGCTATCAGACGAAGTCGAGGGCCGCGCGGTCGGTCACCTCGCCGAACAGCCAGTCGGCGTGCTCCAGCGCGTACTCGCGGTGGTCTTCCTCGATGAAGCCGACGGCGTCCTCGACGAGGACCGGGCGGTAGTCCCGCAGGCCGGCGCTGGAGGCGGTGTGGAGCACGCAGACGTTGGCGAGCGTGCCGCAGATGACGAGGTCCGTGACGCCGTGGGCGTCGAGCCAGCCGTCCAGTTCCGTCTGGTAGAAGGCGTCGTAGGTGTGCTTGACCACGACCAGGTCCGCGTCGGCGGGATCGAGGTCGTCGACCAGTTCGGCCTCCCACGACCCCTCGACGACGTGTTCGCCCCAGCGCTCGAACTCGTCGTAGTAGTGGGCGTCCTCGAACTGCTCGGGCGGGTGCACGTCCCGGGTGAAGACGACGCTGGCCCCGGCCTCGCGGGCGCGGTCGACGAGGTCGCCACAGGGGTCGACGGCCGCTTCGCTGTCCGGCGCGTAGAGGCTCCCGTCGGGATGGCAGAAGCCGTTCTGCATGTCCACCACGACGAGCGCGGTCTGTGACGGGTCGAGTTCCATACGCGGACGTTTGCGCCGACGGAGTACCAACGTTACCCCGTGTGACTTTTCACTGCGCTGGTCCACGTTCGGGTAGATGCGCCGCCCCCTCGCACTCGCCGTCGTCTGTGTCGCGCTGCTGCTCGCAGGCTGTCAGGCCCCCGGGTCGCCGGCGGACCAGACGCCGCTCGGCGGTGACGCCGGCTCTGCCGGTGCCGCCGCGACCCCGACCGAACCGGCGGTCGACCTCGCGGTGAACGGGTCGGCCCCGTCCGCGCCGACGGCGGACCGGCTGGGCTACGAGAACGGCTACTGGTACAACGAGTCGCTCGCGGTGACGACCGAGGACGGACTGAACGAGACGGAGCGCGAGGCCGTCGTCGCCCGGACGATGGCCCGCGTCGAGCGGATTCGCGGCCTCGAATTCGAGGAGCCGGTCCCCGTCTCGGTCGTCTCGCGGGCCGAGTACCGCAACAGCACCGGCGGCGAGACCGGCGAGTCGTTGCGGCGGTTCGACAACGCGAAGTTCGAGGCGCTGTTCTTCGTCGGCGAGGACCGCGACTCCATCGCGGTCCAGAACAGCAACCGCGGCGAGAGCGTGCTGGGCTACTACAGCAGCCGACGCGGCGAAATCGTCGTCGTCAGCGACTCCGAGACGCCGACCATCAGCCGCGGGACGCTGGCTCACGAACTGGTCCACGCGCTCCAGGACCAGCAGTTCGGGCTGGGAAGCGACGCGAACACGCGCGACGGCGTGCAGGGTCGAAACGGGCTTATCGAGGGCGACGCCGTGGCGACGCGCCAGATATATTCCGAGCGTTGCGCGGAGACGTGGGAGTGCATCGAGACGCCGACCAGTGGCGGCGGTGGCGGCGACCGCCACTTCGGCATCAACTTCATGCTGTACTTCCCGTACAGCGACGGCCCGGGACTGGTGACAGACCTCCGGGAGCGCGGCGGGTGGAGCGCGGTGAACGACGCCTACGACGACCACCCCGACAGCGCCGTCGAGGTGACCTACCCGGACCGCTACCCCGACTGGGAACGGGCGTCGGTGTCGCTCGCGGACCGGTCGAGTGGCGACTGGGAGCGGGTCCGCCCCTCGACCGACCGCGACCGGCCGGACTACGCCGTCGTCGGCCCGTCGGCCGTCGCGGCCTCGATGGCCTACACGCTCGCCGACGACTACAACGACTCGGCGGTCGTCCGCACGGGCGACGTCATCAACTACGAGTCCGACGGCTCGCTCCGGAGCGAGGACCCCTACAACTACGACCTGCCCGCCACCGACGGCTGGCGCGGCGGCCGGATGCACGTCTACGAGAACGGCGGCGAGACCGCCTACGTCTGGAAGACGCGGTGGGACAGCGAGGCCGACGCCCGCGAGTTCGCCGACGCCTGGGAGCGCGTGGTCGCCCACTGGGGCGGGAGCCAGCGTGCCGACGGGACCTGGGTCATCGCGGACGACAGCCCCTACGCGGACGCCGTCAGAATCTCCGTGGACGGCCGGGTAGTCACCGTCGTGAACGCGCCGACCGCGGCCGAACTCGACGAGGTCCACGATGCGTAGGGAACGCCTGCTCGCGCTGTCGCTGGCGCTCGCCGCGGTCCTCGCCGGCTGTTCGGTCCCGTCGTTCGGCGGGAGCGATCACCCGGCGTCGCCGGCCGGCGAGGACGCAATCGGCTGGGAGGACGGCTACTGGTACGACGACCCCGTGCGCGTGACCACCGACGACGGGCTGAACGAGACCGAGCGCGAGGCCGTCGTCGCCCGGACGATGGCCCGCGTCGAGCAGCTCCGACAGCGGGAGTTCGAGGAGTCGGTCCCCGTGTCGGTCATCTCGCGGGCCGAGTACCGCAACCGCTCGCGCGGCGGCGGGAGCGGCGGCCCGCCGGAAGACCCCTGGAACGACCAGGTGTGGGAGGCGCTCCTCCTCATCGGCGAGGACTCGGGCAGTAGCGAGGAACTGGACGACACGCTCTCGACGACGGTCCAGGGGTACTACTCGCCGAGCCGCGACGAGATCGTCGTCGTCAGCCCGACGGAGACGCCCCAGATCGACCGGCGCACGCTGTCGCACGAACTGGTCCACGCGCTCCAGGACCAGCAGTTCGGCCTGAACGGCTCGGCGGAGACCCAGGACACCCAGCTCTCGCGCCAGGGCGTCACCGAGGGCGAGGCGAACTACGTCCGCATCTTCTACGAGCGCCGTTGCGGCGAGCAATGGGAGTGCATCGCGCTCCCGGACCGCACAGAGAGCGGTGAGAGTAGCGGTAACGGTACCGAAAGCGCGCAGGAGCCGAGCTACAACGAGGGGCTGTTCACCGTCCTGTACCAGCCCTACGTCACCGGACCGGCGTTCGTCCACGCCATCCGCGAAGACGGGGGCTGGGACGCCGTCGACGCGCTCCACGACGACTTCCCGGACAGCACCGAGCAGGTCCTCCACCCCGAGAAGTACCCCGACGAGAAGCCGGTGAACGTCACCGTCCCGGACCGCTCGACCGACGCCTGGAGCCGCTTCGACCACGACCCGGTCGGCGACACCGTCGGCGAAGCGTCCATCTACGCGACGGTCTACCACAACGGCCAGACCGAGGGCGACCGCTACAGCTACGAGAGCGAGGCCTCCGAAGGCTGGGCCGGCGACCTCGTCGTGCCGTACCGCGACGGCTCTGGCGGCTACGGCTACGTCTGGGAGACGCGCTGGGACACCGAGGAGGACGCCCGCGAGTTCGCCGACGCCTACCGCGGCGCGCTGGTCGAGGAACACGACGCCAGTCGGCCGCGAGCGAACGTCTACGTCGTCCCCGAGGACGACCCGTTCGCCGACGCCTTCCGCGTCGTCCGGTCCGGGAAGACCGTCCGCATCGTCAACGGGCCGACGGTCGACGACCTGGGCGAGATTCACCGGGCCGAGGGGTGAGCGAGGCTCAGACTGCGCGGCGGTACGCGAACCGGCCGAACCCGACGACGGTGACGATGGCCGTCGCGTAGGCGGTCATGTCGTGTGGCGGTTTCGAGACGGCGACGTAGCCGCCGACCGTCCCGAGCGCGGCGAGGCCACAGAGCGCCCAGAGGACGACGGCCCAGCGGCCGTTGACCGGCGCGTCGGGGGCAGAGTCGCCGTCGTCGTCCGAATCGTCGGGCGCGGCGTCCGTCCGGTCGAGAATCCGCGTCGGGTCGTCGGGAACGCGGTCGTCGGTGTCGGGCTGTGAGAGCGGACTCCGTTCGTTCTGGTTCAGCGGAATCTTCGACAGGACGAACCGGAGCCACCGCGTTCGCGGCGTCAGCGCGTCACCGAGCAGCAGGAGGCCGAGCGCGACCAGGACGCCGACGGGGAAGAAGTCGAAGCGCTGGGCGAGGTAGGCGTCACCGGGGTCGGCGGGGTCGTAGCGGACGGTGACCGACGACCCTTCCCGGTAGTTCGACAGCACCCGGGCGGCGCGGTCCCGCTGGTTCGTGTCCACGTCGGTCCCGAACGCGACGTCGCGGCCGGTGTAGGTCCGGCCCTCGACGCGGTACGTGTAGGTCACGTTCGGCCGGTAGTAGCGGTTGCCGCCGAGCGTGGGTCGGCCGATTTCGACGTAGCTGT
>Ga0207772_100140_pt1 | contig 72829 bp, 69 predicted proteins | sample A23M3SouthBayCA_2_FD_187750 | JGI IMG/M metagenome (GOLD analysis project Ga0207772, IMG submission 187750) | Aerobic enrichment media microbial communities from Eden Landing Ponds, California, USA - A23 M3 (2) (SPAdes) | ecosystem: Environmental > Aquatic > Marine > Unclassified | place...
CGACTCGTTCGAGAGCTCGACGATCTCCTTCTTGTCGGCGTCGGTGATCTCCATGTCCTCGAACTGCTCGTCCTCGATCTCGACGCTGACGCCCTCCATGTAGATGTCGAACATCGGGGACTTCTCGTTGTCCGAGCCACGCTGGTCGAGTTTGAGGATGCCGGTCACGCGGACGTGGTCGCCGGCGGTCACCTCGCCGGTGATGTCGTCCTCGATGTTCACGTCGATGGACTGGGGCGTCTCGCCGCCGCGCAGCCCCTCGGGGGACTCCTGGACGCGAATCTTCTGGGCGTCGATGAACTGGGACTGCTCGGTGTTGAGCCGGAACGGGCCCTGGCGCTCACAGCCCTGGCAGTCGTGGGGCTCCTGGAAGTCGCCGGCGGTCTGGGGAATTCGGGTGAGCGTCCCGCAGCGCTGGCACTCGAAGGCCGCCTCGACGACCTTCGGGCGCACGTCGGTCGCCTTGCGAACGATGCCCTGGACGGCGATGAGATTGCCGTGGTGCTCGTGGCGGATGTCGCGGATGTCCTCGGCGTCGGGGAGGTTCTGGACGCGGACGTGGGCCTGTCCGAGCGAGACGTCGACCGGGAGGTCGTACAGGCGAAGCGCCTCCTCGGCGTACTCCTGAAGCTGTTCTGGCTTCGTGCGGTAGTCGTCGGCCAGGTCGGGGTCGAAGCGATAGAGGTCGTCCCAGTCGACGTAGAGAGACTTCTGGTCGTTGGGGTACTTCTGGGCGAGCTCACCGATCTCGTTGCGGTAGTAGTTGCGGTAGAACTCCTCGAAGCGGTCGATGAGTTCGGTGTTCTCGGCGGTCGCCATCTGAGTGGACAGTGGTTGTGCCCACTCTCCTAAGAAGGTTCGCAAAGGCGGGTGAAAGTGAACGACGGGCGGGCGAGAGCGCGACTCGCGACCGCACAGCGGGCGGACTACGCGGCCCGCGCGAACGGCTTGCTCCGGTCACCCACCGAGGCTGCGAAGCGCCTCGTAACACGCACCTATCGGGTGATAGCCCGGTTCGACCGCCGGGCCGTCGCCGGTAGGATACGCCTCGGTGTCGGCGTCGACGCGTTCGTACCAGGTTCCGGACGGTGCGATCAGCGTCTCGACGGCGTAGTTCCAGAAGCGGTGGTACCACTCCCGGTACGCGTCGTCGTCAGTGCGTTCCGCGAGCGCTGCGGCGGCCCCGATGGCTTCGGCGACCGCCCAGCCGTACCTGTCGTCGACCACCGGGTCACCGCTCTCGTCGAGGGTGTAGTAGAAGCCGCCGCGGTCGTCATCCCAGCCGTCGAGGGCGATGTCGAACAGGTCGGGGGCGCGCTCGCCCGGCCAGTCGGCGTCGCGGTGGCGGTCCAGAATCGAGAGGAGTTTCGCCCACTCGGCGTGGTGACCCGGCTGGTAGCCCCACGGCCGGAACTGGTGGGTCGGGTCGTCGCGGTTATATTCGAAGTCCGGCGTCCAGTCGGCGTCGTAGTGCTCCCAGATGCGGCCGTCTGCCTCGTCCGCCAGGTCGACGCAAATCGACTCGGCGACGGTCGCCGCGCGGTCGAGAAAGCGGTCCTCGCCCGTGACCTCGTGGGCGACCAGCGCCGCCTCGCAGGCGTGCATGTTGGCGTTCTGCCCGCGGTAGGGTTCGGACTCGCCCCAGTCGGCGTCGTACGCGCTCCGGTACAGGCCGTGGTCCGGTTCGTAGAAGCGCTCGTCCAGCAGCGACCAGGCCTCGTCGAGGGACCGCTCGGCGTTCGGGACGCCAGCCTCGGCCGCGCGAGCGTACGCGAGGACGACGAAGGCGTGGCCGTAACAGACGCGCCGCGAGTCGACCGGCGTCGTTCCCTCCAGGAGCCAGTGGTAGCCGCCGCGCTCCGCGTCCCGGAACGCGTCGCGGAGGAACCGGACGCCGCGGGCCGCCGCGTCGGCCCACTGCTCGTCACCGAACAGGTCGCTCGCCAGCGCGAAGTTCCGAGTGAAACGCGCCGTCGCCACCAGGTGCTTGCTGTCGCGGTCGTACACTTCGCCCGTCTCGGCGTCCAGTTGCGCGACGAACCCGCCGTGGCGCTCGTCGAGGCAGACCGGGTAGTAGCAGTCGAGGACGGCTCGGACGTGGTCGCGGAGCCACTCCGCGTCGGCGTAGTCGGTCATAGCGGTGACTCGACGCTCGGGCGTAACAAGGTTCGGGGCGTCCGCACGGTGGTGTTTAGTTTAGCAGTCAGCAGTGCAGAGAGCCAGAAAGCCCCCGGTTTCTCAGCTCCCGCGACTCGCTGTCGTTCGGAAGACCGGAGGTCTTCCGTGATGACGAGAGACCGTAGGTCTCTCGAACCACGCTCGCGTAGCGTGCTTGCGTCGTTGGGGTTCGCTGAGAAACCGGCCCCTTTCAGTCCCGCCCCTGCCAGCTGCCCAACCGGCTACGGGTGGGACTGAAAGGGGCGGCTGGCTGAACGACGTTCACAAGAGCGAAGCTCTTGTGCAGCCCATCAGAAATCTCCGATTTCTGAGGACGGCGGGCGACGTAAGCACCGCAGGCCGAAGGCCGAGGAGCGCAGCGAGCCCCCCGAGTTCAGCCAGCCGGGGCTTTCTGGCTGTGTGCGGTCGCTTTCTCTTCACTAAACACTGCCGTCCGCACCAGGTCGGCGGCCGATAGAATTGATGGGATCGCTCGGATTTGAACCGAGGGTACGGGCACCCAAGGCCCGAAGGTTACCAAGCTACCCCACGATCCCGTGCCACTATATCGTCTCGACAGTGAGTAAAGGGTTTCGTTGCCGAGCGGCCGTGTCACGCGGGCGCGAGGCCCCAGAAGTACGCGATTCCGAGCGTCGTGACGACCGCGAAAGCGGCCTGCAGCGGCGCGCCGACCCGCAGGTAGTCGCTGAAGCGGTAGCCGCCGGGACCGTAGACGAGGAGGTTCGTCTGGTAGCCCACGGGCGTCATGAAGGCCGTGGACGCGGCGAAGGTCACGGCAAGCACGAAGGCGAAGGCGTTGGCGTCCAGTTGCCGGGCGGCCTCGACGGCGACGGGGATCATCAGGACGACGGAGGCGTTGTTGGAGATGATGTTGGTCAGCAGCGCGGTCACGACGTACATGAGCGCGAGGACGACGAGCGCTGGGAGGCCGGGTGCGGCGAGGACGAACAGTTCGGCGAGCAGGTCCGCGCCGCCGGTCTCCTGGAGCGCGATGCCGAGCGGGATGACGCCGGCGAGCAGGAAGATCACGTCCCACTGGACGGCGTCGTAGAGCTCCTGCGGACGGAGACAGCCGGTGAGAAGCATCGCGAGTGCGCCGGCGAGCGCGGAGACGACGATGTGGACCGGCGTCAGCGCCGCGACGCCGACGACGGCGGCGACGATACCGACGGCGACGGGGATCTTCGACCGGCGGAAGTCGGGCCGCTCGACCTCCTGGGCGACGATGAAGTCGTTGTTCCGGTTGAGGCGGTCGATGCTGTCGGCCGTCGCCTGGACGAGCAGGGTGTCACCGATGCGGAGACCGACCCGGTCCATGCGCTGGCGGTACAGCTCCTGGCCGTGGCGCAGCGCGAGCACCGTCGCGTCGTAGCGCTGGCGGAAGTTCGAGGAGGCGAGCGTCTCGCCGATGAGCGAGGAGCCGGGTGCGATGACGACCTCGACGAGGTTCTGGCGTTCGCTCGCGGACTCCAGTTCGGCGTCGTCGACCTCCACGTCCGGGAGCAGATCCAGCCCCTCGGCGTCCAGGAGTTCGACGAGCGTGTCGCGGTCGGTCCGCACCGCGAAGACGTCGCCGGCCCGGATGGCCTTCTGGCCGAACGGTTCGAGGAAGGTGCGGTTCTCGCGGACGAGCTGGACGATGTCCACGTCGAACTCCGAGACCCGGAGCGCCTCCCCCACGGTTCGACCGACGAGCGGCGAGTCCTCGCGGACGACGACCTCGGTGAGGTATTCGCCCATCTCGAACTCGTCGGTGAGGTCCTCGTCGGCGGGAATGCGGGCCGGGACGAGGTAGCGCCCGACGGTGAGGAGGTACACGGTGCCGACGATGGTCACGACGACGCCGAGCTTCGTGAACTCGAACATGCCGAAGGGCTGGCCGAGCAGTTCCGCCGACAGCTGTGAGGCGAGGATGTTCGTCGACGTGCCGATGAGGGTGAGCATCCCGCCGAACATCGAGGCGTACGACAGCGGAAGCAAGAGCTTCGACGGCGAGAGCTTCCCGGAGTGGGCGATGTCCGAGACCATCGGCAGGAGGATGGCGACGGCGGCGGTGTTGTTGATGAATCCGGAGATGGGTGCGACGAGACCGACGGTCGCGCCCAGTTGCTTCGACTCGCTCGTACCGGTCAGCGACGCGATCTTCGCGCCGAGAATCTGGACGATACCGGTCCGCTGGACGCCGTCGGAGAGGATGAACATCGCGAGCACGGTGATGGTCGCCGTCGAGGCGAACCCGGAGAGGCCGCGGTCGAGCGGCGAGACGCCGTCGCCGGGCTGGTGGAGGACGTACACGGGGTCGGCGAGCAGGCCCGCGTCGGCCGCCACCGTCGTCACCGGTTCGGCGAGCATCAGCGCGACCATGACGCCGATGGCGGTCACGTCGACGGGCAGCGCCTCCGTGGCGAACAGCGCCAGCGCCGCGACGATGACGGCGAACACGAACAACATCCCCGGCGTGAACGGTGGCAGCGGCACGTCTGTGGCGTACGCGGCCAGCGGGAAAAGGGTGTGCTGTTCGGGTGGTGCGGGTGGGAGCCGACGACTGGCCGACGTTTATCCCCGTCCGTCCCGAAGGGTCGCGGATGGGACTGTTCAACGACCTGGGACGGAAAGTCGAGGAGCTGAAACAGGAGGTCGAGAGCGCGTCGGCCGACGAGGCGACCCACCGCTGTGATGCCTGTGAGGCGCTGCTCTACGCGGATCACGACGAGTGCCCGGAGTGCGGCGAGCCGTCGGTCACGCCCGTCGAGACGGAGTGACTAGCCGACGGCGGCGAGTCGGTCCGCCGAGGCCACGTAGAGCGTGTCGTCGACGAGCGAGACGGCCGCATCGTCCCAGTCCTGGCCGAGACGCCACCGCTGCGCTCCGCCCGCGGAGACGGCGACGAGGGAGCCGTCCGACGTGCCGGCGTACACCGTCTCCGCCCCCAGCGCGATGCCGTCGGTGAGTCCGACCGTGTGCCCCTCCTCGTCGCCGCCCAGCGCCCACTCCCAGTCCAGCGTCCCGTCGCCGGCGAGCACTCGGACGGCACCGTCGTTGCTCGCCCCGTAGATTCGCGCCCCGTCTGTCGCCAGTTCGTCGACGGCCGCCGAGACGGACCACGCGGTCTCGCCGGAGGGACGGACCGCGTGGAGGTCCCGGTCGACGGTGGCGAACACCGCACAGGGCGTCACCGCGAGGGTCATCCGCGCGGGGTCGTCGCCCGAGCGGAGCGGTTCGGTCCAGGCGATCTCTCCCCCGTCGGTTGCGACCGACACCAGCCTCGCGTCGGTCGTCCCGTAGTAGGCCCGGCCGTCGACCCACGCGAGGTCCGTTTCCATCCACGCTGGCACCGACCGCCGCCAGTCGCGGCGGCCCGAGCGAGTCAGCGACGCCAACAGGCCCTCGGCGTCGGGGCGGGTGCTCGCGACGAGAATCCCGTCGCCCGTCGAGAGCACGCTCTGAATCGTCCCCTCGGCGTCGTGTCTCCACAGTTCCTCGCCCGCTTCGGCGTCGAAGGCGGCGAGTACCGAACCGTCGTGCGCGAACACGACCCCGTCGTCGATGGCCGAAACGGTGGGCGCGTCGGCGAACGTGGCTCGCCACCGACGCTCGCCCGTGGCCGCGTCGTAGGCGTGGACGTACTGTCGGTCGGGTTCCGGAACCTCCGTGCCGACGCGGACCTGCCGGCCGACGTAGACCCGCCCGTCGGCGACCAGCGGGCGCGTGAATCGGACGTCCCCGTGTTCCGGTTCCGACGCTGTCACCGACCACTCGACCGTCGCGTCCCCCGCCGGGCCAGTCGCGTCGGGGACGTAGCTCGTCCGGCCGCCGGACCGGTCGATGGCCGGCCAGCCCGCCGACGGGAGGGGACCCGGACCGCAGGCGAGCGACTGGGCGTCGGGCGTGTCCGTCGGTTCAGGCGTCGGTGTCGGTTCGCTGGTAGTCGGTTCGCGACTGGCCGGCGGCGTCGCCGTCGGTCCGTCCTCGGCCGGTGGCGAAGACCCGAACAGCGAGCAGCCGCCGAGCGCGGCCAGCGCGACGGCGCTCGCTCGGAGCACGCGGCGTCTGGCGGGCGACATACCGTCACGGTGGTCGAGCCCGACCGAAAATGTTGGGGTGCGGTAACACGCCGCTATCTCGTCGGCCCGTCGCGCCCGAGGTCCGAGAGGAGAGCGTCGTAGCTCCGCCCGAACACCGGGCGTTCCCGGAGCGAGGTGATGGCCACGTCGTAGACCGGCACCGCGAACCGGGCGTCGGTCCCGCCGACGACGACGGCCGCGTCGTGGTCCGTGTCCGCGGTCCACTCGCCGTCGAGGTGCCGGACGAGCACCTCGCCGAAGTAGCTCCCGAGTTCGGTGACGACGCTCGTGAACGCCCGGTCGTCGAAGGAGTCCTCGCTGCCGAACGTCGTCTCGGCGAACCGCTCGCCGTCCCACTCCTCGGCGACCAGGTCGTCGAGTCGCGACAGGGAGGCCGGCGAGAAATCGAGGTCGCGCTCGCCCCAGAAGCCGGCGAAGTCGACGGCCGTCTCGGCGTACTCCGCGCGGACGCCGTCCCGCGAGCGGTCGGAGGCCGAACCGGTCGAAACGGCGGCGTCGGCGGGCGGCCCCTCGCCGGTGGCGTCGGATGGCTCGTCCGACGCTGGGTCGGCCGCCGATTCCGAGGCGTCGGGCGACACCTCCGGTTCTGCGTCGGTCTCCGATTCCGCGCCGTCCGCCCCGCCTTCGACGGCCTCGGGGCCCGCCGGTGAATCCGGGGCCTGCCGTTCCGGCGGCCGTCCCTCGTCAGTCGGCCCGTCGGTCGACTCGGCGGCCTGGGCGTCAGGCTGGGTGGGCGACTCGTCCGCCTCGTCGGGCCGAACCGCGGGGGTCGGCTCCGCCGCGCTCGGACGGTCGGGGCCATCATCGGCCTCGGGGGTCTCTTCGTCTCCCGTGGCGTCGTTCTCACCGGCATCGGTTGCGAGCGCGTCCCCCGTAGCGGCGTCCGCAGTGCGCTCCGACCCGGATTCCCGCCCGTCGGACTCGTCCTCGCGGTCGACGAGTCGCGTCGGTTTCGTGACGGCGTCGGTCACGTCTCCCTCGTCGAACTCGTCGGTCGAATCGCTCTCGGCGGTCGGCTCGCGCTCCGCAGTCGATTCGGTTCCGGAGGGCGCGTCGCGCTCGTCGGCCGGGCCAGTTTCGGCAGGTGTGTCGTCCCCGCCGGGGCCGGCCGCGTCGAGGTCGAGCGTCGATTCGAGGCGCACCGCGAGGGCGTCGAACACGGGCTCGTCGCCGAACGAGCGGACGGCCACGTCGAAGACGGGGACCGTCACCTCGTCGTCCGCGCCCGAGACGACGACTGCCCAGCGGCCGTCGCGGTCGACCCACTCGGCGTCGTAGGACCGGACGAGCACCTCCCCGAGGTAGCTCCCGAAGCGGACGGTGTTCTCGGTGTAGGTCGTCGCGCCGGCGTCCGGGCCGGCGGTCCGGCCGTCGTAGTTCTCCGCGATGGCCGCGTCGAGCCGGGAGAGGGCGTCCGTGGAGAACTCGAGCGGGGGCGCGTTCTCGACGACCGTCTCCGCGTGCTCTCGAAACGCCGCGGGGTCCAGTTCACGCGTGTCGAGCAGGGTCGGACCGTCGTCGGAACTGCTGGCGGCGGCCGTCTCGTCGACCGCTCGCCCTCCGCCGTCGGCCGCGTCGTCGCTCCCGACGGCGCGGCGGATCGTATCGAACAGGCCCATGGGCACCGGAAGCACGTCGCGCTACAAGAAGGTACGGCGAAAGGACGCTCGGTCGACAGGTCCCGGAGCGGTCAGTGCTCGTCGCGCAGTTCCATCTCGGCGACGATGTCGTACGGGTCGAGCCCCTTGCGGATGCCGTCGAGCAACTGGAAGGCCTCGTCCGGCGCGAGGAAGTGTCGGGTCACCGCGCGGCCGAGCGGCGTCGGGTCAAGCCCGTCGATGAACTCGTATTCGAGCAGTTTGCCGAGGGCGTGCTTGGTCGGGACCTCGCCCACCATCCGGTCGTTGAGGCGCTTTGCCTGCGTTCCGGCGACCGTGACGTTGGCGAGCGTCTCCTCGACGGCCGCGCCCTCGTCGTAGCGGGTGATGACCGGCTCCATCTCGCCTTTCAGCAGCTTGAACGCCACCTCGTCCTCGGTCATCTCCATGCTGTTGTGATACGAGCAGTCCGGTTCGACCAGGAGGTACACCGTCCCCTTGTCGTGGTAGTCCGGGCGGCCGGCGCGGCCGAGCATCTGGTGGAACTCCTGGACGGTCAGCCACTCGATGCCCATCGCCAGCGAGTCGAAGATGACCTGCGAGGCGGGGAAGTCGACCCCCGCCGCGAGCGCCGCCGTCGTCACGACGGCCGCGAGGTCCTGGTCGGCGAACTGCCGCTCGACGCGCTGGCGCTTCCGGTTGTCCAGCCCGGCGTGGTACGGGGCCGACGAGTACTCCAGCTTCCGCGAGATTTCGTGACAGCGCCGCCGCGAGTTCGTGAAGATGATGGTCTGGCCGCGGTAGCCCTTGCTGGATTTGTTGTCGAAAGCCCGCTTGACGAGCTTCTTTTCCGTCTCGATCTTCTCGCGGCCGTCGGCGAACGTGACGTGGCGCTCGATGGGGACGGGGCGCTCCTCGAACTCGATGAGCGTGGCCCGGAGCTTCTCGGCCAGTTGGCCGGGGTTGCCGACGGTCGCAGAGAGGTAGATCCACTGCGTGTCGCCGCTGTCGCCCGCTCGCCCGTGCCGGGACGCCTCCGTCGTCCCGCGCTCGCAGTAGTACTTCAGCCGCGAGATGAGCCCGTCCAGCCGGTGGCCGCGCTCGTCCTCGCCGAGCGTGTGGACCTCGTCGATGACGACGGTGCCGACGGACCCGAGGTCCTTGCCGGTCCGGAGCGCGTGGTCGATGCCCTCGTAGGTCCCGACGATCACGTCGGCCTCGGGGTCGAAGCGGCCGCCCTCGTCGGCGATGCGGCTCGCGCCCACACGGAGCGACACGTCGACCATGTCGCCGTAGCGGTCCTGGAACTGCTCGTACTTCTGGTTCGCGAGCGCGACCAGCGGGACGAGAAACAGCATCTTCCCCTTGTTGTTGAGCACGCGGTCGATGCCGGCCATCTCGCCGACGAGGGTCTTGCCCGTCGCCGTCGCGCTGACGACCAACTGATCCGTCCCCGCAGTCGCGCCGTGTTCGACGGCGAGGCTCTGGACCGGAAGCAGGGTGTCGAAGCGCGATTCGAGGTGCTGTTGCATCCCCGGGTGGAGGTTCAGCGAGTCCACCGGGACCGGGTCGACCTCGTCGACGGTCGCCGAGATTTCGTCGAACTTCGTCAGGTCCGGGTCGAGCTGCCCCGAGAGGAGGTTCGTGATGCGTTCGAGGTCCTGGACCTCCAGCAGGAGGTCCTCCAGGCGCTCGCGGGCGTCGGCGCTGATGCTCCCCTTGAACGCGAGTTCGCGGTCCAGTTGCTCGCGAGCGCAGTCCGGGCAGATGGTCTCGTCGTCGCTCTCGATGGCCGTCTCGCTCGTGATCGGCGAGTAGCGCCCGTCGGAGGCACAGAGCCGGCAGGTCCGGACGACCTTCGCGTCGAGCTGGTAGCCGTCGAGCATCTCGCGGACGCGGTCGCGGGCCAGCTGGCTCGTCTGCTGAGAGATGCGGATGCGGGCCGCGCGGCGGGCCAGGTCCACGAACTGGTCGGGCGAGCGCAGTTCCTCGTCCGCGCCGTCCTTGACCCGGAGGCGACGCGGGCGGGGGCCGGCGTCGGTCTCTTTCAGTTCGAGGACGGCGTGGAACAGCCGGTCGCCGTCGCGCTGGGCGACGACCAGGAACTCCTCGCCGTGTTCGTGCAGGAACAGCGTCTCCACCTGCGCGGCCTGCTGTGACACAGCCGTATCGAGGGGCCTGCGCTACTTGAGCGGTTCGGACTGGTACGGACTGGCGCCCCCGGGTCCGGCCGGGACGGCCCCCACGGGCCGGCGTCTCACTCCGCCAGCCGAATCTCGTCGTCGCCGGTCGGAACGGCACAGATGAACGCCCCCTCCTCGTCGCCGTCGTTGCGGTACCAGTGGACGGCTCCGGCGGGGATGTGGAGGCTGTCGCCGGCCTCGACCTCGTACTCCTCGCCCTCGATGCCGACGGTGTAGCGCCCCGAGAGGACGTACTGCTCGTGTTCGATCTCGTTCGTGTGCTTCGGGACGCTGCCGCCGGGGGCGAGCGTGAAGCGCCTGATCGCCAGGTTCGGCGCGCCGTGTTCGGCCCCGACGAGGACGCCCTTGGACAGTCCGTCGGCCGCGTCGACGGCCTCGTACTCGACGTCCTCCGCTCGGCGGAGAAGTGGTTCGCTCATGCTCGGCGGGACGCGTGCCCCGCGGAAAGCAGTGTCGGCGCGCCCGGAGCCGCAAGGGGGCTTAAGACCGTGCCCCGCCAACTGTTTCGCATGCGTCGGTTTCGCATCGGGAGCGCGTTCGGGATTCCCATCCAGTTGGACCTGACGTTCCTCCTCGTGTTGCCGCTGTTCGCCTGGATCATCGGCACGCAGGTCGAACAGACGACGGAGCTGTTGAACGAGACGCTGAACGCCGGGCTGGACCCGTCGGTCCTCACCGGCGGGTCGCTGGTCTGGGTGCTCGGAATCGGCGCGGCCGTCGGCCTGTTCGCCGGCGTCGTCCTCCACGAACTGGGCCACTCGCTGGTCGCCATCCGGTACGGCTACCCCATCGACTCCATCACGCTCTGGCTGTTCGGCGGCATCGCCCAGCTCACCGAGATGCCCGAGGACTGGAAGCAGGAACTTGTCATCGCCATCGCCGGCCCCATCGTCAGCGTCGTCCTCGGAGCGCTGTGCTACGTCGGCTTCCTGGTCCTGCCGAACACCACCGGGACGGCCGTCACGGCCGTCGCCTCCGTGCGGTTCATCCTCGGCTACCTCGCCGTCATGAACCTCGCGCTGGCGGCGTTCAACATGCTCCCCGGCTTCCCGATGGACGGCGGCCGCGTCCTGCGCGCGCTGCTCGCGCGCCGCCGCCCCTACGCCCGCGCGACGAAAATCGCCGCCGAGGTCGGCAAGCTCTTCGCCGTCTTCCTCGGGCTCACCGGCATCTTCGTCGTCGGCAACCTCTTTCTCGCCGGCCTCGCCTTCTTCATCTACATCGGCGCGGAGGGCGAGTCCAGACAGACGACGATGCGGGCGGCCTTCGAGGGCGTCACCGTCGCGGACGTGATGACGCCCGCCGACCGCGTGACGACCGTCGCCGAGGACGTGTCCGTCCGCGAACTCATCCAGACGATGTTCCGGGAGCGCCACACCGGCTACCCCGTCGAGCGCGACGGCGAGGTCGTCGGCCTCGTCACGCTCGAAGACGCCCGCGCCGTCCGGGATGTCGAGCGGGACGCCTACACCGTCGGCGACGTGATGACGACCGAAATCATCACCATCAGCCCCGACACCGACGCGATGGACGCGCTGACGACGCTCCAGGGGAACTCCGTCGGCCGCCTGCTCGTCACCGACGCCGACGGGCAGTTCCAGGGCCTGCTCACCCGGTCGGACATCATGACCGCCCTCTCCATCATCAAGTCCAGCAGCGACTACGCCGCCGTCGGCGAGGCCGAACCGGAGACCGTCCGGCCGGACTCGCGCATCGAGCGCTGAGACGGCGATTATCGGTCAGCCCGCGAGGTACGACCGCGCTTCCTCGTCCGAGACCTGGTCGAAGCGCTCGTAGAACTGCCCGACGGCGCGAAAGGACGACGGCGTTTCGAGACAGACGACCTCGTCGACCAGCGCTTCGAGTTCGGCGACCGTTCGCGGCGAGCCCACCGGCACCGCGAGGACGATGCTATCGGGGTCGTCGCTCCGGATTCGCTCGATACAGGCCCGCACTGTCGCCCCCGTCGCCACGCCGTCGTCGACGAGACACGCCCGCTTGCCGCGCAGTTCCGGCGGCGACCGCGACCCGCGATACGTCGCTTCCTTCCGACGGGCGGCCTCGGCCGTCTCCTCACGCGTCCGCTCGACGTACTCCCGGCTGACGCCGCGGCCGTCGATGGCGTCGTCGTTGAGCCAGACCGACCCGTCGGCGGCGACCGCGCCGACGGCGAACTCCGGGTTTCCCGGCGCGCCCATCTTCTGTGCCACCGCGACGTCGAGCGGGACGGCGAGCGCGTCGGCCACCGCCCGACCGAGCGGCAGGCCGCCGCGGGGTATCGCGAGTACGATATCGATGCCCAGGTCGCGCTCGCGCAGCGCCTCGCCGAGCCGTCGGCCGGCGTCCTCCCTGTCCGCGAACCGGACGGGGTGGCGGTTGCTGTCCACCATACATTGTCGTACGCTACCATGGACCAAATAGCTCTGCTCCCGGACCCAACCGGGCGGCCCGGTGCGTGCCGAAAGCCGCCCGTCGGCACCGCTACTCGTCCCGCAACGCTTCGGCGACGGCTTCGAGTTCCGCCTTCCGGAACGCGTTCGCGGTCGCCTCTGGGTCGACCTCGTCGCGCTCGCCGATGGCCCAGAGGATGCCGGCCCGCATCTCCGACTTCGGCGGGAGGCCGTTCGAGCCGATGTCGTACCCCACTGCCTCGCAGACCGCGGCGAGGGCCTCCTTCGTGAAGGCGGTCGACTCGACGCGCTCGTACCGGCCCACTGCCTCGCGAATCTCGTTTCGCAGGTCGTCGACGGTCGGTGACATACCCGGACTGGGGGCGGCCGGCGTCCTGTAGGTTGCGGTCAGGCCGGCGTCCCGCCGGTCGTCGAACCCGGCGACTGAGACCGTCCCGCCCGCCACCGCAGTTCCGCCCGCGAGACGTGCCCGAACTCGGCCGGCGGTGACAGCCGGGACACAGCGACACGACGTTGTCCAGCGTGTGTGCGTCCCGGACGGTGAGCGCCGGCATCGCGGCGAACAACCGAACGGGGACGACGTGATGGACGTCCGGATTCCGGCCCAGGTCGTCCGCATCGGTCCCGCACAGGACGCAGGCGTGGCCGTCCCGTTCGAGCGCGCGCTCGCGGACCGCCTTCCACCCCGGCCCGTAGTCGCCGACGCCGCCACCGCGCCAGTTCGGGTGGCCGTCGCCGGTGAACGCCTCGGAGAGCCACTCTGCGTGACAGTCGCGGCTACAGAGGACGGTTTCGCCGGTCACGTCACTCGGGGAGCGCTCGACGCGGGCGTCGCAGACGTCACAGGTGAGCGCGAGCGGTCCACCCTTCCAGTTGGGGTTGGCTGACCCGGATATCTGGCGCTCGTGTCGCCACTCGGCGGTTTCGACACACGCGGAGCAATAGCGCCCCTCTTTTTCTGAGGGATAGTATTCGAAGGGAGAGTCACAGATGTCACAGGTCGTCTGCTCCGTCGCGTCGGAGTAGTTCGGATTGTTCACGCCAGCGAACGAGACGGCTTCGTCGCGACACGACTCGGAGCAGTAGCGTTTCGCGTACTCGGAATAGAACCGCGCCGAACAGTGGTCACACTCCCGGTTCGGGAGGCGCTCTCCGTGGGTACTGCTGTGGTGAACGCCCAGGCCACGCCTCGAATCGAACGTTCTATCGCAGGACGGACAGTCGTGTCCTGTCATTAGGGAGTCGTTCTCCGCGATAGGATATGAACATCAGGTCGGTACAGCTGGCCGACGAAAAACTCAATTCGGCCGAAATCGGCCGGTAGAAGGGCTAGGTCCGGGCGCGGGAATTGAACCCGCCTCTTAGCCACCACAAGGCTAAAGGATGCCACTACCCCAGCCCGGACACGCCTGCTGAGGCATTCACAGATATTCCGCTGGAACGGAAATACGTTACGAATCTGGGGGCAGTGTGGCGTGAGATCGCGTGACAGCGGTGGACTGCCGAACGGTCGGCGCGGCGACCCGGCGCTTCGAGACGCTTTTGGGCGGGCGGCGCGTACAGCGAGATACGCGTGGCCATCACGGACAAGATCTACGTCAAGAACCACCAGCAGCTCGCCTCCCAGCTGGAAACGAGCTTCCCGAAGGGGGCGTTCAAGGGGGCGACGCTGGACATCCTCTTTCAGGGCGAGGGGCTGGCCAAACTCGACGAGGCCTCCCGTGAGCGGGTGCTCGACTTCGCGGAGGACTTCCTCGACTGCGACTGCGAGGCCAACCCACACTGCGGCTGTGCCGAGCGGAAGTTCATCGCCTACCTGCTGGAACTGCGCGAGCAGGGCATGGGACCCGACGCCGTCGTGGACGTGATGAGCGACGAGTACATGCTGTACGCGTATCCGGGCGACGTGCTCTCCTTTCTGGACAACTCCGTGCGGACGCTCGAAGCGGTCGAGACGCTGGCCGACGTCGACGGGCGCGACGACGTGGCCGAAGAGGTCCAGCGGCGGCGAAACCGCCTGATGTAGCGGCCGTCGCCGGGAACGGTCGGACGGGCTGTCTGGAGACCGTCACTCGCGACGGACGAGCGAATCGTCGGCGAGGTACCGCTGCAGCGTGTGTGCGTCTTCCTCCAGCGTCTTGAGGTGGCCACGGAGGAGTTCGCTCGTGGCCTTGTCGCGGGCCTGCTCAGCCAGTTCGACGTGCTCGCGCAGTTGGACGGCGAGCGTCGCGTAGCCGTCGAGGTCCCGTTCGAGCGACGACCGCACGTCGAAGCGGTGGGGCGTCTCGATGGTCATCGGCGCGTGCTGGCGGACGCCCATCGGGCCACAGACGGGCACGCCGCCGAGCGCGTGGACGCGGAGCGCGACGTCGTCGGTCACCTCGGTGAGACGGTCGGCCGCCGCTTCGAGGAACGCGGCCACGTCGCGGAACTCGGCCCCGTCGACGGTCCAGTAGTGCTTCCGCACCTGATTGAACAGGAGATAGAACCCCGAGAGGTCGGCGTTCAGGGCCGATACCAGCTCTTCCGCCGCGGCCCGGGACATCCGCAGTTCGTTCCCGCTGACGGTCCCCCACTCCTGTCGGAGGTGTTCGTCGTCGGGCTTCCGGAGGTGTGGCGTACTCGTCATCGCCGGTCGACCTCCTCGGGCCGGGCGAGCGCGTCGTCTTCGAGGAACAGCTCCAGGACGTGCGCGTCGTCTTCGAGCGTCGTCAGGTGGTCGCGCAGGCGTTCCGCCGTGCCCGAGTCGCCCACGTCCTCGGCGAGGTCGACGTGTTCGCGCATGCCTGCCACCAGCGTCGCGTAGCCGTCGAGGTCGCCTTCGAGCGAGGTCCGGAGGTCGTAGAGCCCCTCCGCCTCCAGGTGGACCTCGGCGTACTCCTGTATCGTCGGGGGCGTGTTCGGCGGGATGCCGCCGAGTTCGACGATACGGACTGCGAGGTCGTCGTTGATGTCGCGGACGCGCTTGTAGGCGGCTTCGAGGAACGCGGCCACGTCGCCGCGCTCGGCCCCCTCGGCCGTCCAGTAGTGCTTTCGCAGGAGATAGAAGAGATTGAACGACCCGGCGTAGTCGACGCTGAGCGCCTCCACGACCGTTTCGGCGTCGTCGCGGTCGAGACGCTGGCCGGTTTCCTCGACCGTGCCCCACTCCTGGCGGCGGTCGCCGCGCGCCGGCTCGCGGATGATACCGAGTTGGTCGTCCGTCATCCGTGCACCTCACCCACCGCTCCCGTGAAACTCACAGCCATGTGTCGCCCTTGGCGAGCGCGTCAGATAAATATTATCAGCACAGTAATGTTTTTAGGCACGCCCAAATCGTGAGGCCGGCGGCTGTCGAGAAACGGTCCCGAGGACGGCGCGGTCGACACGTGCTACGTCGACGGGATTCGATATCGAAGGGAAATAGTCTGATTCGCTAGAGGTAACGGCGCGATGGGCTATCGCGCTCAGGTGTCGTCGAAGCTGCCGATGCGGTAGGACGCGTCCTCGTCTTCGCTCTGGTCGAGGTCTTCGAGGTGGATGACCTCGTCCTGGTCCATCTCGTCGAGTTGCTGGCGGAGCTTCGTCACGTAGCGCTTGTGCTCTTCGAGCTGTTCCCGGAGGTGCTCGGCCTCGAGTTCGAGGCGCTCGTGCTCGCGGACGAAGCTCTTCGGGACTTCGACCTTCGGCGGAAAGCTCTCGGCGCTGCTCTCCGTGCCCTCGTCGTCGAACTCGTGTTCCGGCGCGACCTTCACCTGGCCGTCGTGGGAGACGAGCGTGTCGACGTAGTCCCGAAAGACCGCGGACAGCGAGATGTCGCGCTCCTCGGCGATCTCGCGGAGCGTCTCGAACTTGTCCTCGCTGACGCGAAAGGAGATCGTCTTGTTTTTGTTGCCCATGGTTGTGTTATATTCACCGAGCATCGTATTTAATCGTTTGTCAGACGTTGACCCGGGAACCGGTCGGCGGACCGACGTGGTTTATGTGGGTCCGGTTCGGGGACCCCGACAGAGATGGCCACAGACTTCGACGCGACCGCCCACCACTACGGACTGATCGTGAGCGACCTCGACCGAGCGATCGAGTTCTACCGCGACGTGCTCGGACTGGACGTGCTGACGCGCTTTTCGGTCGGCGACGAGGCGTTCGGGACCGCCGTCGGAATCGACGGGGCCAGCGCCGAACTGGTCCACCTGGACGCCGGCGGCGCGCGCCTCGAACTGGCGACGTACGAGCCGGAGGGCGAGGCGATAGACCCGGCGCTCAATCAGCCGGGCTCGACCCACTTCGGACTCACCGTCGACGACCTCGAAGCGGTCGCCGAGTCGCTTCCCGACGACGTCGAGACCATCAGCGGCCCGCAGACGACCGAGAGCGGGACGACCATCATGTTCGTCGTCGATCCGGAGGGGAACCTCGTCGAGCTACTGGAAACGTGAGAAAACCGTCGGCCGGTCAGTCGGCGCTGGCTTCGGCCTGCTCGTCCTGCAGACTCTCGAGCGCGCCGACGACGGACTGCCGGTAGTTCTCGGCGGAGAGCTGGTCGTACTCCTCGTCGGCCATCGCGATGTACTCGTCGACGGCCGGGTCGTCGAGGTCGGCGTCGGCGTAGCGCTGGATGCGGTCGAGCGTGCGCTCTGCAGTCTCGACGACCCAGCGGTCACGCGTCGCCTCGTCGACCTCCGAGATGGACTCGGGGCGGATGGAGACGTTCACGTCGCCCTCGTCGGTCTCGTAGGTCCGGGGCTTGCCGACGACGGCCACGTACGCCGGCGGCTCCAGTTCGCGCAGCATCGAGGCCGCGTCGGGCTGGTACTGTCCGGCGTACATGAAGAACGTGTCGCCGTTGGGGTCGACGACCCGTCCCTGCCAGTACTCGCTGTCTTCGCCCACGTCCTCGGTCTCGGTGAGCGTGCCGACGACGAACACGCGGTTGGCCCGCTGTCCGGTCGGCAGGAGGACGTACACCGGCGCGCGGTCGTCGTCCGACTCCTTGAACGTGTAACTCGCGTCGTTGAACTCGCGTGCGAAGACGCGCCGGGCGACTTCGCGGGTGGGTGTGCTCGCCATCTAGATCGACCTCGCTTTGATGAGAATCTCGTCCGCATCCACCGGCCCGGTGAGGCGCTCCTGCTCGTCGGCGAGCAGGTAGCGGCCGAACGTCGGCCCGCGGACGCGGTAGTACCGCCCCATGATCTTCTGTCGCATCTCGTCGGCGACGACGGTCGTGTCGAGCGCGTCCATCGCCATCTCCTTGCCTTCTTCGAGCGAGATGCCGGTCAGTTCCTCGGTCGCCTCCTCGTCGAAGATGACCTCGGTGACCTCCTCGCCGTCGTCGAGGACGCCCTTGATTCGGAGGTCGAACTCGCCTTCGACCTCGCCGTGTTCGCTACAGCGGCCGTTCTGGAGGACGCGGGTGCAGTCCTCCTCGGGGCAGCGCTTGATGAGCCCGGAACCGGACTGGATGTCGACCAGCGCGCCCTCGGCCTCGACGCTGTCGTCGCCGACCTCGATCGCCTCGTCGAGCTCTTCGATGGTGGTCGTCCGGTTGAGCTTCACGGAGAAGCGGCCCTGGTACTCGTCGGTGACGACGTTTCGCAGGGCGTAGGATTTCCCCTCTTCGAGCGAGGGGAGGTCGGACTTCGACCACTTGGTGAACTTGATCGTGCCCGTCTCGTCGCCCAGCAGGCCGACCTGGGCGACGGCGTCGGCGCGAGGGTCCCAGAGCTCGACCACGGTGACGCGCATGTCGACCCACTCCTCGGGGGCGTCGACGTCGGCGACCTGGACCTGCTCGTTGCCGCCGCCACCGCCGCCGAGCTGGTCGCGGTCCATGCCGGCCTCGTCGAGGTACGTGTTGACGACGCTCCGGCGGGCCTCGCTGATCGGGACCTGGTAGTCGTTGACCAGCGTGTCGAGCCTGTCGACGACGTCGTCGACGTCGATCTCGAGCTGGTCGGAAAACTGCTCGTGTATCTCTTCCGCGTGTGTACGCAAATCTGACTCAGTCATTGGCTGTCACTGTCTCCGCCTGGTTTTCGTTGGGAGACAGTCGTCAGTTGGTCGGCTTCGGATATAAACGCTCGCCCGGCGCGGTGAAAGTGAAAGTGAAACCGAACGAGGAGGCGACGCCAACCGCTAGCGGCGGAGCGGGTGGCCGGGCACCAGTCTACCCCGCGAGAAGATTGATTTGCCGCCGGGCACAACGGACGGTATGGCCGACGACGAACGCCTCGGGCGGTTCATCAAGAGCACGCTCCAGTCGGCCGGCCGGCAGCTCTCGGACGCCAAGCGCGCCTACCGAAACGGGAAGCGCTCGGCGCGGGCCGGCCTCCCGCGGGACGACGAGGGGCGGGCGCGCATCGTCTGTCGCCGCCACGCCGAGTACCGCGCCACCGCGATGGACGAGGAGTCGCGCCCGGTCTGTTTCGACGCCGACCACCCGGACTGCCAGGGCTGCGTCGAGGACATCCGCGACGGGACGATAGAGACCTGGTGACCGTGACCCGGTACCTGTCGGGGGCGAACCCGACGGACCCACCTAGCTCCGCATCGCGCCGCCGTCGACCGGGAGCGCCGTCCCGGTGACGTACGACGAGCGAGCGGAGGAGAGGTACGCCACCACGTCGCCGAGTTCTTCGGGCTGGCCGACGCGGTCGAGCGGCGCGTCCGACCACGACTCGATGCCCTCTTCGTAGGTGTCGTACTCGCCGCGCTCGACGGCGGCCTCGACCAGTTCCTCGATTCGCGGCGTCTCGTGTGCGCCGGGGAGAACGGCGTTGACGCGAACCTCCGGCGCGAACTCGCGGGCCTGGGTCTTCATCAGGCCGATGACGGCCCGACGCACCGCGTTCGACAGCACGAGGTCGTCGATGACCTCCCGCACCGATCGGGACGTGATGTTCACGATGGTCCCGGCGTCGGAGTCGCGCAGGTGCGGATAGGCGGTCCGGGTGGTCCAGACGGCGCTCATCACCAGCAGGTCGTAGGCGCTGTACCACTCGCGCTCGGTCGTCTCCATGAACGGGCCGGGGGCCGGGCCGCCGGCGCTGGTGACGACGTGGTCGAGGCCGCCGAAGGTGTCGACGGTCTGCTCGACGAGCGCCTCGATCTGGTCGGGGTCGGTGATGTCCGCCTCGACGGCCAGCACGTCGCCGTCGCCGACCGATTCGAGGCGGTCACGGGCCGCGTCGACGTGGTCCGGCGTCCGCCCGCAGATCGCCACGTTCGCGCCCTCGGCGGCGAGGGCTTCGGCGCTCGCCAGTCCGAGTCCGCTCGTCGCGGCCGTACACAGTGCTGCGTTGCCTTCGAGTTCGAGGTCCATACCCGCAGAAAGAACCGACTGTCCCAAAGGTCTCCCGGATGCGCTCAGCTGCCCCAGAAGTTGTCCCGGCTCCCCAGGCGGCGGTCGTCCTCCTCGTCTCCTGCGTCTGCGGTCGACTCTTCGGGCTCGTCGTCCTCGGCGTCGTCCTCGTCCAGTTCCAGGCGCTCGATCTCGTCGGCGCGGGCGTGGTTCGAGTGGACGTTCGTGACTTTGACCAGCGACCGCGCCGGCGGGAGCACGCCGTCGACCATGATGATGAAGCCGTCCTCGGTCCGGCCGACGCCGGCGCCGCTCTCGTGGATGTCCTCGACCTCGACCTCGACCTCCTCGCCGATCTTAACGGGCTGGCTCTTGAGGTCCGAGATCGGTTGGTTGTAGTGGTTGCACCACTCGGCGCCACCCCGGTCGCCGTAGTGCGTACAGCCCATCCCCTCGATCCGTTCGGTGAAGCTGGGACAGTCGTCTGCGAGCGGACATTCGGGCATGGCTCAGCGTAGAGTGGCCGCTGGCAAAACGCTTGCGACCCCGCGTTCCCGGCGCTCGCCGCAGTATTACGTTTGATATTTTTGCCGACACACACTTGAGCGCGAACCGCTGGCTGTCGCGTAGGAACCCGATCGACACATGAACTGCCGGCCGTTGACAGCGTTGTGCTGCCTGTTTCTCGTCGTGAGCGCGACCGCCGGGACCGCACACGGCGCGCCGGCGACCCAGTTCGTGCGACCCGACAGTGCGGGAACGATCGACGCCAGCTACACCGTCGACCGCCTCCCCGACCAACCCGGCCTCGTCCGCGTGACCGCCAGGGTCGACCCCCCAACGCAGGTGACCACGCTGTCGGTCCGGCCACCGCCGGCCGCGACCATCGAGCGAGCCAGCGGATTCGCCCCGGACGGGGAGCGATGGCGGGTCACTCGCGAGACCGAGACCGCGCGGCTGATCTACACCGTCCCGGTCGGCCTGACCACGACGTTCGGTCGCCGCACCGCCGACACCGCCGACTGGACGCTGCTGGCTCGCCAGGAGGTGGCGCTGCGCGCCCGGTGGCGCTGGCACATCGGCCCCCGACCCACGTGGAACGAGACGCTCGCGCTCGCGCCCGGACAGGAGGGCGTCGCCGGCGAGACGGGCGCCTACATCGGCCCCCACGAGACGGCGACGAGGACGGTCGACGGGGATCGCATCACCCTCGTCGTGCCCGAGAGCGCCGACCTGCGACCCGATCCGGCGGCGATCCTCGACACGGTCGGCCGCGCGAAGCGGGCCTCGACGGCCGGCCCTGACCACGACCACGTCCGCGTGTTCGTCGCCCCGAACGCGCTGGCCTCCGGGGGCTACACCCCGTCGAACGGCGGGCCAGACGTCATCGTCAACGCCGGTGAGCCGGTCCGCTCCCCGGTCAACGTCTGGGTCCACGAATACCGCCACACCCGCCAGACCTTCGCGACGACGCCCGAGATGGACTGGCTCGACGAGGGCAGCGCGGAGTACCACACCGCCGCCCTGACCTACCGACAGGGCGCCATCGACGCCGAGCGATTCCGAAAGCGAGTCACCTCCGACCGCCACGCGTCGGCTGACCTGACCCGCCCCGAAGCGTGGGACAGCCCCGCCGTCCCGTACGACAAGGGCACCCGCGTCGTGGCCGCCATCGACGCCCGCATCCGACTGGCCACCGGCGGTGAACGCACGTTCGAGGACGTGCTGGTCCGCCTCGTCCAGCGCGACGAGCGCGTCTCGCTCGATACGTTCGCCGAGACAGTCTCCGCCGTCGCCGGCGAGGACCTCGACGCCGTCGCCCGGCAGGCGGTCACCGGGCCCGCGCCGTCCGTGCGGGTCGACGCGCTCACCGACAGCGGCCCGACGCGACGCGGGTCCGCCGACACCGCGCCGCGGGCGACGAACGCCGCGCCCGTCAGCGAGAGCACCACCACCAGTACCGCCGACATCGACGGTGACGCGCGGCGATTCGGCCCGGCCCTCTCGGACGGGCGTGCCGTCAGTCCCGACGGGTGGCTCGCGCTCGCGGTGGTCGTCGTCGCGGCGCTGGCCCGCTGGCGACGCTGAATCCGGCCGTTTTCTGACGGCAACGGTGGGCTTCTCACCCGATGCCAGACCTCGCGTTGCTCGGTCTGCCGTGGTTCGAATCCGGAGACCCGTCACTGCTCACTGTCGTTCGCAGAGAGCGGGCACGGTGGGATTCTCACTCGATGGCGAGACTCGCATCGCTCGGCGGCTTCACGGGCACGGTGGGATTCGAACCCACGACCGTCGGATGTCTCCCCCCACCGGCGGGGCCGGCGAGGATAGAAGTCCGACGCTCTATCCGGACTGAGCTACGTGCCCTCGCCGCCGTCTATTCCCGGTAGCGTCAAAAGAAATGCGAATCGCCGTCGCGCTCAGCTGTCGTGGTCCACGTCTTCCTCGACGTCGTCGACCGAGGTGATGGCGATGGCGTCGCTCGTCTGGACCGCGTCGAGTCCGTCGAGGGCGCAGAGTGCGTCGATGCGCTCCTGGGGCGCGGTGACCAGCAGGTCGTCGAACTGGAGGTGTCGGTCGACGGTCGCGCCGGCGGCCGCGGCCGCGTCGGCGACGGCCGCCGGGTCGGCGTCGGGGGCGGTCTCCAGCACGAGGGCGACGGATTCGCCCTCGATGGGGTCGGCGCGCATGGACTCGACGGCGCGGGAGACGTACATCACTCCGAGGAGGGACCGCCGGGGCCTTGGTTGTGCTGGTCGGGGCGGTCGAAGCGCGCTTCGGCGACGGCGAACGCGAGCGTGCTGACGAGGCCGAGCAGGGTCCCACCGGTCAGCATCACCGCGAGGTACTCGAGGTCCTGGTTGCCGAGGAAGAAGGCGCTGACGGCGTGGAGGACGGCGGCGATGGCCAGCACGTAGAACGGGGCGTTGAGGTACCGCCAGCGGAAGGTCCCGTCGAGGTACTCGTCTGTGACGCGGCCGAGGCTTGAGGTGATGCCGGCGGCGGCGAACCACTGGATGGCTCCGGCGACGAGCGACGCCAGCACCTCGACGACGGTGTGCGGTTCGGGCTGGGCGTCGAGGCGCTGGACGCCGCTGACGCCGCCGATGACGAGCAGCGCCGCCGCGACGACGTACGTGATGATGGTCACGCGACCGGCGTACAGCCCCGAAGTCACCCGCTCGGCGGCCTCGTCGAGGATATCCTCCGCCCCCAGCCCGCGGGCGAGGATGTAGAGGCCGAGCAGGCCGGAGATGACGCCCAGCGCCGACCCGGGATAGCCAAGCAGTTCGACGGCGATGGTCAGCGGATAGATGAGCAGGAGGATACCCAGCGGCACGAGGATGGTCCCCCGGGTCTCGGGGTCGTCGAGCACCTGCTTGATGGTGTAGTACATCGATTCGAGGTTCTGTGCCTGGCGGACGACGACGCGGCGGACGCCGTCGATGCGGACCCGCGAGCGGATGACGGGGACGACCGACTCGTCCTGCGCGCCGTCGGTGACGATGAGCGCGCGTACGTCGTCGCTGGCCGCCAGCGACGCGAGCACGGTATCGACTTCCTCGCCGACGGCCCGGTTGGCGGCCACGTCGCTGCCTTCGAGGCCCGTGACGGCCGCCACCTCGACCTCCTCGTCGTCGACGTCGTCGTAGATGTGGACGCCCTCGAACAGGACGTTCACGTCGGAGTCCTCGGGGTCGTTCGAGGCCAGCGCGACCGCGGCGTCGACGACGGCGTCGCGACCGATGACGGGCGTCTCGATGCCGGTCTTGCGGCCGAGGTCGTCGTCGAGGTCGATACACAGCACCAGCAGCATCTAGCGGCGCTACGCCGTCTGTCTTTAACTTCTTTCGGGGACGGCGGCCGCCGTACCGCCCTATCGGACGTGGCCCGGGTCGGCCGGACGGGCCTCTACCGGCTCCGGGGAGTCGCCCAGCCGCGAGACGAGCCACAGCACCGGGACGAGCAGCACGCCCCCGACGACGAACGGCGACCAGTAGCCGACGGCGTAGTAGAGGCCGCCCATGACCGGCGGGCCGACGGTGCGGGCGAGGCTGCCGGCCCCCTGCGTGATGCCGAAGGCGCTCCCCTGGACCGAGGCGCCGGCCCGCTGGGAGACGAGCGCCGTCAGCGTCACCGAGAGGACGCCGTTCCCCAGCGGCAGCAGCGTCAGCAGCACCAGCAGGCCCAGTAGCTCCGGCGTGAGGAAGGGCGCGATGGCTGTCAGGTCTGGCAGGACGGCCCCGAGCGAGCGGGAGGCCGGAATCGCGCCGACGCCGACGACGAGCAGGGCGGTGCCGAACAGCGAGAGCCTGACCGGGCTGTAGCGGGCCGAGAGCCGGCCGACGAGGACGCCCTGCGTGACGACGGCCACCACGCCGATGTAGGTCAGCAACAGCGCGCTCTGGGCGGCGGTGTAGCCGTAGATGTCCGCCACGTACGGGACGAACATCACCTGCACGCCCGAGAAGGCGAAGGAGACGAGGAAGAACGCGCCGAGCAGGTCGCGGAGACCGGCGGTCGCCACCGCCGCCCGGAGCTGTGCGACCATCGACGGCCGCTCGCCGGCGGTCGCGGGCGCTGCCTGACGCGTCGGCTCCGGGAGGAACAGGAGGGCGACGACGACGCCACAGAGGCTCGCGAACGCGGCCGCGAAGCTCGGCAGCGAGAAGCGCGTGATCGGGACGGCGGCCGGCAGGAGGGCGTCGACCGCGGCGACCGTGGCGTCGAAGCTCAGCACCGCGCCGATGCCGGGCCCGAAGATGAACCCCAGGCCGAAGGCGGCCCCGATGAACCCCAGCGCGGCGGCCCGTCGCTCCGGCGGCGTCACGTCGGCGACGTAGGCCTGCGCCGTCGAGAGGTTTCCGCCCATCGCGCCGGCGAGCAGCCGAGAGACGAAGAGGAGCCACAGCGCGGTCGCCAGCCCGAACACCGTCCAGGCCACCACGGAGCCACACAGCGACACCACCAGAACGGGGCGGCGGCCCACGCGGTCCGACAGCGAGCCGAGCAGCGGCGCGAAGGCGAACTGCATCGCGGAGTAACTGGCCGCGAGCAGACCGATGACGAACTCCGTCCCACCGGGAAACGAGCGGGTGTAGTACGGCAGGATTGGGATGACGATGCCGAACCCCAGCAGGTCGAGGAAGACGACGAAGAAGACGACCGCCAGCCCGCGGCGGTTGCTGCTCCCGGTGGCGCCCTCCTCGGTGGTCATACCGTCCTGTGTCGGGCGGCGGGGAGATAAGACCGCCGTCCGGCCCATGCCGACTCACACCACGGCGGGCGCGATGCGCACGCTTTTTCCCGCTGGGAGGAGTCACTAGGCACACACGATGATCTCCGAGGGCTGCGAACAGTGCGCCAAAGGCGGCAAGATGGTGCTGTTCGTCTACGGCTACTGCGACCAGCGCGACTGCTTCTACTGTCCCCTCGGGGAGAACCGCAAGAACGTCACCCAGATGTACGCCAACGAGCGGCCCGTCGAGGCCGACGCGGACGTCATCGAGGAGGCAAAGCGCATGGACGCGCTCGGTACCTCCATCACGGGCGGCGAACCCCAGGAGGCCCTCGACCGGACCTGTCACTACCTCGAACTCCTGAAAGACGAGTTCGGCGAGGACCACCACACGCACCTCTACACCGGCATCACCGGCGGCCGCGAGAACATGCGCCGCCTCTCGGAGGCCGGTCTCGACGAGATTCGCTTCCACCCGCCCTTAGAGCAGTGGGGCGACCTCCACGGCACCGAGTGGGAGGACATCCTCTACATCGCTCGCGAAGAGGGGCTGACGCCGGCCTTCGAGATTCCGGGCATCCGCGCCGAGGAGGAGTTCCTCGAGTTCCTCGACGAGGGCGCGGCCGACTTCTGTAACATCAACGAGTTCGAGATGTCCGACGGGAACTACCGCCGGATGCAGGAGGCGGGCTTCGAACTGAAGGACGGCCACATGAGCGCCGTCGAGGGCTCCCACGAGATTCTGGAGACGATGGGCGACCACGAGAAGGTGTACTTCTGTACGAGCGTGTTCAAGGACGCCGCACAGCACCGCTCGCGGCTCAAGCGGATGGCCCGCAACATCGGCCGGGAGTTCGACGAGGTCACCGAGGACGGCACGCTGGTCTACGGCAAGGCCTGGGTCACCGAAGAGCGCCTCGACGCGCTCGGCGTCCCCGAGGAGTTCTACGCCGTCAAGTCCGAGCACGTCGAACTCGCCTGGTGGCTGCTGGAGGAGATGGTCGAGGAGGGCGACGTGCCCAAGGGCGAGATCGTCGAGCAGTACCCGACCTACGACGGGACCGTCGTCGAGCGAACGCCGCTGTCCGGTGGGTCAGAGGGCGGGCGAGCGACCGCCGACGATTGATTGTACGGCGACCGAAGGGAGGCGTTTCACCGACCAGGAGCGATGCGACTGGTCGGCATTTTTCACCCATGTTTTTGCGCCGAGCGGTTCGCGGCGCGAACCCGAGGCGGAAAAAGATGGTTGAGCGAACGCCACTGTCCGGTGGGTCAGAGGGCGGACGAGCGACCGCCGACGATTGATTATACGGCGACCGCCGACACGGTCAAGCCGACGGCGACCGGATGCGCGGCCTGGAACTGTAGTTCTCACTGACCGGGAACAGCCACGGTGACTGACTGGGCTGGACGGCGTATGTCTTCGTATGAGTCAAACAGAGCCGAGCGCCGAATCCGAACGGGTCTGGATGGTCGAGCGGACCTTCTCCGCGGACTCGCCACACATCCTCGTGATCGTGTACGCGACGCCCGACGGGGCGCGCTACCTCCAGAAGGAGCGCGCGTTCAACCGGTTCGGCGGCAATGCTCCCGAAGTCACCGCCGCGATCGAGGTGTCCCCGGACGAACTGCGGCCGGTCGAGACGGCCGACCGCCGGGAGCGGTACGCGACGGAAGCCGAGCGGATGCGCGACCGCCACGACCCGGACGACGCGGTGTGAGCGACCCGGGCCAGCGCGTCTCCTCGGTTCGTCAGTCCGGGAGACGCCGTCGCGAGACCGAACTAGTCGTCAATTTGATACGGTGCTGACGAGACTGTACAGCCGAATCCCTCCATGCGACTCGCTATCGACAGCGGCAAACTGCTGTACGCGCTGGGCGTCCTGTTCGCCGCGGCGGCGCTCCTGTACTTCGTCCGCGACGTGGTGTTCGACCTCTCGATAACGGTGAAAGCCGCCCTGCTGTTGCTCGGGTTCGTCGCGTTCGTCGTCGCCGGCGTGGCCCTGGAACAGGACGTGCTTGACGTGGTGGCCTTCGCGCTCGCCGGCGTGACCTACGTCGTGTTCGTCGGCTACGTTGTCGTCCGCTACGGACCGGGCGAGACGGGGACCTTCCTGCTGCTCGCGGCGTCGGCGGCGCTGTTCGTGGCGCTGGGCTACGCGCTCCGTCGGGGCCTCCCGTCGCTGTCGCGGCGGCGGGCGGCCTACGCGCTCGGGGCGCTCGTCGTCGTGAGCGTCCTGCTGGTGGGGGCCGACGCGGCCACCGGCGGCGTGCGGTACGACGTGCAGACCAACGACTCGGTCACGGTGGCGGTCCCCGCGGGCGAACAGCCTCGGGGCTACGTGCCCGTCACGCGCCGAATCGGGTCGATCACGGCGGCGAATCCCTCGCCGTTTACCCGCGCGCTTTCGCTGCCGGACATATCGGGCTGTATCGTCGGACCGACCGCCCCCCGCGAGGACGTGTGGGTGAGCACGGACATCCAGTGGGACGAGGACACCATCGGCGGGTCGACGACGCGGACCTACGCCCTCACCGGCGAGTTCACGCTCGACGCGAACCGGACCGAGCCGACGACCTACGCCATCGAGCGGGGCATCGACTGCTCCGCCGAGCGGTCGGAACCGACCGTCGCCATCACGGTCGGCGAGAACGGTCGGTCCGACTGAGTCAGGACCCCGCGAGTTCGGACAGGCACTCCTGGCAGTACGTGGCGTCGCGCATGTTCGGCGTGCCACAGGCCCCACACCGGACGAGCGACGAGTGGGTCGGCGCGGACGCGTCGCGGCCCGGCGACGGCGCGGCAGACAGCGACCCCGACGGCGACCGCTCCATCGTCTCGGCGCGCTGCTGGACCTGCTCGATGAGTTCGTCGTCGCGCATCGCCTCCAGGGCGCGCCAGAGTCCCAGGAACAGGAGCGTCGGGACGACGATGACGAACAGCCCCGTGAGGACGCGAAACGCCAGTTCGACCTGCCCGAGTGGCATACGTTCACGTGGGGCTCGACGAAGGTGTATCCTTCGCCGGTCAGTAGTGATACAGCGAGACGACCCACGGGAGGCGGTTGTACATCCAGATCGCCAGCGGGAGGCCGACGATAGTCACCGAGAGGGCGTAGGCGACGCCGGTCCAGACGCCGCTGGCCCACCAGCCGACGAGCAGGAACCAGACGGCGCGGACGACCAAGGAGTGCTGTGTGCCGCCGTCGCTGGACTCCACGATGGCGTCGCGGCGCTTCAGCGACAGGACGAACGGCACCCTGTTTATCATCTTGATGCCGAGCGGGATGCCGACGATGGTGACGTTCAGCAGCCACGCGACCGAGAGCCACAGACCGGTCGCCCACCAGCCGACGAGCAGGAACCACGCCGCGCGAACGAACAGGGACCGCTGGTCGCTCATACCTGACCTACCCCGTCTGTCGGCATAAGTCTCCGGTCCGAGGGCGCGAGGATAGAGGATGGCGCAGACGTTTCGGATTCCCGGTCGGTTCTCAGCCCTCGAATCCGTCTTCGAACCGGAACGTCCCGTTTCGCTGGACGACCTGCTCCGACCTTTTTCGGCGTCGGGTCGCCTCCGGCGACCACTCCTCGAAAAACGTCGATGAAAAAGGCCGACCGCTCACTCCGTTCCCGGTCGGTTCTCAGCCCTCGAACCCGTCTTCGAACCGGAACGTCCCGTTTCGCTGGACGACTTCCCCGTCGACCTCGATGAACGAGTCCTCGCTCATGTCGACGATCATGTCGACGTGGACGGCGGACTCGTTTCGCTCGTTGTCCTCGCCCACGGTCTCCTCGTAAGCCCTCCCTACCGCCATGTGAACGGTGTCTCCCATCTTCTCGTCGAACAGCATGTTGTAGGTGAACTGGTCGATGTCGCGGTTCATCCCGATGCCGAGTTCGCCCAGTCGGCTCGCGCCGTCGTCGGTCGAGAGGACCTCGTCGAGCAGGTCCTCGTTCTTGCCGGCGCTGTACGCGACGACCTCACCGTCCGCGAACTCGAGGGCCACGTCGGTCACCTCCCGGCCCTGGTGGTACAGCGGCTTGTCGAACAGCACTTCGCCTTCGACGCTGTCGGCGACCGGCGCGGTGAACACCTCGCCGCCGGGGAGGTTCTTCTCGCCGTAGTCGTTGAGCGTGCGGTTGCCGGCGACGGACATCGTCACGTCGGTCGTCTCGCCCGAGACGATGCGGACCTCGTCGGCGGGGTCGAGGATGTCGACCATCTGTGACTGGTGTTCCCGGACCTCGTCCCAGTCCTTCAGGACGGCGTCCCAGACGAAGTTCTCGTAGCCCTCGGTGGAGGTCTGGGCGAGCTGGGCGTTGGCGGGCGCGGGGTACTGGGTGAGACACCAGGTCTTCGAGAGGCGCTCGGTGAGAAGCGGCTGCTGGGCCTGCTGGTAGGACGCCGTGACCTCGGGGTCAACGTCGCTGGTTTCCGTGACGTTCTCGCTGCCCTTGATGGCGATGTAGGCGTCCATCTCCTCGTACAGCGCCTCGACGTGGCTCGGCGTCTCGAACTCCTCGCGGTTCCGCAGGAACGCGCGGCGGAACCGCTCGCCGAGACGGTCCTGGACGACGAGCGGGTTCGCGCCGCGGTCGGCGGCGAACTCGTGGAGCGCGACGACGAGGTCCTCGGCGACGGGGTGGGCGTCGATGACGATGTTGTCGCCCTCGCTCAGGTCGATGGAGTGGTCGACGATGACCTCTGCGTGTTCGCGGATGCGCGGGTCCATACCGCTAGGGGCCGCCGGCGGGCCTTACCCGTTGCCCTCCCGGCTACTTCTTCTTGCTCTGTTGGAACCCCTCTTTGAACCCCTGAAAGGTCCGGCGGACCATCAGATACATGAAGAAAAAGAACAGGAGGACGCCGGCGAGGACCCCGTACATGAGCCAGTTTTCCATACCGGCGGCTTGTCGAGCGGCGCTCAAAGTCCTTTCGGGGGCTGGCGATTCCGGCCCTGAGACGGGCGAAATCGAAGTGTAAAATCTCGGTTTGAGCGATAGCTACAATGACCACTGTGCATTGGCAAAGACTCATAATCCCATAGAACATACAGATTATCATGTCGCTGCTGCCTTCTCGGGACCCGGCGACCCCGGACGCCGAACCCCGAGTCATCGGTGTCGACAGTGACGACGCGGACGACGTGCTGTCGGCGCTCTCGGCAGAGACGGCCCGAAATCTGCTCTCGGAACTGAACAAGGAGCCAGCGCCGCCCTCGGAGTTGGCCGACCGCGTCGACACGTCACTCCAGAACGCACAGTACCATCTCAAGAAGCTCAAGAACGCCGGCGCGGTCGAAGTGGTCGACACGGCGTACTCGGAGAAGGGCCGCGAGATGGACGTGTTCGCGCCGGCCAACCAGCCGCTGGTCATCTGCGCGGGTGACGAACAGGAGACCTCCGGACTCAGAGCCGCGCTCGCGAACCTCATCGGCGGGCTCGCGGTCATCGGGTTCGCCAGCCTGCTCGTCCAGCAGGTGTTCGGGAACTCGCTGTTCGGCGGGCCGACGGTGTCCTCCGGGAGCGCGGACACCGCTCCGCGGGACCCGAGCCTCTACGTGGACAACGGGACCGTCGCCGACGGCGGGTTCGAGACGGCCGCCGGGGTATTCGACACGGCCGCACAGGGCGGTGCCGAGGCCGCGTCCGCCGTGATTCCGCCGGGACTGGCCTTCTTCGCCGGGGGCGCGTTCGTCCTCGCCGGCATGGCCGCGCTGTGGTACGTGCGTCAGTGAGGAGACGAGGCCGGCGGCCGCTTTTTCCGGGTTTTCAGCGCTCGACGACCGTCGTCGAGAGCGGCGTCCCGTCGGGTGAACGGAGACGGACCCGGACCGCGCCAGCGTCGACCGTGAGTTCCGCGTGCGCCGGGCGGTAGCGCCGCGGGTCGGCGTAGCTCCCGGGGTTGACTAGCGTCCAGCCGCCGAACTCTGTGATAGTCGGGTTGTGCGAGTGGCCGACCACGACCACGTCGGCGTCCTCCTGTCGCGCCAGCAGGCCCAGCGACGTCTCCGTGTGTTCGTGTCCGTGAGCGACGACGACCCGGAGGCCCGACCACGACAGCGTCGCCACGTCGGGCAGTCGCTCACGGACCGCCGGCGCGTCGTTGTTCCCGATCACGGCCGTCAGCCGGTCGCACTCGGCCTCGACGGCGTCGAGCACCGACTCAGTCGTGAAGTCGCCGGCGTGGACGACGTGGTCGGCTTCGCGGACGGCGTCGAGCGTCCGCCCGGTCAGGCGGTGGCCGTCGGTCCCGTGCGTGTCTGAGATGACGGTGAGCATACGGGCAGTTGTGGAGCCAGCTATAAATCCAGAAGCATTTTGCGTTATCGTCGTGACGGAAAAATAATGGCAGGCAGTAAATCAGTCGTCATCGCCGCCCTGATCGCGAACGGTGCGATTGCCATCCTGAAGTTCTTCGGCTTCCTCCTGACCGGCAGCGCCGCGATGCTGTCGGAGACGTACCACAGCATCTCCGACACCGGAAACCAGGTGTTCCTCCTCATCGGAATCCGGTTCAGCGGTCGCGACCGCGACCGGAAACACCCCTTCGGGTACGGCAAGGCGCAGTTCTTCTACAGCTTCCTGGTCTCCGTGTTCCTGTTCGGCATCGCCGGGTGGGAGAGCGCGAAGCACGGCTGGAGCGAGCTCACGGCCGCCGGTCACGGCGGCGGGGGCCACGCCGGCGAGGCCGTCGAGTTCCTCTTCTTCTCCTTTACGCCGCCCGCCTGGCTCGACCCGCTGTGGGTCAACTACACCGTCCTGCTCGGTGCGTTCGTCTTCGAGAGCTACGCGCTGGTGAAGGCCCGCGCGGAGATGAAACGACAGATCGACCGCAACGACTGGTCGGGCTACCGGGAGGCGTTCCGCAAGACCAGCGACGTGACGACGCTGACCGCACTGACAGAAGACACCATCGCGCTGACGGGCATCGGCATCGCGCTGACCGGGCTGTTCCTCGAACAGCAGACCGGAAACCCGTTCTTCGACCGGATCTCCGCCCTCCTCATCGGCCTCATGCTGATGGGCTTCGCGCTGGCGCTGGCCTGGGAGAACAAGCGCCTGCTTCTGGGTGAGAGCCTCCCGCAGGACGAGGAACGGCGGCTTCGCGACCTCGTCGCCGAACAGAATCACGTGACGGACATCGTGGACTTCCGGACGGTCTACTTCGGACCGAACGAGGTCATCGTCTCGGCCGACGTGGCCCTCGACCCGGACCTCGACACGGAGGCGGTGGACGACGCGATCACCGTCATCGAGGCGGCGCTCAAAGACGCCAACGAGGACATCAAGAAGGTCTACATCGAGCCCGAAGCGTAGGGGTCGGCGCCCTCGAGCCACCACGGGACCGGCACGCGGTCGATGCCGGTGGTGACGGTCACCTCGAGTGTGAGGTCCCGGGCCGCCGGCCGCCGCTCGTCGTGTGTGACGCGTCTGATGACGCCCCGTTCGTCGACGTAGACGCGCGACTCGACGACGCGTGACGCGTTCTCGCCGGGCCGCTCTCGGGTGGGTTCCGTCGCCACGAGCACCGCCACCGGGCGACCGTCCCGAACGACCGTGTCGACCTGCCGGTACGTGCCGCCGGCGAAGAGGAGGCGGTAGAGGGCGACGCCCGTGGGCGAGTCGACGAGCGACGCGTTCGCGGGGACGGACCGCGCGACGAACGGCGTGTCCGGGTCGTCGCGGACGTTGACGTACAGCGTCCCGGCGACGATGACGCCGTCGTCGGTCAGCGGGCCGAAGCGCTGGCGGACGCGCTGGACGCCGGCGTCGCGGTCGACCCACACGTCGAGCGTGTTCTGCGGGCCGGCGCGCTCGACGTGGCGGTGATAGCTTCGGGTTTCGAGCGCCAGGCGGTGGCGCTCCAGCAGTCGCGCCACGTCGACCGTGCCGTTGGTGGTGGGGACGGAGACCGACGCGTCGTCCGAACTGGTCGGGACCGGAGCCGGCGTGACCGTCGCGCGGTCGCTCGCCGTCGCGCCGCTCGGGACGAGTCCGGCACAACCCGCGAGGACCGCGACGGCGACGACGAGCGTGGCCCGCCACATGCCCCGACCGACGGGCGCTGATAGCAAGTACCTGTGGGGGCGAACGTTTTTGCCGGTGAGCGGCCAATCGAGGCCCGTGGCGACGACCGACGACGGCTACCTGCGCTTTTTCCCCTTCGAAGAGCCGTACGACCACCAGCGCGAGGCGATGGGGACCATCTACGACGCGCTCGAGGAGGGCCGCGACGTGCTGTTCGAGGGAGCCTGCGGGACGGGCAAGACGCTCGCGTCGCTCGTCCCGGCGCTCGAACACGCCCGCGAGACGGGCAAGACCGTCGTCATCACGACGAACGTCCACCAGCAGATGCGCCAGTTCGTCGAGGACGCCAGAGCGATCACGGACCAGGAGCGCCTCAGGGCCGTGGTCTTCCGCGGCAAGGGCTCGATGTGCCACATCGACGTGGACTACGAGGAGTGTCAGGCCCTCCGTGACACGACGCGGGACCTGGTCGAGGTCGAGAGCGACATCGCCGACCTCGAACAGCGCGAGGGGGAACTCCTCGAAGACGGCCAGGCCGGCAGCAGCGAGGCGATGGAGGCCCGCAACGCCGTCGTCGAGGAACTGCGCGACCTCCAGGACGAGCGCGAGGAGATACGGAGCGAGCGCTCGACCTGCGACCACTACTACCGGAACCTCACCGCCGACACCAGCGAGTTCTACGCGTGGCTGTTCGACGACGTACGGACCCCCGACGACGTCTACGAGTACGCCCACGAGCAGGGGCTCTGTGGCTACGAACTGCTCAAGGAGGGGATGGACGGCGTCGACCTCGTCGTCTGTAACTACCACCACCTGCTCGACCCGACCATCCGCGAGCAGTTCTTCCGCTGGATCGGGCGCGACCCCGAGGACGTCATCGCTGTCTTCGACGAGGCCCACAACGTCGAGTCGGCGGCCCGCGACCACGCCCGGCGAACGCTGACCGAGAACACGCTCGACCAGGCGCTCGACGAACTCGACGCCGAGGACGACGAGCGTGCCGAGAGCGCGGCCAACGTCCTCGCGACGTTCCGGGACGCGCTCGTCGAGACCTACGAGGACTCCTTCGGCTTCGGCGACCGCGAGGCGGTCGACGAGCACTGGGAGGACGTGACCATCGCCAACGACGACCGGCGCGACGACCTGACGCTCGCGTTCCTGCAGGGGTACAGCGGACCCGGGTTCCACGAGGAACTGGACCTCGCGCTGTCGCTCGGCCGAGACCTCGACGAGCGCTACCTGGAGGCGTTCAAGGAGGGCGACCTCGACACCAGAAAGGAGTGTCAGACCCTCCAGGCCGCGGCGTTCGTCTCGGACTGGCTCGAAGAGTCCGACGAGTCGGGCCAGTACCCGGTGGTCAGCGTCCGCCGCGACGACGCCACCGACGAGGTGTACGGCCGCGCCGAGCTGTACACCTGCATCCCCGAGAACGTCACCCGCGACCTGTTCGGCGACCTGCACGCGGCGGTGCTGATGAGCGCCACGCTCCGCCCGTTCGACGTGACCGAGGACGTGGTCGGCGTCGACGACCCGGTGACGATGGCCTACGGCGCGCAGTTCCCCGAGGAGCGACGCCGGACCTACGCGGTGGCCGGGCCCGCGCTGTTTTCGAGCGAACGCGACGACCCACAGACCCAACAGCGCATCGCCCGGACGCTCGAAGACGTCGTCCGGTTCACCCCCGGAAACACGCTCGTGTTCTGCCCCTCCTACAGCGAGGCGAAGCGCTACCACGACATGGTCGCCGTGAGCGCGACGCGCTACCTCGACAAACCCGGGACGCAGGCCCGGGACCTCCGCGAGGCGTTCACCGACGACGACGACGGCGTGCTGTACACCTCGCTGTGGGGGACGCTCGGCGAGGGCGTGAGCTACGACGGCGACGACGCCCGCACCGTGGTCGTCGTCGGCGTGCCGTACCCCCACCTCGACGACCGGATGGACGCCGTCCAGGACGCCTACGACGGGGCCTTCGGCGACGACGAGGACGAGGCGGGATGGCGCTACGCCGTCGAAATCCCGACCATCCGCAAGACCAGACAGGCGCTCGGGCGCGTGGTCCGCTCGCCCGACGACTTCGGCGCGCGCATCCTGCTCGACAAGCGCTACACGGAGGCCGCCGAGATGGAGATGCACGACTACGCCGTCCGCGGGACCTTCCCGCCGGAGGAGCGCCGGGAGATGGTCGACATCGACCCGGAGAAGCTCAAGTTCGCGATGCTGAACTTCTACCAGGACATGGGTGCCTACGACGGGTCGCCGCCGAAGCCCTAGCGGGTGCGAGCGTCCCCGTGACGAGCAAAGCGAGCCTCCCGGGGGGCAAAAGTGACGGGCCCCGCCGACCGGAAACCGGATAGTTTGAAACCCTCCACGCGAAACGGGCGGGTAATGCTAGTCGCCTTCGACTTCGACGGGACGCTCTCCGACTCGGAGATGACGGTCCTGCTCGGACGCCAGAACGGCACGGCCGAGGACATGGCCGACATCACCGAGCGCGCGATGAACGACGAGATCGAGTACGCCGAGAGCCTGCGCCAGCGCTGTGCGCTGCTCGAGGGCTTGCCGGACGAGAAGGCGCAGGCGGCCTTCGACGAGGTCGTCCTGCGCCCGGGCGCGGCCGAAGTCATCGAGGCGCTCCGGGACGCCGGCGTCTACGTCGCCATCCTCACCGGCGGCTTCGAACGCGGCGTCGCGGCCGCACTCGAAAAGGAGGGGGTCGAGGTCGACGCCATCGTCGCGAACCGCCTCCCCGTCGAGGACGGGACGCTCACCGGCGAGGTCCGCGGGCCGCTCATCTCCGGGACGAAGGACGACGCGCTCGAGGTCGTGACGGCCGTCACCGGCGAGGACCGCGACGCGACGGTGGCCGTCGGCGACGGGGCCAACGACCTCCCGATGCTCGAAGTCGCGAACCTGGCGGTCGGCTTCGACCCGAAACCGGCCGTCGCGCCGTCCTGTGACACGACGGTCGAGACGATGGACGAACTGTACGACCTGCTCGAAGGCGAAGGCATTCTCTAACTCACGGACCGGTTCGAAAATCGCCGAGGCGTCGCCCGTCGACGGACCTGACAGACACACGACCGAGCGACGCCTCGAAGCCGGGAGCAGTGCTCCCTACCGGATGCGAGCGGTTGTTGTCGGACCAATGACAGACATGGTTGAGCGTGAACCGACCCGCGCTCGCCAGCGGCCGGCTCATCGAATAACTCAATCTCTTTCGACATAAGCGTTTTGAACAGACACATATTTGCACCACTTCAAGTCAATCGTCCAGTTCAAAGCCAGAAAATGTTCGTTCGGGAAACGAGCTGTGGCGACCACTTCGACGGACGGCGGCGACTCGCCACGGTCGCCGACGCACGCGGGACCGGCCCGCCTCAGTTCGTCGCCTGCCCGATGGCCTGGTCGAGGTCGGCCGTGATGTCCTCGACGGCTTCGGTGCCGACCGACAGGCGGACCATGTCGTCGGTGACGCCGGCGGCGGCCTTCTCCTCGTCCGTGAGCTGCTGGTGGGTGGTCGAGGCGGGGTGGATGATGAGCGTCTTCGAATCGCCCACGTTGGCCAGCAGCGACGCGATCTCGGTCGATTCGACGGTCGTCCGGGCGGCGTCGTAGCCGGCCTCGAGGCCGAAGGTTATCATGCCGCCGTAGCCGCCGTCCAGGTACTCGCTCGCGGTGTCGTGGGTCTCGTGGTCGTCCAGTCCGGGGTAGGTGACCCACGACACCGCGGGGTGGTCGTCGAGGAACTCGGCGACGGTCATCGCGTTCCGGCAGTGGCGGTCCATCCGGGAGGGGAGCGTCTCGAGGCCCTGCATCGTCTGCCAGGCGTCGAAGGGGGACTGCTGGCAGCCGAGGTCGCGCAGGCCGCGGGCGATGGCGGCGTAGGTGAACGCGGCGTCGCCGAAGCGGTCGCGGAAGTTCACGCCGTGGTACGCGGGGTTGTCGCCGGCGATTTCGGGGTACTTCTCGGCGTGCTCCTCCCACGGGAACGAGCCGCCGTCGACCAGAATCCCGCCGACGGTCGTGCCGTGGCCGTGGATCCACTTCGTCGTGGAGTTCCAGACCAGGTCCGCGCCGTGCTCGATGGGGTTACAGAGGTACGGCGTCGCGAAGGTGTTGTCCACGAAGAACGGGACGCCGTGGTCGTGGGCGATTTCGGCCAGGCGCTCGAAGTCGGGCGTCACGAGCGCGGGGTTGCCGATTGTCTCGCAGTGGACGTAGGCGGTGTCGTCGTCGATGGCCTCGGCGTAGGCGTCGTAGTCGAGCGTGTCGACGAAGCGCGTCTCGACGCCGTTGCGCGGCGCGGTGTGCGTGTAGTAGGTGTAGGTCCCGCCGTACAGCGAGGATGCGGTGACGACGTTGTCGCCCACGTCGGCGAGCAGGAACGTCGCGAGGTTCAGCGACGCCATCCCGGAGGCCGTCGCGACCGCGCCGACGCCGCCTTCGAGGGCGGCGAGGCGCTCCTGGAGCATTCCGACTGTGGGGTTCATCAGCCGCGAGTAGATGTGGCCGGGCTTCTCCAGCGCGAACTGCTTTGCGGCGTCCTCGGCGTCCTCGAAGACGTACGAGGTCGTCTGATACAGCGGCGGTGCGCGCGACCGCGTCTCGGCGTCCGGTTCTTCCTGTCCGACGTGCAGCGCGTCCGTCTCGAAGCCGCGGTCTGGATCGTCCGTCATACGTACGGGTCCAACATCCGGAGGGGCTTAATCCCGAGCCCAACGGTGAGGCCCGCCACTGCTGAGAGATACCGGCGATTCTATCGACCGGGGCGAACGGATTCGGGCATGTATTGTCAAGTTCGATTATATATTCGAAGAGTTATAGGCCTGTAGTGTAATATGGGTGGTATGAACGTACCGTCGGGAGCGACGGTGGTACTCGTCGCTCCCGAAGCGAGAGCGGGGCTCGGGCGAGCGCTCCGCGAGATCGATTCGGTCGCCGTGCGGTGGAGCGAGCGGCCCGAGCGACTGCGACACGCCGGCGAAAATCCCGACTGCGTCGTCGTCACCGACGACGTGATTCGCGCCGGGACGCTGGACGTGGCCGACATCGCCGACGCAACGGGGCCGGAGACCGGAACGGTGGTCGTCGCTTTCGACGGTGACGAGCAGTTCGCGGCTCGCGCCCTCAACGGCGGAATCGACCGCTACGTCGTCGCGGACGACGACGAACAAGCGGAGCGAGCGGTCACTGAGGCCGTCGACGCGGTCTTCGGCGGGGCCGGTCACGGGGGTGAGGCCACGGGAACCGAAACGCGCGCGGCGGACCTCGAACTCCGGGAGAGCCTCGTCGAGACGGCCCCCGTCGGGATTTACGTCCTCGACGAGGAGGGGACGTTCCTGTGGGCAAACGAGGCGTTCGCGGCGACGGTGGGACGGACCCCTGCGGACCTCGTCGGGACGGAGTACCGACGGCTCATCGGCTCCGGCCACCTCCCGCCGTGGTTTCCCCAGGCCTACAACGACGAGGTCCGCGACCTCCTCGCCTCGTCGAACGACATCGACACGGCGCAGATGAACGCCGTTCCCATCCAGACCGAGGAGGGAGACCAGCGCCTGTTCGACGTCCACTTCGCGCTCCTCCCGCCGGCGGACGGCGAGTTCGCCGGGACCGTCACCGCGCTTCGCGACGTGACAGAGCGAAAGGAGTACCAGCGGGAACTGGAGCGCCAGAACGAGCGCCTCGACAAGTTCGCGAGCGTCCTCAGCCACGACCTCCGGAACCCGCTGAGCGTCGCCGCCGGCAGGGTCGAACTCGCACGGCGCGAGCGAGACGACGAATCGGGCCACCTGGCGGTGGCGGAGAACGCCCTCGACCGGATGGAGCGACTGGTCGAGAACGTCCTCACGCTCGCGCGAGAGGGCAAACTCGTGGGGGAGACGAACGAGGTCCCGGTCGAGGAGGCCGCCCGGGAGGCGTGGCTGACGAGCGAGACGCGCGAGGCGAGCCTCGTGGTCGACGACGACATTGAGACGGTCGACGCCGACGAGACGCGTCTCAAACAGCTGTTCGAGAACCTCTTTCGCAACAGCGTCGAACACGCCCACGACGATGTGACCGTCACCGTCGGGCCGCTCGACGACGGCTTCTTCGTCGCGGACGACGGCCCCGGCATCCCGGCGTCAGACCGGGAAGACCTCTTCGAGGAGGAGTTCTCGATGGCGGACGGCGGCTTCGGGCTCAACATCGTCCGGACCGTCGCCACGGCACACGGCTGGTCGGTCGACGTGACCGAGAGCGAGGCCGGCGGTGCGCGCTTCGAGTTCCGGACGAACCGAGCGGAGTGACGCCGAGACCGACGCTGAGAACGGAGCCGCCGAGTGCGGCGACGCGACCCCGAGCGCCGGTCAGGTGAACTTCCGGACGGTCATGTCCAGCGTGTCGAGGTCGATGATGGGCGCGAACCCGGCGTCGGGGTCGATGTTGACGCTCTTCTGGAAGTCGGTCTGGGCCTGCCAGCAGCCCGAGTTGAGCGCGAGGACGTTGTGGTACTCGCCCCAGCCGATCTTGTGGACGTGGCCGGTGTGGAACACGTCGGGGACCTCCTCCATGACGAGGTAGTCGCGGTCCTCCGGGGCCAGACGGGTGTGGCCGCCGTACTGCGGGGCGACGTGGCGTTTTTTCAGGAGCTGGTACATCGCTTTGTGTGGCTCGTCGTAGCTCGCCTCCTCGTCGGGGAGTTCGGCGATGACCTCGTCCAGCGAGACGCCGTGGTACATCAGCACCGTGACGCCCTCGACGGTGACGAGGGCGGGGTTCGAGTGGACCTGCGCGTCGTGGGCGGTCATGATGTCCCGCAGTTCCTCGTCGAACCCGGGCTGGGGCTCGGCCAGGCGGACGGCGTCGTGGTTGCCCGGAATCATCCGAATCTCCATGTCGCCGGGCACCTCCTTCAGATACTCCGAGAAGGCCTCGTACTGGTCGTAGATGTCGATGATGTCCAGTTCCTTGTCCTGCTCCGGGTAGACGCCGACGCCTTCCACCATGTCGCCGGCGATGAGCAGGTACTCGACGGATTCGGCCTCGGGCGTGTGGAGCCAGTCGGTGAAGCGGTGCCAGGCGTCCTCCATGAACTCCTGGCTCCCGACGTGGACGTCCGAGATGAGCGCCGCCTGGACGTGGCGGTCGGCCGTCGAGGGCTTGTGCGTTCGGGGCACGTCGGGGAAGTGCAGCGAGTCGACGAAGAGGATGCCCGCGTCGTCGGCCAGCGTCCCCTCGACGGCGATGACCTCGTCCATGAGCAACTGCTGGACGAGGTCGGCGATGGGGCGGTCTTTCATCACGAGACACGGGAACGTCCCGTTCGTGTCTTCGAGTTCGACCAGCCAGTGACCGCTTGCCGTCGAGCGGATGTCCGAGACCATCCCGATGAGCGCGGCCTCGCTGCCGCCGGCCATGTTCTCGATGGCGTCGGTCGGGCGGTGGTTCACCCTCCCGCGGAGTTTGCTCGCCAGCTTCTCGTAGCGGTCCCGAAACACCGTGACGAAGTCCGAGTACTCGCCGGTCCCGGTCGACTGGCCGGTCATGTCGTTCGCGACCTCGATGGCGCGACGCGAGGGGTCGACGTCGCGAGACCCCTCCGTTTCGTGTGGAACTGTCCCACCCTCGACGGTCGACGTTCCGGTAGTCGTTCCAGTCGAAACGGGGGGGTCGGGGTCGGCCGAGGCGGTCGCGTCAGCGTGAGACGCCGGGGTCGAGTCGGATTCGGCTGTCGGGTCGCTCCGTGCCGATTTTGTCGCGTCGATAACAGATTCGACGTGGTCCGTCGTCAGCTTTAGCGCGTCGTCGGGGAGGGTTTCGAGTGCGCGGTCCAGCGTCGCCGCGGGTTCCGGCGCGTCGGCGATACGGGTCACCGCCTCACGCTCGGCGTTGTACCCGCGGCTCGCGAGTTCGCTGACGATGCGTGCCGGCGTCTCCAGAGGCACGTTCGACACTCCGCGTCCGCGGGCAAAAGGATAGCGGACCGCCGCCCGACACAAGATTGATGCCGCGGTGTCGGCAACGCGAGGTACGGATGGGCCCCGACACGTCGACGGACCGGACGCCGGCAGAAACCGAGCAGCGCGGGGCCGAGGCGGACGCCGCCCCGTGGGCGGTGTACCTGCGAGACGTCGGAGCGAGCGTCGGCGCGGTCGTCCTCGTCGGGGCCCTGCTGTTCGCCGTCAGCGGCGTGTGGCCCCCGCTCGTCGCCATCGAGAGCGGGAGCATGGAGCCACACATCGACACGGGGGACATGGTGTTCATCATGGACGAAGAGCGGTTCCCCGGCCCCGACGCCCGCCACGGGGTCGTCACCGCCGAACGCGGTTCCGGGACCGGCTATCGGACCTTCGAGCAGTCCGGTGACGTCATCGTCTACGAGCCAAACGGGAACGAACGGCGGACGCCGGTCATCCACCGCGCGATGCTCTGGGTCGAGGACGGCGAGAACTGGTACGGCCGGGCGGACGCCGACGCCGTCGGGAGCGCTGACAGCTGTCGCGACCTGCGAAACTGCCCGGCCCCGCACAGCGGCTTCGTCACCAAGGGAGATCACAACGGGGCGTACGACCAGGTGACGGGGACCAGCACCGTCGTCCGGCCGGCGTGGGTCGTCGGGACCGGCGTCGTCAGGATTCCCCGCCTCGGCTTCGTTCGGCTGTGGCCGACCGCCGGCGACGAGCTGTCTACCGCCGTCGCCGGCAACGGGCCGTCGGCTACCGTCGCCGCCGACGCTCCGGTCGCCGGAGCGGCGAGCGGAGGCGAGCCGACGGTCGGAGAGTCCAACGTGACAACAGAAAGTTGATTGGCGGCCTCCGAGTACTCGCGGTAGGAATGGCCGGTCGAGACCGTCGGTCGTCGGACGAAGACGACGAGCCGGGTGGGATCGTGTACGTGACCGACGTCGTCAGCAGCGCCGGGTCCGTGCTGCTCGTCGGGGCTCTGCTGTTCGCCGTCAGCGGCGTGTGGCCCCCGCTCGTCGCCATCGAGAGCCCGAGCATGGACCCCCACATCAAGGAGGGCGACCTCGTGTTCGTGATGGAGGAGACGCGGTTCTCCGGGCCGGGCGCTCACCACGGCGTCGTCACCGCGGCGAGCGACGGCGGGTACACGAAGTTCCAGCGCACCGGCGACGTCATCGTGTACGAGCCCGACGGGAACGGCGACCAGACCCCGATCATCCACCGCGCGATGCTCTGGGTCGAGGACGGCGAGAACTGGTACGACCGCGCCAATCCGGAGTACATCGGCGGGGCGGACAACTGCGAGGAACTGACCTCCTGTCCGGCCGACTACTCCGGGTTCATCACCAAAGGGGACAACAACGGGGCGTACGACCAGGTCGGGTCGAACCCCATCAGCGACCCGGTCAAGCCCGACTGGGTCATCGGCACCGCGGAGCTTCGGGTCCCGGTGCTGGGACAGATTCGACTCCAGTGGAGCGAGGCCAGAGGGGCGACGCGGCCGGGGGCGGCCGGAACCCACACGAACGCCACCGGCGCGAACGCGACGGCTCCGGCGTGACGAGCGGCCGCGAAACGTCCGAGCGCGTCAGTTGTCGAAGCGGGCCTGCACGAACGGCTGGACGTCTTCGATGTCGCCGAGCCGCGAGTCCGAGAGGAGCACGGCCTCCGTCTCCTCCGTTGGCACGGACAGCGAGATTTCCTTCGTCCGGCCGTAGCGGCCCTTCGAGACGACGACGGCGTTGACGATGCCGAGCATGTCCAGTTCGGAGATGAGGTCGGTGACGCGGCGCTGTGTCAGGATGTCGGCGTCGATCTCCTCACAGAGGTTCTTGTAGATGTTGAACACCTCGCCGGTGTTGATGTTGCGGACGCCGTTTTTCTCCAGCAGGATGATCGCGAACAGGACGATCTTCGATTGCGTGGGCAGGGTGCGGACGACCTCGACGACACGGTCGAGTTCGATCTTCTCCTGGGCCTGCCGGACGTGGTCTTCGAGGACGTTGTCCGTCTGGTCGCGCTCGGCCAGTTCCCCCGCGGTCCGGAGGAGGTCGAGCGCGCGGCGGGCGTCCCCGTGTTCCTGTGCGGCGAAGGCCGCACACAGCGGGATCACGTCCTCGGTGAGCGCGTCGTCTTTGAACGCCACGTCCGAGCGCGCCTGCAGGATGTCACGGAGTTGGTTCGCGTCGTATGGCGGGAAGACGATCTCCTCCTCGCCGAGGCTCGATTTGACCCGCGGGTCGAGGAAGTCGGTGAACTTCAGGTCGTTCGAGATGCCCATGATGGACACCCGGGAGTTCTCCAGTTCGGAGTTCATCCGCGAGAGGTTGTACAGCGTGTCGTCGCCGCTCTTCTCGACGAGTTTGTCGATCTCGTCGAGCATGATGACGACGACGCGCTCGTGGTAGTCGACGGCGTCGAAAAACGAGCTGTAGACGCGGTCGGTCGGCCACCCGGTCATTGGGACTTCCTCGAACTCCGCCTTGTCGGCCTCCAGAGAGTCGATCTCCTCGTCGACGGCGTCGACCGAGTCGTAAGCGGTCCCGTCGAGCGCGTCCTCGTCTTCGCGTGCGCGCGACCGGAGTTCTTCGAGGTCGTCGATGCGGTCGTCGATGAGCGCCGCGTTCTTGTCGATGAACTTGTTGGCGAGCTGGGCCAGCACGCGGTACTGGGTGTCCGTCACCTCGCAGTTGATGTACTCGACCTCGCAGGGGACCTCGTACTTCTGGGAGGTCGTCTCCAGTTCCTCGCTGACGAACTTCGCGCTGGCGGTCTTGCCGGTCCCGGTCTTCCCGTAGATGAGGATGTTCGACGGCGTGTCGCCGCGCAGCGCGGTGACGAGAATCGTCGCCATGTTGTTGATCTGCTCCTCGCGGTGGGGCAGTTTGTGCGGCGTGTACGACGGGCGAAGCACCTCCTTGTTCTCGAAGATCGGTTCGCCTTCGAGGAGGTCGTCGAACAGTCCGCGGGAGGCCTCGTCCGAGGAGTCGTCGGTCCCGGCGTCGAGGCTGTCGAGAATTACGTCGTCGAGGTCGGGCGATTCCGACGGTGTACCGTCGTCTCGAACCCGTTCCTCGTCGCCGGACCGGTCGACGGCGTTCGACCTGTCGTCCGTCGACGAGTCGGGCGTCGGATCCGGATCGTCACTTGCGTCAGTCATGATCGAGAGGGTACCCCTTCGTTTCGAGTGGAGAGCGTATCGTAGACCGCAGTAGAGAGGGCGAGGAGTTCGTCAACACTGTCTTTAGCGGGAATCGCCGCTCTCCGGCGTCCAGTTGAACCACATGAACCGTTCCGTGATTAGATATTAAGTATTTCGGTCCATCAACTGCGGCGGCGACGTGGCACGCGATACCGGCGGATTCGGCTGTATAGTTGCCGCTCGAGATAGTGTTTTCTATCTGAGATATATAGACCCGATCGATAATCGGACCGCGGGTTCGCTCCGTGGATACGGAGCCGCTGTCGAGAGAGATCGAACCGGTGTGAGACCACATATCGATCCACCCGAAACCGTGGCATACGGGGGTTGATCGGCGAGTCGACGGGAAATGGCGGGGGGTAGGATGAAAGGGGACGGTTTCGCGTCGAACGGTGCCAAGGAATCCTGACGCCGAATTCGGGCGGTCGAACCGAAGACAGGGAGCTGATTGGACGATGTCGGGTAGACCCCCCCACCCCCTCGTTTCGGGTGGAACGTCCGAGAGGGATGGGGGTGGGGGGTGGGGGCGACAGCGTTCTAGCTAGATGAGGAAAGATTTATTACCCGATACATTAAACCAAATCCGCACTAGAAAGAGAGAAAGAATGGAGAGGGTGTCTAGATGTTTCTTCTAGTGGGAGCAGGCTCCTTCCTAGTGAATTCGGCCGATTCTCGCATGCGGACTTCCCCCTCAGACTGGGTACGAGCCGCCGCGATGTGCCCTCCCCCCGGAGGGGTTTCCGGTTCCACCTGAAACGAAGGGGTGGGGGGCATCCCCCTCAGTCGAATCCGAACTGTGCCAGCTCGGCGACTCGGTCTCCGGCTGAATTCACACCTTCCTCTCTTCACGCAGACGACCTCTCGGTGTCACGTCCCGTTCCACCTGAACCGCTCCCCTCCTCACCCGTCAACGAAAATATGTTTGTCTGACGTAGGCTTAAGTAAATTCGCCTATCTTTTACGGGCAGAGCCGCCATACCGGACACCTCCGGGCGGCGGGAGGATAGGATGGGACTGCTTACAAACCTCAAAGATAGCATTTCACGTGCAGCATCGACGCTGTTCTCCGAGGAAGATCCGAAGCGAATCGGCATCTACGGCCCGCCGAACGCCGGCAAGACGACCCTCGCGAATCGGATCGCCCGTGACTGGACCGGCGACGCCGTCGGACCGGAGAGCCACGTACCTCACGAGACGCGCCGCGCGCGTCGAAAGGAGAACGTCGAGATCGAACGCGACGGGAAGAAAGTCACGATCGACATCGTCGACACGCCGGGCGTGACGACGAAGGTCGACTACACCGAGTTCCTGGAACACGACATGGAGAAAGACGACGCCGTCCGTCGCTCCCGCGAGGCCACGGAGGGCGTCGCCGAGGCGATGCACTGGCTCCGCGAGGACGTCGACGGCGTCATCTACGTCCTCGACTCCGCGACCGACCCGTTCACGCAGGTCAACACGATGCTCATCGGCATCATCGAGAGCCAGGACCTCCCGGTGTTGATCCTCGCGAACAAGATCGACCTGGAGGAGTCGTCGGTCCAGCGCATCCGAAACGCCTACCCGCAACACGAGACCATCCCGCTGTCCGCGCTCGAAGGGGACAACATGGACGAGGTCTACGACAAGATCGCGGAGTACTTCGGGTGATCTAGATGGCAGAAGTCAAAGACCCAGACGACGGCGTCCAGATCGACCTCATCAGCGGCGAGCGGATGGACGGACTCGCCTCGATGGAGAAAATTCGGATGATCCTCGACGGCGTGCGCGACGGCAACATCGTCATCCTCGAAGAGGGGCTCTCGCCCGACGAGGAGTCCCGGCTCATCGAAGTGACGATGACCGAGATCAGCCCCGACGAGTTCAACGGCATCGAGATCGAGACGTATCCGAAGTCCGAGGCCGCCGACGCCAGCATCCTCGACCGCCTGATGGGCAAACAGTCGACCCAGAAGCTGACCGTCATCGGGCCGGCGAACCAGATCGAGACGCTCCACAAGGACGAAACGCTCATCAGCGCCCTCGTCTCCCGGAAATAATGCCCCACCAGTGCACGAACTGCGGCCGTGGCTTCGACGACGGCTCGAAGGAGATGCTCTCGGGCTGTCCCGACTGCGGCGGGAACAAGTTCCAGTTTCAGCCCGAGGGCGTCGACGCCACCGAGACGCCGGACGCGGAGCCACCGGAACCACCGGGTCCAGATAGCTCGGTCGCCCGGACCGTCGGGAAGACCGCCGCCTCGGTTCGCGACTTCGTCAGCGGGTCGTCCTCGCCGGACGCGGCCGAATCCCGCTCCAGCGGTGCGTCGACCGCCGGTGGGCGGTCGCAGCCAGATTCGGAGGGCCGGTCTTCGACCACCGAGGACGCCGCGCAGGCGAGCGCGCGCGGCGACGTCGTCGAACCCGACGAACTCCCCTCGGCCGCGCCCGAACCGTCGGACGACGAGCACCAGTTTCGTCCCGTCGGCACGGACCCGGACCCGCCGGAGGAACCCGAGCGCGACGACCGCCCGGACCTCCAGGAACTCCGCGAGGAACTCAACGACCAGTTCGAGTCGATCAAAGTGCTTGAACCCGGGCAGTACGAACTGAACCTGATGGAACTGTACGACCGCGAGGAGTACATCATCGCGCTCCAGGAGGACGGCCGGTACTCCATCCAGGTCCCCGATCCCATCCAGTCCGAGTGAGCGTCGGTTCCGTTTCGCTCGCCGGTCCGCCGCCGCCGCCCAGATCCCCTGAACAGGTCGTAGAACGCCCAGCGACCGCTTTCCGACCTACAGCCGGCACAACCATTATATAATATGCCGGAGATGCTTCGGATAACGCCATGGGCCACCGAGAACTCTCGGCATCGGACTCACACCTCGAAGAGTGGGCGTCGCTCCTCGGGACCGACATCGACACCGGGTGTGACGGTTCCGACGCGGACTTACTCGACGAGCAGGACGAGCGCGCCTGAGCGCGACGCCGTTTCCGGTCTCGCCAGTCGACGGTTCGGAGCCTGCCGTCGCGAACGGAGTGCGAGAAGACGGGGCCGGTCGACCGCGGTCCCGTCGCGTTCGTCCCTGATTGGGGCGATCACGTACAAGTCCGATTCACCGCCGAATCGGCCGTCGCGTCCGGTTACGCGATCTTGTCGTACTGCTCGGAGAGCTTCTCGGCCGCCTCGGTCATCAGTTCCTGCTCGTAGTCGTCGAGGTCCCACTCGACGATCTCCTCGACGCCGTCGCTGCCAAGTCGGACCGGGACGCCGAAGGCGGTGTCCTCGTGGCCGAACTCGCCCTGGAGCTTGACCGACGCCGGCAATACCTCGCCGGTGTCGCGGACGATGGCCTCGACCATGTGAGCGACGCCGCGTGCGGGGCCCCACTCGGTCGCGCCCTTGCGCTCGATGACGTCCATGGCGGACTCCTGCAGGTCGCCCAGGAGCTGTTCCTTCTCGTCGTCGCTGAACTCGGGGTCGGTCCCGTCGACGCGGACCTTCGAGAACACGGGGACCTGCGCGTCGCCGTGCTCGCCGAGGATTGTCGCTTCGACGTTCTGGACCGGGGAGTCGAACTCCTCGCTCAGCACGTAGCGGAAGCGCGCCGAGTCGAGGCGGCCGCCGAAGCCGATGACCTGCTCGCGCGAGCGGTCGCCGGCCTCGTAGAGGTGGCGGTTGAGCAGGTCGACGGGGTTCGAGGTGGTCAGCGAGATGTAGTCGTCGTTGTGCTCGTCCAGCGAGGACTGGATGTCCTCCATGATGGGCGCGTTGTCGCCCGCGAGGTCGATGCGCGTCTGACCGGGCTGGCGCGGGATGCCGGCCGTGATGACGACCACGTCGGAGCCGGCGGTGTCCTCGTAGCCGCCCTGTCGGACCGTCGTGTTGGAGTCGTAGGCGATGCCGTGGTTCGTGTCGGCGGCCTGGCCCACCGTGTCGTCTTCCTTGTCCGGGATGTCGACGAAGACGACTTCGTCGGCGATGTCTCGGAGTGCGATGTTGTACCCTGCGGCAGCGCCGACCGTTCCGGCCGCGCCGACTACGCTTACCTTTGTCATACCATTCGAAAGCCCACTCGCACGGACGTTAAACGTGTCGAAACCCCTGTTCCACGGCGAGGAACGTGGCCGACGCGCTCGGCCCCTACTCGCCTCCCGCACCCGTAAACGGTTTTCAGCCCCGCGGCGTTGTGACGGGTATGAGCGACTTCGACAAGGAAGCCGAACGCGAGAAACTCCGGGAGAAGTTCGAGAAAGAAGACGAGAAGCGCCAGACGACAGAGCAGATGAGCGAACTCCTGTTGAAGGGCGCGACGATGACCAACGCCCACTGCAGCGACTGCGGCGACCCCATCTTCCGCTACGACGGGCAGGAGTTCTGCCCGACCTGCCAGAAGCCCGTCGCTCGCGAGGAGGCGGCGAGCGATGCGGACGAGGCCGACACAGCCGACGCCGACGGCGCCGAGCGCGACGGCGCGGACGACGGCGACCACATCGAGGTCGCCGACCCGAGCGACGAGGCCCGCGTCCAGTTCGGGGACGGCGCCGAGAGCGACGACCGGGCGGCCGACGCCTCGGCCGACGCGGCGTCTGGAGCCCACGACGCACCCGAAACGGAGTCCTCGCCAGCCGAACCGGAGCCCTCGTCTGCGGAAACCACGGCTCCACCCGAAGCGGAGGGCGAAACCCGCGCCACGGCGGCGACCAGCGACGACCCGCCCGCCCCGCCCGAACCGCCCGCGTCCGCTCCGACTCGCTCCGGCCCGGACGCCGCCGACGACGGTCCCGCGGCTGACGCACCCGAAACGGGCGGCCGGGACCCCTCCGTTTCCGCTCGACAGCACTGGTCGCGCGCCGGCGGGGACGACGCGGGGGCCGAACTCGACGCGGCGGCGACGCTGCTGGCACAGACGGTCCACCGGTTCGCGGAGCGCGCCGCCGCGACGGACAACCCGCGGGAGGCCCGCGAGCATCTCCAGGCGGCGAGAGAAGCGGCCGAGGCGCTCGACGCCGCGACGTTCTGAGACTATAGTAGCCATTGAAAGTCAGTGCCCACCCGATCGCACGACGGCAGTGCGATCGGTGTGTAAATCGTTTCAATTGTTACTATAGGGCTCGTAGTCGGCGCCGACGACCTCGCGGATGCGGTCGGCGGTCACCTCGCCGATGCCGGACACGTCGAGCAGGTCCTCGCGGTCGGCGGTCATCACGGCTTCCACGCTCCCGAACGCTTCGAGGAGCGTCCGCGCCGTCACCGGGCCGACCTCCGCGATGGAGGCGACGACGTACTCCTGTTGCTCGGCCAGCGTCTTGGACTGTTTCTCACCGTGGACGCTCACCTCGCGGTCCGAGACCTCCTGTTCGCGCTGGGCGATGACCTCCAGTAAGTCGGCGGTCTCGTCCTCGTCGGCGGTGCGGACGATGCTCGCGCCGAAGTCGACCGCAAGCGAGGCGAGCGCGCCCTGAATCGCCTTGTGGTGGACGTTGCGCGCGCCGTAGAGGTCCTCGCCCTCGATGACGACGACGGGGCGGGCGTAGTGGCGGGTGGCGTCCCCGACCTGCTCGAACATCGAGCGGTCGCCGCCGGTCAGCGTGTCCATGAAGTCCGCGACGGTCTTTCGCTCGACGACGACCCGGTCCGAGAGGACGTAGTCGCCGACGGCCAGCGTTTCGAGTCGGGTCTCGACGCCCTCCCGCGTCGAGAGGTCGCGGGCGATGGTCGAGTCCAGTTCCCGCTGGTCGGCGACGATTTCGATTCCCTCGTCGTCGGTCCCCGCGCTCGCGACGGTGCCGTCGCCGTCGGCTGTCCCCGCATCGCTCGCCGCGTCACCGTCGCCGGACTCGTCCCCGCCGTCCGCCTCGCTCGCTCCGGCGGCCGCGTCGGCGGCGAACGCGTCGAGACCGGCCTGACCGTCTCCACCGCCGCCCGACGTGTCGCTCGTCCGACCGCTCCCGTTTCGACTGGAACCCCCCTCCTGTGTAGCGGTTTCGTCCCCACCCGTTCCACTCGAAGCGGTCCCTGTTTCCCCCTCGCCGTCACCGGCTGGGTCGGCCGCACCGCCGTCCGCTGTTTCGTCTGCGCTCGGCACCTCCCCGCCCTCGGAGCCTGTCCCGCCCTCGTACTCGTCGAGGCCGGCCTGTCCGAGTTCGGCCTCCAGTTCGCCGGCGACGCTCTTGAGTTCGTTCAGTTCGCGTTTCATCCGCTTCTGGTCGTTTCGGGCCTTCCAGAAGTACGCCTCGTCGCGGGTGTCCTCGGCGAGCAGGACGACGACGCGGCCCTCGGCCTGCCGGCCGGTCCGGCCCTTGCGCTGGATGGCGCGAATCGCGGTCGGAACCGGCTCGTAGAACAGCACGAGGTCGACCTCGGGGACGTCGAGCCCCTCCTCGGCGACGGAGGTGGAGACGAGCACCTCGAACTCGCCGCTCCGGAACCGGTCGAGCGTCTCCTGTTGCTCGGTCTGTGTCATCCCCTCGCTGCCGTCGGTGTCGCTCTGGCCGACGAATTTCTCGGTCTCGAAGTGGCCCGAGAGGAAGTCGACGAGCGTCTCGGCGGTGTCGCGGGACTCGGTGAAGACGATGACGCGCTCGCCGTTCTCGATGCCGAGCGTCTCCGCGAGCAGCATCCGCGTCCGGCGGAACTTCGGGTGGAGGTCGTCGTAGGACTCGGCCTTCCGGATGGCCTCGCGGACCTTCGGCTCGCTGACGAGGCGCTGGTCGGCCTTCGACGCGCCCGAGGAGCGGGCGGCTTCCTTCAGGCGCTCGAAGTACCGCCGCAGTGACTCGACGCTCTGGGTCTCGACGTAGGTGACGGCGGTCCGCAGTTTCCGTATCTCCGCGAGCAGGCTCATCCCCTGGTAGCCCTCGCTCTGGTCGTTGTTCATCAGCTTCCGGAGTTCGGCCTGTATCCCCTGGATCTCGCGCTCGGAGACGTCCGCGGAGGACTTGTTCGTGACGCCGAGGTCCTTGAGTTTCTCGAGGCGGTCCTCGATGACCTCGTTGATGGCGTCGCGAATCTCGACGACGAGGTCGGGGAGTTCGATGCGCTTCCACTCGACGCTCGTGTCGTGGGTGTACTCGGCCACGTCGGCGTCGTCCTCGGTCATCACGGCCACCTCGGAGAGCCCGAGGTTCTCACAGACCTCGAGGATGGCTTCCTCGTCGTCGCCGGGCGACGCGCTCATCCCGGTCACCAGCGGGTCCTCGGCGTCGGCGTGGTAGCGGTCGGCGATGTAGTTGTAGGCGTAGTCGCCGGTCGCGCGGTGGCACTCGTCGAAGGTGCAGTGGGTCACGTCGGCCATCGAGATGCGGTTGCCGACGAGGTCGTTCTCGACGACCTGCGGCGTCGCGATGACGATGCGGGCGTCCTCCCAGAGGTCGGCGCGGTCGTCGGGGCGGACCTCGCCGGTGAACACGACGACCTCCTCGGGGTCGAGTTCGAGGGCCTCGCGGTAGAACTCGGCGTGTTGCTGGACCAGCGGCTTCGTCGGGGCCAGCATGAGCGACTTCCCGCCGACGGCGTGGAGGCGCTCGGCGGTCACCAGCAGCGAGACGGTCGTCTTGCCCAGCCCGGTGGGGAGACACACCAGCGTGTGGCCGGAACTCGCCGTCTCGGCCAGTTCGACCTGGTAGCGTCGGTTCTCCAGGAACTCCGGGACGACGAGCGGGCGCTCGACGTACTCGCCACCGGCGTCGGCGGTCGACATTACCCACGCGTTCGCCCCGGCCGCGGTTAAGCATTCAGATACCGCGGTGAAAGTGGACGACGGCCGGTGAGCACCCGGTCAGAACGGGAGGTACTGGACGCCGACCCACATCGCCAGCGCGCCGAACACCGGAATCGAGAAGTTGTCGTCGACGACGTAGCCGGCGATGCGGGGTTTGACGCCGTCGGCGAAGGTGGCCGCCGCGCCGCCGAGGACCGCCGCGGCGGTGGAGACGAACGGTGCCGCGAGCAGCGTACAGACGCCGAACATCACGAGCAGAACCCAGGCCTGCTTGACGCTGCTCGCGTCTCCGGACCCGAGGAGGCCGCTGATGGGGTCGCCGATTGCGAGCATCAGCATCGCGGGGACGGCGATGTCGGTGGTCACGCCCGGTAGCCCCACGGCGAAGGCGACGACGGCCATCCCGACGATGTACAGCGCGTAGCCGGCGGGGTTGTCCTGCTCGTACTCGCGCGTGAGCCTGTCGTAGACCACCCAGTCGAGGCCGGTCGTCAGCCGGACGGCTTCGAGGACGACGACGACCGCGAGCGCGACGGCCAGAAAGCCACGGACGACGTCCCACGTGATCAGGTCAGGGCGGAGCAGGTGGGCGAGCGGGACCGTCGCGCCCGTGACGTGGACGAGCCGTCGTGACACCTCGTCGGCCATCTACAGGTCGTCGAAGGTGAGTTCGCCGGTGTTGAGCCGTTCGAGCGTCTCCGCCAGCCCGTCGACGGGGAGGCGCTTCTGTTCGGTCGTGTCGCGCTCCCGGACGGTGACTGTTCCCGCTCGCGGCTCATCGCCGCTCGCGCTGTCCGAGGCGCGTTGCGCCTCGCTACCCAGGCTCTCGTAGTCGACGGTGACGCAGTAGGGCGTGCCGACCTCGTCCTGGCGGCGGTAGCGCCGGCCGATGGCTCCGGAGTCGTCGTAGGTCACCGAGAGGCCGGCCGAGCGGAGGTCGCCGGCGATTTCGCGGGCGAGGTCGTCCATCCCGTCCTTGTCCATCAGGGGGAAGACGCCGACCGTCGTCGGGGCCTGCTCGGGCGGGAGCGAGAGGTAGGTCCGCTCCTCGCCGTCGACCTCGTCGGTCTCGTACGCGTGTGCGAGGACCGTGTAGATGATCCGGCCGACGCCGAAGGAGGGTTCGACGACGTGCGGGCGGACGTGCTCGCCGCTCTCGGTCACCTCGTCGACGCTGAAGTTCGTCTTCTCGACGGGGACCGCGTAGCTGTCGCCGTCCACCTCGACGGTCACCTCGTCGGCGTCGAAGGCGTCCGGGTCGCGCTCGGCCAGCGCTTCGAGCGCGTCGGCGACCCGCTGGGCGTCGCCGCCGAACTCCGGTCCGAGGTAGCTCATGTCGGGGTCGACGGTGGCGCGCTCGACGGTGATGGGCTCGTCGTACTGCTTGAAGACGGTGAAGTCCTCGCCGGAGTGCTCGGCGTGCTTCGAGAGGTCGTAGTCGCCGCGGTAGGCGAAGCCGGTGATCTCGATCCAGTCGCCGTCGACCTCGCTCTCGGCGTCCCAGCAGTCCGAAGCGTAGTGGGCGCGCTCGCCGGCGAGGTGCTGGCGGTACCGGAAGCGGTCCATGTCGACGCCGATGCGCTCGTACCACTGCTTGGAGACGCCGAGGTAGTAGGCGACCCAATCGCTCGCGACGACGCCCTCGTCGACGGCCTCGCGGACGGTGAGGTCGCGCTGGCCGCCGTCGTCGGCCTGCTGCGATTCGGCGGAGTACAGCGGCAGCGTCACGTCCGCGACCTCCTCGAGCGGTGGTTCGTCCTCCTCGGGGTCGACGAAGTGCTCCAGTTCGGCCTGCGTGAACTCGCGGACGCGGACCAACGACTTCCGCGGTGAAATCTCGTTGCGGTAGGCCTTGCCGATCTGAGCGACGCCGAAGGGGAGCTGGTTCCGGGCGTACTCGGAGAGCTGTGGGAACTCGACGAAGATGCCCTGTGCGGTCTCCGGGCGGAGGTAGCCGGGCGAGGACGTGCCGGGGCCGATGTTCGTCTCGAACATCAGGTTGAAGTTCTCGACGGGCTCGCCGGCCAGCGACGCGCCACAGGAGGGACATTCGATGCCGTGCTCGGCGATGAGGTCCATGACCTCCTCGTTCGGGAGGGACTCGGCCTCCTCGATGTCGGTGTTGTCCTCGACGACGTGGTCGGCGCGGTGGGTCGCGCCGCACTCGCCGCACTCGACGATCATGTCGTCGAAGCCGTCGAGGTGGCCCGACGCCTCGAAGACGGGTTCGGGCATCACGGTGGGCGCGGAGATCTCCTGGTGGCCCTCCTTGACGACGTAGCGGTCGCGCCAGGCGTCCTCGATGTTCGACTTCAGCGCGGCCCCCTGCGGGCCGTAGGTCCAGAAGCCGGACGCGCCGCCGTAGGCGCTCGCAGACGGGAAGTAGAAGCCGCGGCGCTTGGCCAGTTCGGTGAGGCGTTCCCCCTCGCTCATAGGCCCTGCAGCAGGTCGATGTCCCGGACGATGCCCGTGAGCTCGTCGCCGGACAGCAGCGGTATCTGTTCGATGTCGTGCTCGATCATCAGCTGTGCGGCCTCCGCCGCCGTCCGGCGCTTGTTCACCGTCACCACGTCGCCGGTCATGAACTCGCTGACCGGTTCGACGGGTATCTCGACGTTCCGGGTCGGCATGTAGCGCCCGCCGACGGCCTTGATGCCCTCCCAGGCCCACTCGTCGTCCTGGTTGGCGATGGAGTCGCCGGTGTCGTCCTCGCCCTCCACGACGCGGGCGACCTCGATGATGTCGACCTCGGTGAGCATCCCCGCCATGTCGCCGTCGTCGTCGAGGACGACGCCGTAGGGGACGTTGGCGTGGGAGAGCTCGCGCTCGGCGACGGTCAGGGGCGTCTCGGCGTACACGCAGTTGATGTCGCGCTCCGCGAGGTCGCCGACGATGCGGTCGCCGTCGACGTCGCCGTTGGCGATGGCGCGAATCACGTCCGTGATCGTGATGATGCCTTCGAGGCGCCCGTCGACGACCGGGACGCGGCGTTCGCCCTCGTCGACCATCAGCTGTGCGGCGGCCTCGATGCCCGTGTCCGCGCTGATCGTCGGAACTTCTTCGACGAGGAGGGCGAGCTGGTCCTCGTCGGGGCGCTCGATGAGCGCGTCCCGGGAGACGATGCCGCGGAACTCCTCGCCGTCCTCGGTTTCCTTTATCACCGGGACCGACGAGAAGCCCCGCTCTTGCAGGTACTCCAGGACGTCGTCACGGGTGCCCGGAATCGAGACCGTGACGACCTCCGAGCGCGGCGTCATAGCGTCTGCGACGTTCATACTGCAAAAACCTCCTGCCCGCACCTACTAAGTCCTTAACATCCGTCCGCTTTCCCGCCGCTCGTCCGGCGAAACCGCGTGACGCCGCGCCGTGCGCTCGGTCCTCACTGGACTCGCTCTCGCCGACGCCGGCGGCTCGTCCTCGTCCGCGTCTGGATGGGAATATATAGCATAAACAGTAGTTTACTAGTCATGGGTTGTATCGGGAATTCGATTCCGGTTACAGGAGCTTTAGCTTTATTTCTAAGGGAGTAGTGCGTGCTCGGCCGATCGGAATACCGGTGCTAATTTTGCCAAACCTGACAAGAACCAGACTGTTGTCAGACGCGTGGTGGGAACGAATCGGGCCACCGTCTACGGGTTTCGCTATATTTTTATACGGTTGTTACATATTGTCATGCATGGAGTCGGACACGGTTGCCTCAGTGGAAGTCGCCTCGGACGCGGAGGTCATGGCCTCCGTCGAGGAAGGAGACGTCGACGAGTTCATCATCGCCGACGTGACGCAGGACGACGCGTATCTGACAGTCCCGCTCGACGAGGCGGCCACGCTTCCGGCCTGGCGATAGACGCCGCTCCGGTTTTGACGGCGGTACCGTTTTGCCCGTCGAGTCGTATCTTCGGCCATGTTCTCGGGAACCCTCCTCTCGATGACCGTCGGATTCGTCCTCCTCGTCGCGGCGTCGTACATCGGCACGACGATGGCCCTTCGAGGGTTCTTCGGCCGCGAATACCGCTCCGAGGAGCCATCCCTGTCAGCACCGTCCCGCGGAGACGAGGGCGAGTCGAGCGACTAGCCGGACCGCCGACTCGCCGGGAGCGACCGGCGCGCCGGTCGCTGCCTCCCGCTATGCGCAGGCTGTGTGGTTCAGTCACAAACCGCCGCACAGTCCCGCTCGTGCGGAGAAAACAAGCGTTATGCCGCCCCGGTAAGTTCGACTCGATATGAAGGTACTCGTCACGGACCCGATCGCTGACGCCGGCCTCGAACGACTGCGCGAGGCGGGCCACGAAGTCGAGACAGCCTACGACGTCGAGGGCGACGCGCTCCTCGAAGCGGTGGCCGACGCCAACGCGCTCATCGTCCGCTCCGGCACGCAGGTCACCGAGGAAGTGTTCGCCGCCGCGCCCGACCTCGTCATCGTCGGCCGGGCCGGCATCGGCGTCGACAACATCGACATCGACGCCGCCACCGACCACGGCGTCATCGTCGCCAACGCCCCCGAGGGCAACGTCCGTGCGGCCGCCGAGCACTCCGTCGCGATGGCGTTCGCCACCGCGCGCTCCATCCCGCAGGCCCACGACCGCCTCAAGCGCGGCGAGTGGGCGAAGGGCGACTTCCTCGGCACGGAGGTCAACAACAAGACCCTCGGCGTCGTCGGCTTCGGCCGCGTCGGCCAGGAGGTCTCGAAGCGCCTCGGGAGCCTGGGCATGGACATCGTCACGTTCGACCCCTACATCAGCGAGGAGCGCGCCGAGCAGTTCGGCGCGGAACTGGTCGACGACCTCGACGACTGCCTCGCGGCCGCCGACTTCGTCACCATCCACACGCCGCTGACCCCCGAGACCGAGAACATGATCGGCGAGGAGGAACTCGCCCAACTCGAAGGCGGCTACGTCATCAACTGCGCCCGCGGCGGCATCATCGACGAGCCCGCCCTCGCGGAAGCCGTCGAGGACGGCCTGCTCAAGGGCGCGGCGCTGGACGTCTTCGGCGAGGAACCGCTCCCCGAGGACAGTCCCCTGCTCGACGTGGAGGACGTCATCGTCACGCCCCACCTCGGCGCGTCCACGGAGGCCGCCCAGGAGAACGTCGCCACGTCCACGGCGGACCAGGTCGTCGCCGCCTTCAACGAGGAACCGGTCGCGAACGCCCTGAACGCCCCGTCGCTCGACGAGGCCACGTTCCGAGAGGTCGGGCCGTACCTCGACCTGGCCGACACCGCAGGCCGCATCGCCGTCCAGTTGTTCGGCGGCCACATGTCCACCGTCGAAGTCACCTACGCCGGCGACATCGCCCAGGAGGACGTGGAGTACGTCACCGCCAGCGCGCTGAAGGGCGTCTTCGCCCCCTCGGACCTGCAGGTCAACGCCGTCAACGCCCCGCAGATCGCGGAGGACCGCGGCATCGACGTGACCGAGTCCAAGACCCGCTCCTCCGAGGACTACCAGAGCCTCATCACCGTCACCGTCTCCGACGGCGCGGAGTCCGTCTCCGTCTGCGGGACCCTGTTCGGCGGTGAGGAACCCCGCATCGTCCGCATCGACGACCACCGCATCGAAGCGGTCCCGCACGGCCACATGCTCGTCGTCCGCAACCGCGACGAACCGGGCACCATCGGCTTCATCGGGACGGTGCTCGGCGACGCCGACATCAACATCGCCGGGATGTTCAACGGCCGCGAGACCATCGGCGGGGAGGCGCTCTCCGTCTACAACCTCGACGAACCGCCGACGGACGACGTGCTCGACCGCCTCCAGTCCGACGACCGCATCATCGAGACGACCTACGTCGCCCTCGGCGACGAGTAACGCGGGAAAAGAAGACTCGGTTTTCGCGGTTCGAATCGCCGGCTCGGCTACTGGTCGTCGAGGACGCGCTCGTACCTGTCGACGACGGCCTGGCGGTGCTCGCGCTCCCGTTCGAGGGCCGTTTCGAGCATCGCGACCTGCGAGCGCAACATCGCGATCTGCACCTGGTAGATCGTACTGGGCGTCTGTCGGGACGACGGTAACGGGGCGTCCGACCGTTCCCCGGAGTCGATTGTCGACACTGTACTGCGGGACGAGGCCATACCGACTGAAGCGGTGCCACGGCCAAAAATACCCGTCGGACGACTGTCACGCGCCCGTCAGTCGCCCCGCTCTCGCTGCCCCTCGCGCTCTCCCCGACCGCTCGCGACCATCGGCCGCTCGGTCGCCAGCGGGACGCGGACCGTGAGCGTCGTCCGGCCGTCGCACCTGTCGTAGGCGAGGCTTCCGCCGTGACACTCCAGAATCCACTTCGTCAGCCACAGCCCCAGCCCGGTGCTGTGTCTGAGTTGCGTGATCGGCTGGTCGCCGAACAGCACCGCTCGCTCGTTCTCCGGCAGGCCCGGCCCGTCGTCGCTGATCTCGGCCACCGCCTCCTCTCCCTCGCTGCGGAGCGAGATCGACAGCCCCGGGTCGCTGTCAGCGTACTTGAGTCCGTTCTCGACGAGCTGTGCCAGCGCGACTTCGAGCCGGTCGTCTGCCGCCACGAGTACCGTCTCGTCGCCCTCCACGGTGACGTCGACCGTCGACGCGTCGTACTCGTCGAGGATCGACCGCAGGCACGCCACGAGGTCGACCCGCGACTCCGTCACCGCCGTCGACTCCATCACGTACTCCAGTTTCCCGGCGGTCTCGCTCAGCCCGGCCAGCTCTCGGGCCGCCATCGCCATCAGCGACGCCTGTCGACCGAGGTCGCCGGAGAGCTCCGCCGACAGCCGCTCCGCGCCGTCGAGCAGCGGCACGAGCTTGTTCCTGAGGTTGTGTCGCAACACGCGGTGGAGCACCTGGTGGTGTTGCTCCATTCGGTGGGCCGCGGTCACGTCGGTGTAGAGCACCAGCGCCCGGTCGGACTCGGTCGAGACGACCCGGCAGGAGAACTGTCGCGGTCCGGTCGCCGTCTCTCGGGTGACGACGCCCCGACAGAGCGCGTCCCCGGCCGCGCCGTCGTCCAATTGCTCGCGCTCCTCGCCGTCGGGTTCGACGTGCGCCGTCAGCGGGTCGCCGCGAATCCGGTCGCGCTCGACGCCGAACACGTCGACGAACGCGTCGTTCACGGCTCGAACGATCGGTTCGTCGCCGACGAACTCCACCTCGGCGACGGCGTCGCTCGTGTGCTCGAACAGCCCCCGGAATCGCTCGTCGCTGTCACTCATGTCGGTACTGCTCGGCGGGGACGAACTCGAAGCGAGCCCCGCCGCTTTCGCTTTCGGTCACCGACACCTCCCAGTCGTGGGCGCGGGCGATCTCCTCGACGATCGTCAGTCCCAGCCCGGTCCCGTCGTCGCTCGTCGTGTAGCCGTTGTCGAAGACGCCGTCGCGCTCGTCTTCGGGAATGCCGACCCCGTCGTCGGCGACGTAGAACCCGCCGTCCAGCGCCCCGACCCGGACCGTCGACGCCTGCCCGTGCGTGACGGCGTTGCGAAAGAGGTTCTCGAAGAGGTGCTTGAGCCGGGTGTCGTCGCCCGAGACGACGAGGTCCTCGTCCTCGAGGACCAGTTCGGTTCCGCCGGAACTGACGTGGTCCCAGCAGGTCCGCGCGAGCGACCCGAGGTCGACCGGGTCCGGGTCCTCGACGCGGTTCCCCTGTCGCGTCAGCGTCAGCACGCCCTCGATGACCTCCTCCATGCGCTCGTGGGCCTGACGCATCCGGTCGATCTCCTCGTTGAAGTCGTGAAGCTGGCTCAGCGTCCCCTCGGCGACCTGCAGGGGGTTTCGCAGGTCGTGCGAGACGGTGCTCGCGAACCGTTCGAGGCGCTCGTTCTCGCGCTGGAGCTTCCGCTCGTGTTCGAGGCGCTGGAGGGCGATCTCGGCGTTGCTCGCGAGTATCTGGACGAGGTTCAGGTCCGTCTCGTCGAAGGCGTTCGGCTCTGTCTGGCCGACGCTGATGAGGCCGTAGCTGTCGATGGGGACGTAGAGCCACGAGCGGACCGGCCGGAGGTCGGCCCCGCCGTCGTGGTCCCGGATGTCGGTGTAGACGGCCGCCTCCTGCTCGGCGAAGGCCTCCCCGGCGAAGCTCTCGCCGACGTCGTAGGCCGGGCGCTCCGAGAGAAGTTCCTCCGCCTTGTCGTTGACGTGGACGGGACAGAGTTCACCGTCTCGCAGCACCCGAATGACGTTGATACGAAACTCCAGGATGGACTCGATGGCCTCGCCAACCTCGGCGGCGACCGCCGACGGGCTGTCGGCGCTGAGCAGGTCCCGCGTGGCCTCGTGCAGCGCCTCGATCTTCCGCTCGCGGCTGCGCTTCTCCGTGATGTCCGTGTTGATGGCGACGAAGCCCCGCGGCTCGTCGTCCCGCGGGAGCGGCGCGACGGTCTGCTCGATGACGTAGCGCTCGCCGTCCGCGCGCTCGTTGACCAGTTCGCCCTGCCAGACCTCGCCGGCCGTGATGGTGTCCCACAGGTCCTCGTAGAAGGCGTCGTCGTGGTCGCCGGACTTGAGCACTCGCGGCGTGTTCCCGATCACCTCCGCCGCGTCGTAGCCGGTCAGGTCCTCGAACGCCGGATTGACGTACTCGATGACGCCCTCGCGGTCGGTGAAGATGACGGCGTGTCCGGCGCTCTCGACCGCCTCGCGGAACTTCCACGAGCTGACGTCCGCGTTCGAGACGCGTCCGTCGATCGCCTCCCCGCCGTCGGTCCGGCGCTCGCGTCGACCGTCGTCGGCCCCCCGGATCAGCGCCAGGTGCGCGGACAGCACGTCGCCGTCGATTCGGTCGAGTTCGCCGAGGATGTCCGGACGCGCCAGTTCGCGTAGCCGCCCTCGTACGCGGCGGAACTCTCTGTTCCGTTCGAGATCGGCGCTCGAACTGACGGCCGACAGCGCCTGCGCTTTCCGGACCAGCGTCGCCGCCTCGCGGACCTCGCCGTCGTCGAGCGCCCTCGCCCGGTCGACCGCCGACCGGAGGTCCTCGCCGTCGACTGGTTTCCGGAGGTAGTCGTCACACGGGAGCGACAAGAGCGCCGGCGTCGGTGTCGCGTCGGCGACGACGGCGACGTATCGCGCTCCACTGACGGCTCGGACCGTCTCTTTCAGTTCTCGAAACTCGAGTTCGGGACGCCCGTGGTCGTAGACGACCACGTCTGCGCGGGCGAACGCGTCGTCGATGTCGTCGGCCGAATCCACCACAGCGTACTCGTACGGCGGGGCGAACCCTGTCTCGTACGTCCGCCGATCAACCGTGTCGTCGACGACCAGCACGTCTCGAGGCATCTCTTGGCCGTATCTCTATCAGTAGTCGTATTATAGCGCCCCCCAGATTACAGGGCAGTGGGAACGTAGCACGCCTTTAAATGTACTGGCGAACATGTTCCCGCCGTCGGCGGGTTACATGAAGTCCGCGATGCCGGACTGCTTGTTGTGGTCGTCTTCGAACACGGACTCGATCGACTGTTCGAGGACTTCGAGGCGCTGTTTCGTGTAGTCGCGCGCGCCGAACTCCTCGGCGACGCGGATGGCCGTGTCGATGTACTTGTTGACCGACCCCTCGTGGACCGTGAGGTTCACCCGGCCGCCGCACTCCCGGCAGTCGCCGGTCAGCGGGGCGCGCCGGAACGACTCCCCGCAGTCCAGACACCGGACCTCCTGTCTGGAGAACGCCCGGAGGTTCCCGATGAGGTCCGGCAGGAAGTGGTACTCGATGATGCGCTCGGCCACGTCGCTCTCGACGACGGCCCGGAGCTTCCGGGAGATTTCCAGCTGGGCGTCCATCTTGTCCTCCATCGACCCGAGCGTCTTGTACGCCGAGAGGTCCGGCCCCGCCGCGATGTTCGTCGTGTCGTGGGTGTGCATGAACTCCGTGTACTCGCGGTCGGTCCCCAGCGTCTCCTCGGCGATCTTCATCACGTCCTCGACCTCCGTCGGGTCCTTCAGCTCCCGCGTGGCCTCGTAGAACTCCCGGGGATAGGCCGCCATGATGTCCATGTTGTGGGCCTCGTCGTCGATCTCGCTCGGGTCGATGCGCGAGGACATCACCAGCGGCGCGTCCATCCGCCCCCCGCGCTTGTCCGGCAGGAATTTCCGCGAGAAGTTCAACAGGCCGTCCATCAGGAGCATGACGCAATCTTCGTCGCCGTCACAGTTCCTTCGTTTGGCCGCGTGAAAGTACGGATGCGCGTACCCGACGGCGGCCGACGTGAAGCCGACGACGCGGCCGACGGTCGCCGCGCTGGTGTGGGGTGCCATCCCGAAGACGAGTTCGCCGACGAGGTCCTCGCGGTCGTCGAACTCGTAGAAACGGTCCAGGCCGTAGTACTGGGCCAGCAGGTCGTCGACGAATCGGGCGGTCTGGAGCATGTGCTCGGCCGCGCCGTCCGAGAGGACGATGTCCTGGACCTTCAGTTCGACCAGCTGGTCGTCGTGGGTCAGCGGGTCGCCGTGGATGTCCTCCTCGTAGCCCAGTGCCCGGAGTCGGTCGGCGGTCACGTCCAGTTCGGCCGGCCGGACGGCGGTCACGGGCAGGTCCGTCATGTCGTAGCGGACGGTGCCGTCTTTGAACGCCGACACGTCGTGTTTCGCCCGGAGGATGCCCTTCTCCATCGGCTCGGGGACCTTCTCGCCGGAGGTCAGCCCCTTGACGGCTTTCAGCGTGTCGAAGGCTGTCTCGCGCTCGCCGACGCTCTCCAGGGCGTCGCGGTAGGCCGCCCGGAGGTCCAGTTCCTTGTACTGCGTGGGCGAGGCCAGCGTCTCACAGCGGGAACACTCCGCGCGGCCGGACTCGTCGGGTTCGACCTCCGATTCGCAGTCGGGGCAGACGTACACCGGGTCCGCCGTGGTGCCGCAGTCCGGACAGCAGGCGTGGTGGGTCTCGGTGCCGCAGTCCCGACAGCGCCGGCGGGCGATCTCGACCTCGACGCGGCCGGGCGTGTCGCTCATGTCGTCGGCGTGCTTCGTGGCCTTCGCCACGTCGCGCTGTGCGCCGCCGGCCTCGCCGATGGGGCTGAGCGTGTGGACGGCCGGCGAGAGGTCGCGGCGCTCGGACTTCTCGGGGCGGCCCATGCGGTTCCCGATGCGTGTCGGGGCGCGCTCGCGGACCTCGAAGGGCGCGATCTCGTTGATGGCCTCGATGGCGTTCTGCCCGTCTTCGTGTTCGGCGTCCTCGGAGACGCCGATGGCGTCGACCGACTCGCTCTCGCCGTAGGTCCGGGCGCGCTCGGAGAGGTCGGCGAGCGTCCAGTCGCGCTCCAGCGACCGGGTGAACCCGAGCGTCCGCACCAGCGGGACCCAGTCGGTGACCGCGATGGTGTCGTCGTCCTGGGTATGCTCGACGAGCAGGTGTTCGAGCGTCTCCTGCACGGCGTCCGTGCGCGGGAGGACCAGCGCGCCGTCGTCGCTGTGGGCGTCGGCCGGCGTGTCCTCCGCCTCCGGGTCGGCGTACGCGCCGTCGGCCTGCGCGATGCGGCCGCTCTCGACGGCGTCGGCGAGCGCGCCGACCTGCTCGACGCTCACGTCGTGCCAGAGGTAGGTGTACTTCGGGTGCAGCGGCGCGTCGTACTCGGTGGCCCACTCCAGGGCCTCGTCGGCGCTGGGGTCGTCGAGGTCGATACGCGGGGCGTCCCGCATCGCCTGTACGTCCGCGCCCGCGGCGTCGAGGTCCTGGCTCCACCACTCGACGGTGTAGGAGGCCGGCGCGAGCGGGTGGTTGTTCTCGACGAACTCGCCGTAGTTGACGAGGTACTCGCCGAGGTCGATAATCTTCTCGACGCCGTTGCGCACTTCCAGGGCCTCCTCGGCGTCGTCGATGCGCCGGACCTCGCCGTTCGCGAGGCGCACGGTCGGGCCCTCGATGGTGTCGACGGGGACGACGCCGGCGGCCTTCCCCGGCCGCTCGGTCTTGATCTGGGTCCCGGTCGCGAGGAAGTCGTCGACGAGGTGCATCGTCGCCGGGTGGACGCCCGCCGTCGCGAAGCCGTGGTTGCGCGCCCGGCCGTAGCGCAGTCGGAAGCCGCCCGGTTTCGACGGGTGCGAGAACACCGGGCGGCCGGCGATGAGGTCTCGCAGGTACTTCTTCGCGGGATCGACGCGGGGCGGGCCCGCTGCGTCGTCCGCTTCGTCCGCTTCGTCCGCGTCGTCGGCCTCGGTGTCGGCTTCGTCACCGTCGCCGCTCGCGTCCTCCGCGGCCTCCTCGTCGCCATCGCTCTCGTTCTCCCCGATGGTCCCGTCGATGAGGTCCTGGAGCCACGGCCAGTCGACCTCGTCGAGGTTCCGCGTGTAGCGCTGAATCTTCGGGGCCTTGAGCGCGATGCCCTCGGCGAGCACCAGACACATCCCGCCCCGCGGGGAGTTCGAGTCGACGCGTTCGAGGTCCCGGTAGCCCGACACCTCCTCGTCGCCGGTCGCCTCGCCGTCGAGCATGATGGGCATGTGCTCGGCGATGAACTTCGTCTCCTTCTCCTTGGGCGAGTACTGCAGGCCGGTGTCCTTGTCGTAGAGGTCGACCTCCTCGGCGTAGCGGCCGATCTCGTCGTCGCGGGCCTTGTACTGGTCGATCCCGAGCAGCGCACGGGCGTAGTCCGCGACCAGTACCGAGAGCGCCTGGGCCGTCCCGCCGGCCGACCGAATCGGGCCGGCGTAGTAGACGTTGATGAACTCCGTGCCGTCGTCGTTCTCCAGCAGTTCGACGCGGTCGATGCCCTCGATGGGGGCGGCGACGACCCCTTCGGTCAGCAGGGCCACGGCTGTCCGGACCGCGCCCTCGACTTTCCCCTCGCGGCTGTCGTAGTCGCCGACGGTCCCCTCGACGAAGTCGTCGACCAGTTCCAGCGCCGCCTCCTCGCGGGACATCTGGCCCTCGAGTTCGCGGACGCGCTCGGCGACGCCCTCGATGCCGAGGATGTTCTCGACGCGGTCGGCCATGTCACGCGCGGTCGGGATCTCGACCTCGGGCTTCGGATCGCCGCCGCGCTGTTTCGCCCGCTCGGCCACGTCGAAGGCTTCGTCGAGCTGGCTTTCGAGCGTTTCGAAGTACCGTTCGTCGACCTCCCGCATGCTAGACGTTCCAGAGATCGAGGTCCGTCGCGTCGTCGTGTTCCCGCTTGAGTTTCGCGTCGAACGCGCGGACGTACAGCTCGCCCGCCCAGACGGTCGCGCGGTTCAGGTGGCCGGCGATCGCCTCGCCGTCCGGTCGCGAGAGGACCGCGTGGGTGTGGGCGAAGCGCTCGCCATCCAGGTGCGAGACGTTCCCCATGCAGGCGGCGACCTCCAGGGGCTCGTCGAACGTCATCGAGTCGTACTCGGTGCGGTCCTGGTCGTAGAACATCAGTTCGGCGTCCTGCACCGCGCCGAGGCCGTAGAAGAAGCCGGCGTCGATGCTTCGCCTGTCGGCGAACGTCTCGATCTCCTCGCGCCAGTCCGCGCCGTGCTCCAGTCGGCAGACGTACTCGGACGTGCTGTCGACTTCCCGATAATCCATATTCGTACCGAACGACAGGCCGGTCCAAAAGCGTTGCTTTCGACCCGACGTTTATCTCGGAAGCCGGGGCCAGCAGCGCTGTGCGCTGACTCCCGTCCCGGCGCGAGACGCGGTCGCGCGGCACGACGCGCCGGGAGTGACGTGTGCCGCCTGTTCGCCACACCGCCGCCGGACAGCGGTCGCCACGCTCACGCCGGGAGCGAGACCCGGCTCACTTCCTGCCCGCGGTCGGCGTCGAAGAAGGCGAGCGCGTCGACGGTCCACCGGCGCGGCTCGATCGCTCGCTCGACCAGCCGCCTGGCCGCGTCGGCGTCGCCGCCGCGCGCGACCGTCACGTGCGGGACGTAGTCCTCGCCTTCGAGCCCTTCGACGGGGTCGAACCGCTCGCAGAGGCGCTCGTGGAGCGCGAGCAGTCCCGGGCTCTCGACGGCGAGGTACACCACTGGTGACGGCCCGGTCGCCGCCGTCTCGAACTGTTCGACCCCCGTCACCTTCGCCTCGAACGCCGGCTGGCCGCGCAGCGAATCGCGCGCTCGTCCCTCGAGGCGCGCGTAGGCCGCGTGGTCGCCGCCGCCCAGCCGTTTGGCGACGAGAGTGTGCTCGCCCCGCCCCCGCGCCTCGGCCAGCGGCAGCTCGGCCGCGAGGTCGGCCGCCAGCGACGTGACCGCCGACGGTAGCGGGACGTTGAGGCTGTACACGGTGAGCGAGTTGCCCGCGGTCGGCAAAAAGAGCGCGGTCCTACAGCCGGTCGACCAGCCAGAGGACGATGAGGACGACCAGCACGACGCCGAGAAGTGGCTGGAGGAACCCGAGCAGCCCGGTCAGCAGCCCAATGGCGAGGTCCAGAATCTCCAGCGCCAGCCAGACGACGACCAGCGCGAGGACGACCTTCAGGAGGGTGTCCACGTCGAGTTCCGCTCTGTCCATACGCGGCGGGTCGAGCGGACGCGCCAAACCCCTTGTGGCTGTGCCGACGGTCGCGGTCCCGTTGTCGCCTCGGTAGCGCGTCGCACAATTGGCAATAAACCATATAGCCGCCGAGCGGGAAGCCGCGGTAGAATGGGTCGGACCTTCGGCGCGGTGGCGGTCGTACTGCTCGTCGTAGCGACGCTCGTCCCGACGGCAGCGGGCGCCGGGTTCGGCGCGCTCGACCAGCAGTCGGTCGACCCCGACGTGGTCGTGATGACCGCCGACGTGGCGGCTGACGGGAGCGCCGACTGGACGGTGGCCTACCGCGTCCGGCTGGCCGACGACAACGAGACGGCCGCGTTCGAGGACCTGCAGGCCGACGTCCGTGCCAACTCGTCGGCGTACACGGACCGCTTCGCGGGGCGCATGGACCGCACCGCACGCGCGGCCGAGAACGCCACCGGGCGCGAGATGACCATCGAGAACGTCACGGTCCAGACGCGGACGGAGACGCTCGGTCAGACCTACGGCGTCGTCACCTACCGGTTCACGTGGACGAACTTCGCCGCGGCGTCCGACGGCCGACTCGAAATCGGCGACTCGCTCTCGGGGCTGTTCCTCGACGGCGAGACCTCGCTGACGGTGCGCTGGCCGTCCCCGTACCGGGCCGAGCGCGTCACCCCGTCGCCGGACGAGCGGACCAACACGTCCGTCACGTGGCGCGGTCAGCAGGAGTTCGGGGCGAACGAGCCCCGTGCCGTCGTCACCAGCCAGCCCGCATCGTCGGACGACGGCGGGCCGAGCACGCTGCTCGTCGGCGGGGCGCTCGTGCTGGTCGCGCTCGCCGCCGGGGTCTACGCTTTCCGGCGGTACGGGCTATCGGATGGCGACGACTCGCCGGACCGGTCCGAGCCGACCGAGACGGCGGAGACGACGAGCCCGCCGCCGAACGACTCGAACGGCGGGGGCGGCACGGAGACGCCGCCTCCGGACCTCCTGAGCAACGAGGAGCAGGTCATCCAGCTGCTCGAAGCGAACGGCGGGCGGCTGAAACAGCAGCAGGTCGCGGGCGAACTGGACTGGACCGACGCCAAGACCAGCCAGGTCATCGGCGGCCTGCGTGACGACGAGGAGGTCGAGACCTTCCGTATCGGCCGCGAGAACGTCGTGACGCTCCCGGACACCGAACTGACCGGCGGGGCCGACGACGGCGTCGACTCGGGCGACGAGGACAGTTGATAAAGCTATCGACCGTTCACCGGTTTCGACGACCTGCGGCGGCGCAGTCTGGCGGTTTAATCCGGCTTAATCGGCACGAATCCGGAACGACGACTGGCTATTTATACGGTCGGTGGGGTCGAAGCACCGACCGTGATGAGACGAGCGACTCCGGCCACGGTGGCGCTCCTGCTCGCGGTGAGCACGCTCGCCGTGGTGCCGGTGGCCACGGTGGCACAGGAAACCGCGACGGACGCCGAGCGCGCGGCCGGGAACGCGACGGTCGCTCCCGGGGCGCAGTTCGCCGGCGTCGTCGGCGTGCAGGGGGCCGAATTAGACGGCGACGTGCAGTCACGGACGTACGGCCTGCGCGTGGCACAGGCGAACACCGACGCCGCGAAGGCGGCCGTCGTCGCCGAGCAACTATCCGACTCCCGACAGCGACTCGCCGCCATCGAACAGCGCAAGCGGTCGCTCGACCGGGCTCGCGCGAACGGCTCGATGTCCGAAGGGGAGTACCGCGCGAAGGTTGCACGACTCCACGCCGAGACGCGCACCGTCGAGCGACTGGTCGGCCAGACGAACGAGACCGCCGGTCGGCTCCCCGCCGCGGCGCTCGAACGGAAGGACATCGACCCGGCCGCGATTCGGACGCTCGCCCAGCGGGCGAACGAACTGAGCGGCCCCGAAGTCGCCGCCATCGCGCGCGGCATCGCTGGCCCCGGTGTGGGCGAGCAGGCTCGTCCAGCGGGGGCCGGCGACCGGGCCGCCGACGACGCGAACCGGACGGCGTCGGGGCAGTCCGGTCCGGCCGGCGACGCGCCCACGCAGAACCGGACGGACCGTCGGCCGGACGCCGAGACGCGACCGGCCAACGAGACGACGACCAGCACCGACCGGCCGTCCAGCGGCGGCCAGAGTGGTCGGTAGGAGCGGGCGGGCCGAACCCGGGGCTGTGGCGCATACACACACCGCTCGCAACACGGAAGCTATTAGTAGCCGACTCGCAGTAGTCGGAAGTACATGACGCGGACCCTCGACATCACGCCGCTCGCCGCGGACAGCGAGGGGTCCGTCCGCTTTTCCCCACGACGACGACGACCGGGCCTCTGCTAGGCCCACTACTATCCACATTCTGACTCACGGTTCGTTTCGTCCCGAAGCACCGCCGGTCGGCTGTCCGGCGGGTCACGCTAAATCGACAGTCACACCACGGAACCCATCCAGAATACATCCATGCCAGAAGGAAACGGCACCGTCGCGCTCGCGTTCTCCGGCGGGCTCGACACGACAGTCTGCGTATCGCTGCTGAAAGAGGAGTACGGCTACGACGAGGTCGTCGGCGTCACCGTCGACGTCGGCCAGCCCGACTACGAGTTCGAGGAGGCCGAGGAGACCGCCGAGGCGCTGGGCGTCGAGCAGTACGTCGTCGACGCCAAGTCTGAGTTCGCCGACCTCTGTATCGAGGCCGTCAAGGCCAACGCCGACTACCAGGGCTATCCGCTCGGGACCGCCCTCGCGCGCCCGGTCATCGCCAAGGCCATCCTCGAAGTCGCCGAGGACGAGGGCTGTTCGGCCGTCGCCCACGGCTGTACCGGCAAGGGCAACGACCAACTGCGCTTCGAGGCCATCTGGCGCGACTCCGACCTCGACGTCATCGCCCCGGTCCGCGAACTCGGGCTGACCCGCGAGTGGGAGAACGAGTACGCCGCGGAGAAGGGCCTGCCCGTCGAGGGCGGCGACGGCGGCCGCTACTCCATCGACACGAACCTCTGGAGCCGTTCCATCGAGGGCTCCGAGCTCGAAGACCCGAGCACGATCCCCGACGACGACATCTACAAGTGGACCGAGAACCCCTCCGACAAGGACGCCGAACTCGTCGAAATCGAGTTCGAGGAGGGCGAGGCCGTCGCCGTCGACGGCGAGGCCCTCGACACCGTCTCGCTCATCGAACAGCTCAACGAGCAGGCCGGGGTCCACGGCATCGGCCGCACGGACATGATGGAAGACCGCATGCTCGGGCTGAAGGTCCGCGAGAACTACGAGCACCCCGCGGCGACCGTCCTGCTGACGGCTCACGAAGCCCTCGAGGGCCTCGTCCTCACCCAGGAAGAGCGCCAGTTCAAGGCCCAGGTCGACCAGGAGTGGTCCCAGAAGGCCTATGAGGGCCTCGTCGACGCGCCGCTGACCGGCGCGCTCGAGGCGTTCATCGACGAGACGAACGAGCGCGTCACCGGCACCGTCACGGTGAAGCTCGAGGGCGGCCACTGCCGCCCGGTCTCGCGCGAGTCCGACTACGCCGTCTACAGCGAGTCCGCGGCCTCCTTCGACGAGGAAGACGTCTCCGGGGGCATCACCCAGCAGGACGCCACCGGCGTCGCGAAGTACCACGGCTTCCAGTCCCGCCTCGCCAACAGAGTCCTCGAAGACGCGAAGAAGGGCGCCGCCGTCACGGACGGCAGCGGCGAGGGCGCGGAGGAGTAAACCGATGAGCGACGGAGGGGACCGCGACGCGAGCGAGGCCGACCGGAGCGAGAGCGCCGTGGATGCGGACGGCGAGGGCGGCGACGAGACCGTCGTCCGCCGCGATCGCTTCGCCGGCGGCCCCGCCCGCTCGTTCCTCTCCTCGCTCGCAGACGACGAGCGCATCTTCGCGGCCGACCTGGCCGTCGACCGCGCGCACGTCGTGATGCTCGCGGAGCAGGAGATCGTCGACCGCGAGACGGCCGGCGAGATTCTCGCCGCGCTCGACGAGGTGGAGCGGGCCGGGCACGGCGCGCTTCCCGACGGCGAGGACGTGCACGAGGCCATCGAGAGCGCGGTCATCGAGCGCGTCGGCCCGGACGGCGGGAAGATGCACACCGCCCGCTCGCGAAACGACGAGGTGGCGGCCTGCATCCGCTACCGCCTGCGCGCCGACGTGCTCGACCTGCTCGAGGCGGTCGTGGGCGCGCGCGAGCAGTTGCTCGACGTGGCCCGCGCCGAGCGCGAGACGGTGATGCCGGGCTACACGCACCTCCAGCCCGCACAGCCGACGACGGTCGCTCACTGGGCGCTCTCCTACGAACAGGCGCTCCGGCGCGACGCCGCACGGCTGGTGGATGCCTACGAGCGAATCAATCAGAACCCGCTCGGCTCGGCCGCCTTCGCCGGGACGCCGTTCGACGTGGACCGCGAGCGCACCGCCGAACTGCTCGGGTTCGACTCGGTCGCGGAGAACTCCATGGACGCCTCGGCGACGCGGGACTTCCTCGTCGAGACGACGAGCGCCGTCGCGACGCTGGCGACGACGCTGTCGGGACTGGCCGAGGACGTGGTCGTGATGGCGAGCAAGGGCCACGTCGACCTCCACGACGACTACGCCTCGACCTCGTCGATCATGCCACAGAAGAAGAACCCGGACACGCTGGAACTGGTCCGCGGGCGCACCGGCGACGCCGTCGCCGGGCTGAACGGCCTGCTGACCAACCTCAAGGGCCAGCCCCGCGCCTACAACCGCGACCTCCAGCGCGCCGGCCGCCACGCCTGGGACGCCATCGACAGCGTCACCGAGAGCGTGGAAGTCGCGGCGGGCGCGGTCGCGACGGCCGACTGGCCCGCCGAGACGCTCGAAGCCGCGGCCACAGACGGGTTCGCGACGGCGACCGGCGTGGCCGACCTGCTGGCGATGGCCGGCGTCCCCTTCAGGACGGCCCACGAGGTCGTCGCCGAGGCCGCGGCGGGGCTGGAGGCGGACGAGGACGCGCCCGACTACGAGGCGCTGTCCGCCGTCGCCGAGGACGTGCTCGGCGACCCGCTCTCGGCCTACGTCGACCGCGAGGCGCTCGAAGCCGCGCTCGACCCCGCCGAGAGCGTCGCCATGCGAGACTCCCGCGGCGGGCCGGCCCCCGACGCCGTCGACGCCCAGGTGTCGACCGCCGAGGACGCCCTCGCCGTCGACGACGAGGCGCTCGACGACCGCCGCCGGGCCGTCGACCGGGCGCGGGAACGACGCCGGACGGAGGTGGAACGCTATGCCTGAACGACCGCCATCCCCGCGAGGGGATTTAGTACCATAATTCTGATACTCGTATCAGTCACGTCGCGGATATTGTATTCTGGGAGCGTTAGCGTGCAGTCTGTGTCATAATTGTATTCTGATAAGTTCGAAGCCTTTAAGTAGTACGCTGAATGACTGTGAACCACAATGGCAGAATGCATCGAGTGCGGGGCCGACGTGACCCTGCACGACGACCTCGAAGTCGGAGAGATTGTTGACTGCGCGACCTGCGGTGCCGAACTGGAAGTCGTCGGTACCGATCCCGTCGAGCTCGACAGCGCGCCCGAGCTCGAAGAGGACTGGGGTGAGTGAGGTGTTCGCGGTGGCGCGGCGCACTGCGCCGTATCCGACCGTGGCGCCTGTGGCCGCGAGCCGCGAACTGACGGAGGCCGAAGCATGAAAGTCGGAATCCTCTACTCGCGCATCCGGCGGGACGAGAAGCTCCTGCTGTCGGAACTGCGCGAGCGCGACCACGAGATCGAGAAGATCGACGTCCGCAAACAGCAGTTCAACATCAGCGAGGCCCCCGAGGCGTTCGACGACCTCGACATCGTCGTCGACCGCTGTCTCGCGACCAGTCGCTCGGTGTACGCGACGAAGTTCGCCGAGGCCTACGGTGTCCCCGTCGTCAACGGGCCGGACGTGGCCGACACCTGCGCGGACAAGGTCAACAACAGCCTCGCGCTCGAAGCGGCCGGCGTCCCGACGCCGGACACCGACGTGGCGTTCACCAAGGACGCCGCGCTGGAGTCCATCGAGAAGTTCGGCTATCCCTGCGTCCTCAAGCCCGTCGTGGGCTCGTGGGGCCGCCTGATGGCGAAGATCGACTCGCGCTCGGCCGCCGAGGCCATCCTGGAGCACAAGGAGACCCTCGGTCACTACGAGCACAAGATCTTCTACGTCCAGGAGTTCGTCGAGAAGCCCGGTCGCGACATCCGCGTGCTCGCCACCGACGGCGAGCCGGTCGCGGCGATGGTCCGCTCGTCGGACCACTGGCTCACCAACGCCGCGAAGGGGGCCGAGACGGACACCTTCGAACTGGACGACCGCGCGCTGGAACTGGTCGAGAAGGCCTCCGACGCCGTCGGGGGCGGGCTGCTCGGTATCGACCTGATGGAGGTTGGGGTGTCGCAAAGCGACACCCAAGACGCGAGCGGCGACGAGCCGCGAGCGCGTGAGTTCGAGGACTACACCGTCCACGAGGTCAACCACACCGTCGAGTTCAAGGCGCTGAACGAGGTCACGGACGTCGACGTGCCCGCCGCCGTCGTCGACTGGCTCGAACAGCGGGCCGCGACGGGCGCCGACGCCGAGGTGACGGCATGACGTACACCGCGAGCGT
>Ga0207772_100143_pt1 | contig 70487 bp, 57 predicted proteins | sample A23M3SouthBayCA_2_FD_187750 | JGI IMG/M metagenome (GOLD analysis project Ga0207772, IMG submission 187750) | Aerobic enrichment media microbial communities from Eden Landing Ponds, California, USA - A23 M3 (2) (SPAdes) | ecosystem: Environmental > Aquatic > Marine > Unclassified | place...
CCGGAGGTCGTCGCCCCGGGCGACCGCGCGGCGGGCCTCGTTGTTCTCCAGGAGGAACGCGAACAGGTCGGCGATCTCGCTGTCTTCGAGGTACGGCTCGCCCTCCGTCACGACCGTCCCGTTCCGTCGGTGCAACGTCTGCTCGTACGTCTCGTCGCCGATATCGAGGACCGCTCGCCCCTCGTCGGCGTCGGCTTTCAGCGACGCGTCGTCGCTGCCCAGCGCGGCCATGATCGCCTGCAGCAGCGACGTCCGGTTGGTCGCGTTGCGGCCGGTCAGCGCCGTGATACCGCGGTGTAGCGTCACTTCGGTCTCGTCGATGCCGCCGATGTTCCGGGCTCGAACGACGACGCTTTGCGGGGGAGCTGCTGTCTGCTGTGATGATCCAGTGCTCATTACGAATTCGTTCATCACGATTGTACTTATGCTTTGGTACTCTCCGCCGAGTTCTGATGGCTTCAGTTACAGTCGTACTCGTGTAAAGCCGGAGGGCAGTCCGTCGATCGCCCGTCGGAACGCTCACTCATCGGTGCAGTCACAGCCCTCCGCGTCGAGCAGTTCGCCGACCGTGTAGTGGCCGCCGCAGTCCTCGCAGACGACAGTTACGTCGACGAGAACGCTGTACTCGCCGACCGACAGCGCGTCCGCGCCGTCGAGACGCCCGATCGTGTCGTCGGTCACCGCGACCGTGCGGTTCTGCAGCGCCCGGAGCGTGTCGCGCGCGTTCTCGATCCGCTCGGCGTCGTCCGGCTCCGCCATCGAGGCCTCGAGGCAATCGGTCAGATGCGTGTGGACGGTCTGGTGGGAGACGAAATCGCGCTCGACCTGCTCGATCGGCACCGATGCGTGTTCGAGTTCGCGGCGGGTCTCGGTCCGACTCCCGCTGCTGACGTCATCGTCGGTGAGAATCCGGTAGACGTTCTCGACCTCGCCGTCCCTGTACTCCATCCCTGCCCGATCCATCGCCGTCCGGAGGACCCGTCGGTCGACCTCGCGTGCCAGCTCACGGAGGCTCCGCCGTTCACCCTCGACGCCCGTCCAGTCAGCTGCGAGATCGTCGTTCAGGTCCCGAAGATCGTACCGATCGACGATCCGCCCGACCTTGCAGTCACAGCCCTCGCCAGTGTCGTCGTGTTCGCTCACGTACGGTCCTACGGGCGGCCGGCCCAAAACTGTTTTTCCTCGCCGCCGGTGCGCTCCCGCCGGCCGACAACCGCGGTACGGAGACATTACCGCACTCCGCGAGCGGGTCGTTCCGCCGCGAGTTGATCAGTGGCACCCTCGAAAAATAGCCGTACGGCGCCGTACGCGGAAGTACGCTGCCGCTATACTCCGGTAGCCTACACGTACTTCCCTCCGTTTCGGCGTCGTGAGACGCTCGCGCGCCGCCTGACGAGCGGAGAGCGATACGATTATGATGCCCGGCACGAGGACATACGGGCGACGTTGACCGTCGACCTTCGATATGACCAGTAACACGACATTGTCTTCGACGACTGACGACGAGAGCACGACCACAGAGACCGCGACAAGCGCGCTAATTACGACCGATGCGTCGGCCGGTGGCCACCAGACGAACCACGATCTCGACGGCGAGCGACGGCTGAGCACCAGCGTAGTGCAAGCCGTCGCAACCGCGCTCGGCACGGATCCGCTGTCGCTCGACGAGCGGCTGTACGACGTGCTCGACCCCGACGCGCTCGATCGCCTGTTCGACGGTGGTGGTGAGGCGACGGGCCCGCGGACGCTCTCGTTCGATCTCGCGGGCTGTTCGGTAACCGTGCACGGCGACGGGCGGATCGTCGTCCGCCGCGCGCCGTAAATCTGCACTGACTCGCCAGACGCCACACGCGCCGGCTGAGCGGCTGTGACGACCTCAAGGGCCACCGGCCTCAAGCGAGCACTAGCGATGCACAGGCGTGGCGTAGCGACACAGAAGCCGCCTCGTCGCCGGCACCGGCGTCGCCGCACGGCCCCGTGACGAGCGTAAGCGCCGTCACGGCGAGGTTTGGCAGTCATTTCACCGAAGTAATCAAAGGAACACTACAGGTCCCGATACTAATTTATACTGCTAAGTTGAAGCTACTACCTCATGACAGGATGGCTGTCCGACAGCGATCGCGAGCGGATCGAAGAGTTCGCACAGACGCCGAAGTACGAGCGTGACCCGGAGATGCTCGCTCCGGAGTCAGAAGAAGACGACGAGGAGTGACAGACGGGCGTTAGCTTGTCTCGGTTGTCCGCGCCGGCTGTTTTCGACGTGACCGCACTGTCTTCGCGATCACATCGCTCCCGTTGCCGTGTCGTTCCCGTTGCCGTGTCGTTCCTCCCCGCTGTGTGGATCGCTCTTTCGCCGAGCGCGACTGAGTTGCCCCAGGCTCTCACGTTCCCAGCTGCTCACCGCGAACTGTCGAGGTGCGATACCAGCGACCGGCGGTCGCTCAGCCGCGGCGTCGCTGATCGGCGTGAAAAATAGAGGACGATCGACCGAGCCCGGACGGACCGCGCGCCGAGTTTAGCCGATCGTGCGGCGACCGGCGCGCAAACGGTGCGCGCCGAGGGGCGCCGACCGCCGACGTCGCTAGCGGTCGCCGGACCCGCGCTTCGTTCTCACCGTTCGAGGCATCCCTGAGGTCGCGCTACGGCGTCGATCGCGTCGGCAGCTCGCTAGCGGCGTCACTCGACCATGTTCTCGGCCTGGATCTGCTGCCAGATCTCCTCGCCCGGCTCCGTGATGCCGTACACCCGTCCTTTCTTGCGGTCCTCCGACACCAGCAGCTCGACGAGATCGCGCTCTCGCAGGCTACTCAGCGCCCGCGAGATGTGCGCGATGCCGGCGCCGGAGTCGGTCGCGATCTGTGTCGGTGTCGCCGGTCCCTCCGACAACCGCCGCAGCACCTCCACCCTGTACCTCGAACTAATGACGAACCCGATCTCGTCCCACTCATCGTTCATTGTATCACTCGCTTGTTTCCTTTTGGTATTGGCAAACGGCTTAATACATGTCTATCGTCGAAACGGAATTCCCCAGTAGATCATACTTTAAGCCACGAAAAACTGTGACGACTGCGTGTATCGTCTAGAGTATGTTCGTTTTACCTCGGTCTGAATGTAGTTACTCACCACTCCCTGCGTCTGCACCGGTGTAGTTGATAGCCGACTGACGATACGTGCCGTCATTCCGGGGGTGGTTACGTTTGGCATGGTTCGCGCGCGATCCGGTGTCGCACTCCGTGCCGAACGCAATCTCACGGCAGTGAACGGACACGTTGCGATCGCGGCGGCGAGGCCGGTCGGCTACCGGCGACCGATCGGAGCCGCTATCGGTAGCCGACCCGGCTACGCGGCCAGACGGACCGGGTAGACCGTTCAGAAACGGCTAAGGACGCTATTACAATGCGGTTGACCGGTCAGTTGGTCGGACGAGTGACCCGAATGACGATTTCAGGAATCGAGTTTCCCGCGCGCGCGTCGCACGTCGATTGCCCCGCCGCTCCGCCCGGTCGATGACCCACGGCGACGTCGAAATGACCTGGCGGACCCGGCTCCGCCGGTCGATCCGGTCAGGTGCGGTCGACGTGCTCGTCGTGCTGGGGTATCTGGCGATGAGCGCCGTCGCGCTGTACGTCCTCGAGGTCGGCGGAACGGTTCGGGCGCTGCTCGGCCTTCCGCTGGTCCTGTTCCTGCCGGGGTACGCGCTCGTCGCCGCGACGTTCCCCGGCCGTCGCGACGAGGCGGCGAGAAGGGAGTTATCGGTAGATGGTTTACTGACCGGCGGCACGCCGGGGTGGTACGAGCGTCTGGCGCTGTCGCTCGCCGGAAGTCTCGCCGTGCTGCCGCTGTTCGGACTCATCCTTCCCAGCACGCGGTGGGGGTTCGAGCCGCGCGCGGTGCTCGTGACGCTGGGCGTGTTCACCGCGCTCGGGATGCTCGCCGCGGTCGTCCGGCGATCGCGACTCTCCCGCGACGAGCGCTTCCGAGCACCGCTCGACGCCGCGTCGACGGACGCCTACCGCGGGCTGTTCGCACCGGACACCCGGTTCGACGGAGCACTGAACGTCGTGTTGATACTGAGCATGGTCGTCGCGTTGAGCGCGGTCGGCTACGCGCTGGTCGCGCCCCAGAGCGGCGCCGCGACGACGCAGTTTCAGTTGCTGGCCGAAAACGAGTCCGGCGAGCTCGTCACCGGCGACTATCCCGAAGAGCTCCCGCCGGGCGCCAGCGAGGAGCTGGTCGTCTCGATCGATAACGGCGCCGACGAGGAGCGAGAGTACACCGTCGTCGTCGAGACGCACCGGGTCGAGGAGACAAACGGATCGCTGGAGGTCCTGGAGGAGTCGGAGATGACGCGCCTAGAGGCGTCAGTCGACGCCGGCGCCACCGCCCAGACCCGCCACACCGTCGATCCGTCGATCACCGGCGAGACGCTCCGGATCAACTACTACCTCTACGAGGGCGACGCGCCCGACGACCCCGACGCCGAGAGCGCCGACGAGCACCTCTGGATCACCGTCGACGGGACGGCCGGCGGCTGATCGGGGGAGCGCTGATCGACTACCCTCACTTCTGACGTTTCAGTACCGGACGACGACCGTTGCGATCGAAGCTTCGGTACCGGACGACGATCGCTGCGATCGAAACATCATTTTGCGCACGCGAGAGACGGTGGTAGCAGCGCCATTCTTCCGCCGACAGATCGACGTGACACGACTGACGAGTGAGAAACGCCCGTACGGATGGACGAATGAGGACAATCGGGGTTACTTCGTAGCCGGAGTGACGACGAGTTCACCGCCGGGACGCGGAGTTGCAACTGAAGACCGCGCGGCCCGACCAGAAGGCCTCACCGCTGTCGGTTGTCGATCAGTTCCGTCGAGATCTCTCCGCCGCCGCGCTGGGTGTCGATCAGGTGGACGATCGCCATCGCCGCGAACGCGACGATGATCAACAGACCGGCGGTGAACTCCCCCAGAGCTGCGAGGGCGCCGACGCCGAACTCGACTGCGAGATAGAACAGTGCGCTGACCGCAGCCAGCCCCAGATAGTACCGCTGCCAGGGGCGGCCGTCCTCCTCTCGCGAGAGGTACGCGCTGATGTCGTCGGCCTGGTCAGCAAGCGCCACGACTCCACGGTCGGAGTCGTACTCGATGATGCCGGCGTCCTCCATCTTCGGGACGTGCGTCTGGTACAGTGACACGTACACGCGCTTGCGCTGCTGGCTCGTCAGGTCGTCGACGTCGGTGTCGTTCTCCCAGGCGGCGACTTCGTCGGCGAGCTCGCCGATCTCGACTTCGCCGTCCACCTGGTTGAGGTAGTACAGCACGAACCGACGCCGAGGACTGCTCAACAGATCAAACACTACGTCTTGGGAGAGTACGTCGCGGTCGGGTTGGGACATTAATTACGTGTCATGCTCGGCGCTCGCCTGGTTGCGGTTCCGAACCTCTACAGCATGCTGTCTTTCAATCATTACTTTGTTACATAGTGGCTAAAAGGGACGGGCGCCGGTACGGAGGCGCCTGACGGACCGCGAGACGGGGCGTGGAAACGCGCCATGCGACGACATACGCGGCGCTCGTGGATACGAGTTTCGCCCGACAGCGCGGCGATAAGACGTGTTCTACGCCTGGGGCAACTGGCGCATAACAAAGGTGGCACGTTGATAAGCGGCGAGTAGTCCGAGACGCGTACCGACACCGGATATACCATGGATTCGACATACCTGGCTACCTCGGAGCCGCACGACCGACTAGCAACGCCCTCGCCGCCCGCTCGGGGACGGTCCTCCACCGACGCTGTGGGGCAGTCTGCCGCCGATACCGGAGGGCAGCCCGCCACCGCCGCGGAGGTGACGCCGTGACGACGATTCCCATCGCCGACCCCGACCTCGGCGAGGAAGAGCAGCGCCGCGTCAGCGAGGTGATCGACAGCGGCGTCGTCGCGGACGGCCCGACCGTCCGCACCTTCGAAGAGGAGTTCGCAAGCTACTGCGAGGCCGACCACGGCGTCGCCACCTCGAACGGGACGACGGCGCTCCACGCCGCCCTGCACGCGCTGGGAATCGGCGAGGGCGACCGAGTGGTGACCTCGCCGTTCTCGTTCGTCGCGAGCGCCAACGCGATCCGCCTGACCGGCGCGACGCCGGTGTTCGCGGACATCGACCCGGAGACGTACAACCTCGATCCCGGCGCCGTCGCGGAGACGTTCGAGGCTCACGACGGGGAGATCGACGCGATTCTGGCGGTCCACCTGTACGGCCTGCCCGCGGACGTCGAGCCGCTGGCCGAGCTCGCCGACGAGCACGACGCCTACCTCGTCGAGGACGCCGCGCAGGCCCACGGCGCGACCTACCAGGGCCGCCCCGTCGGATCGCTGGGCGACGCCGCCTGCTTCTCGTTCTACCCGACGAAGAACATGACGACCGGGGAGGGCGGGATGATCACGACCGACCGGGCCGAGGTCGCCGAGCGAGCGGCGCAGTTCATCAACCACGGCCGGGACGGGACGTACGACCACGCCGAGCTCGGTCACAACTTCCGGATGACCAGCATCGCCGCGGCGATCGGCCGCGCGCAACTGGAGAAGCTCCCGGAGTACGTCGACGCCCGGCGGCGCAACGCTCGCGAGCTCACCGACCGACTCGGCGGGATATCCGCGGTCGCGCCGCCGTTCGATCCGCCCCACTCCCGCCACGCCTACCACCAGTACACGATCCGCACGTCGGATCGCGAGGGACTCCGGGAGTACCTGGAGAGCTCGGGCATCGACACCGGGGTGTACTACCCGACGCCGATCCACGAACAGCCAGCCTACGAGCACGTCGACGTCGACGCGCCGGTGGCCGAGCAAAGCGCCGACGAGGTGCTGTCGCTGCCGGTCCACCCGAAGCTGTCGGACGACGACGTGCGGACGATCGCGACCATCGTGCAGTCGTACTTCGAGTGATCACATGTCCCAGGACCAACTTAGAACGGGCGTTATCGGCGTGGGAAGCATGGGCCGTCACCACGCCAGAGTGTACCGAGAGCTGCCGGAAACAGAACTGATCGGCGTCGCCGACGCCGACACGGAGGCCGCGCGGGCGGCCGCCAACACCTACGAGACGGCGGCGATGGGGATGGAGGAGCTGCTGGACGCGGTCGACGCGGTGTCGGTCGCCGTCCCGACGCCGTACCACTACGAGACCGCCAGCCAGGCGCTCGATTGGGGGACCCACGTGCTCGTCGAGAAGCCGTTCGTCGACTCGCTCGACGCGGGCCGGCGGCTGATCGATCGTGCTCGCGAGCGCGATCTCACGCTGCAGGTCGGCCACGTCGAGCGGTTCAACCCCGCGATCCGGGCGCTGGCCGACATCGTTCCCGACCTGAACGTGATCGCGGTCGACGCCCGACGACTCGGGCCGCCGCTCGACCGGGACCTGCAGGCCAGCGCGGTGCTGGATCTGATGATCCACGATCTCGACGTGCTGCTGGCGCTGATCGGCGACGACGCGACGGTCACCGAGGCCGCCGGCGCCGCCGACGGTCAGTACGTCACCGCGACGGTCGACCTCGACGACGGCGTCGTCGGCTCGCTGACGGCCAGCCGCGTGACCCAGCAGAAGGTCCGCGAGCTGTCGATCACCGCCGAGAGCTGTCAGGTCCACGTCGACTACATCTCCCGGTCGGTCCAGATCCACCGCCACTCGATCCCCGAGTACATCGAGGAGAACGGCGACGTCCGCTACCGCCACGAGAATATCGTCGAGCACCCCACGGTCGACAACGGCGAGCCCCTCAAAAAGGAGCTGTCGTCGTTCGCCGAGGCGATCGAGGAGGGGACCGAGCCCGTGGTCACCGGCGAGGACGGCCTCGAAGCGCTGAAGCTGGCCCGCGAGATCGAGGACGAGGCGACCGAGACCAAGCAAGTCACGCCGAAGCAATGAGCGAAGCCGTCTCCAGGCAGGACTGCCGGCGACTCTACGGCAGCGACGCCGCTCCCGAGCGCCAGCGCGAGGCGTTCCGTTCCGGCGAGGTGCCCGTAGCTGTCTACGGACTCGGGCGGATCGGGCTCCCGCTGTCGATCGTCTACGCCAGCACGACCGGCGACGTACTGGGTGCCGCGACCGACCGTGAGCGCGCTCGAGAAATTGCCGACGGCGACTGTCCGATCAGCCACGAGCCGCGCCTGGAGTCGCTGCTTCGGACCGCGGTCGGCGCCGACGCGCTCACCGCGACCGCCGACCTCCCGACGGTCGCCGACGCCGCGAGCGTCCACGTCGTCGTCGCCGAAACCGGCGTCCGGGACGACGACTCGCCCGATCTCTCCGAGCTCCGGACGATGCTGCGCGACGTGTCCGGCGGGCTCGATCGCGGCGACCTCGTCCTCGTCGAGTCTGCGGTGCCGCCGGGGACCTGCGAGGACATCGTCCAGCCGATCCTCGAAGCGGGCAGCGATCTCGACGCCGACGAGTTCGGCGTCGCCGCCTGTCCGTCGCGGGCGGCACCCGGCCGCGCGCTGACTGATCTCCGCGGGAGCCACCCGAAGATCGTCGGCGGCGTCGACGCCGAGAGCGCGCGGGCCGCGGCGCTGGTCTACGACGAGCTGCGCGTCGGCGACGTCGTGACGGTGCCCGACAGCACGGTCGCGGAGTGCGCGAAGGTGATCGAGAGCGCCTACCGGGACGTCAACGTCGCGCTGGCAAACGAGCTGGCGCGCCTGGCCGAGGAGTTGGGGACCGACGTGCGGCGCGCGATCGACGCCGCCAACACCCAGCCCCACTGCCAGGTTCACGACCCCGGTCCAGGCGCCGGCGGCCACGCGCTGCCGGACCACCCCTACTACTTCGTCAACGAGTGTGCGACCGAGACGCCGCTGCTGGCGGCCGCTCGGGAGCGCAACGAGTCGATGCCGGAGTTTACCGCGCGAACGCTCGTTCGCAAGCTGGCGGCCGCCGACACGCACGTCGAGGACGCCGTCGTCGTCCTGTTCGGGCTGTCCTATCGCCGTGCGGTCGCCGACGCACGCAAGTCGCCGGCGGTGACGCTCGGCGAGACGCTGAGCCGGTTCGGCGCGACCGTCGTCGGCGTCGATCCGCTGCTCGACGACTTTTCGGCGTTCGACGACGTCTACCTCGCCGACCTCGACCACGTTGCCGAGATGGACGTCGACGCCGCGGTGCTGGTGACCGACCACGACGAGTTCGAGCAGTTCGACTGGGGGACGTTCGACGACCCGATCGTCCTCCTGGACGGCCGCGACGCGCTCGATCCCGGCGCCGACGACGCGCTGGACGACCACCGCGTCCACACGATCGGGCGCGGCGCCGACGACTGACGACGGCGTTCCGCGACTGCCCGACCCCGGCGTTCCGCGACTGCTTTTGCTGCCGCCGGGTCCCGACGCCGTTCAGAAAGGAGTTACACCGAAACCGCAGAGGGGACTCCGACAGTCGCTAAGAAGGCTTAGCGACGCCGGCGTAGCCCGATCGCACCGGCGCCCGCGAGAGCCGCGAGCGCGGCGCCGACGCCGAAGCCGGGCAGCACGTCGTCGCCGCCCGATCCCCCGCCCTCGCTGACCTCGACGGTCGCGGTCGTGTTGGCGACCGCGATCTCGTAGCTGCCCGTCTCGTCGAACGTCGTCTCGACGGAGATGTCCCGGCTCTCGCCGCTGTCGAGTTCGACCTCCCGAGTGTCGAGCACCTCGTCGCCGGCGGTGATCTCGACGGTGAACGTGCCGGCGACGACGCCGTCGTTTTGGACCGTCGCCTGGACGTCGACGGTCTCGCCGGGCGAGGGTGCCGACGGCGAGGTCGTGAGCGAAGCGACCGTGAGCTCGGCGCAGCCGCCGGCCAGAACCCTCACTTCCTCGGTCATGCTGTCCAGCGACGTCCGGTTGTACTCGCCGTCTTCGGCCGAGACGACCTCCCACTCGGTGATGTCGCCGGGGTACTCGCGGAAGTCCGCTCGGTCGTTGAAGTACGGCGTGATCGTCACGTCCTCGCCGAACCCGCGGATCGCGCCGCCGTCGTTCCGGCTGCCGGTGTAGGCCCACGTGGCGCGGGCCGAGGTTCCGGAGTGGCTCCACTCGTCGAGGTTGCCGCCCGGACGAGTCCCGTTGTAGACGTCGTCCTGGACGGCCCACTCGCTGTTCTCGCCGAGGCCGTCGAACTGCATCGTCACGGCGCCGCCGTCGGAGCTACCGCCGACGCGCTCGTGAATGACGACGAGGCTGGTCCCCTCGCTGCCCTCGTAGACGAACATCGTCGTCGTGTCGTCGCGCTGCAGGTCCCGAGTGCCGTAGGAGCTGTAAACGTTGTTCGGCCCGTCGTGGGTCTCGGGATTCCGGTAGTCGTAGAACTCTTCGACGGTCTGGGAGCCGTTTCCGAGCGCCTGGATCGTGATACACTGGTCGCCCTGCGCCACCGCGTACGTCTGCGAGCCGCCGTCCTGAAGCGCCGCCGACCCGTCCTGCTGGACGTTGGCCGACGCACCGGCGTCGACGCCGTCCGCCGTGGAGGGCGTAGCGCCGTCCGCTGTAGAGGGGGTGGCGCCGTCCGCCGCGGGGAGGGCGGTGACGCTACCTGCGCTCAGGGCGACCACACAGACGATACACAGTACCGCAGCCGTGGTGCTGTCTCGCATGATTCGGTACCATCGCCACCGAACTGCACGGCGACGTTGCCGATGCCTACCGGGGTTGCGGGCTTAGTAATGGAGCGTCCAAAATCGTGCGAGGGCTGCTAGGGAGCATTTGATTCGGACGCGTACCGCGGCGTCGGGCGCGTATCTCGCGGGGCGACGGCCGGGTGCGCGGTGCGCCCGATCTGCCGACCGGTCTCGACGGCTACCGTTCGCTCTCGGGGCGTCAGCGGTCGTTCTGCCGCCGGCACCGGAACAAGCGACCAATAACAATGAGGCGCTCCCGCTTCTGTCCTGACGAGCCAATGGAGCACTTTTCGCCAGTGACCGTTCGCGGTGGGGAACGAACCGGACTATCGACGCCGGGGAGGGCCGACGATGTACCGCGGGCGTAGCGTCGCGATCGTCATCCCGGCATACAACGAGGAAGGGTTCGTCGGGGACGTGATCGAGACAGTTCCCGACTACGCCGACCGCGTGTACGTCGTCGACGACTGCTCGACCGACGGCACCTGGGAGGAGATCCGCCGACACGCACGACGGGTCAACGAGTCGGCGTCGATCGCCGTGACGGACGGCGGCGTCCAGACCGACCGCCGCGTCGTTCCGATCCAGCACGAGGAGAACCGCGGCGTCGGCGGCGCGATCAAGACCGGTTACGAACGCGCCCGCAAGGACGAGATCGAGATCACGGCGGTGATGGGCGGCGACGGCCAGATGGACCCCGGGATCCTCGATCGCCTGCTCGATCCGATCGTTGAGGACCGGGCGGACTACGTCAAGGGCAACCGGCTGCTCGACGCCGAAGACCGCGAGGAGATGCCGACGTTCCGGCTGATCGGCAACGGCATCCTCTCGGTACTGACCAAGATCGCCAGCGGCTACTGGAAGCTCGGCGATCCCCAGAACGGCTACACCGCGATCTCGCTGGACGCCCTGGAGGCGGCGCCGATCGAGGACATGTACGAGTACTACGGCTACTGCAACGACCTCATGGTCAAGCTCAACGCCTACGAGCTGCGCGTGGCCGACGTGCGAGTGCCGAGCCGGTACGACGACGAGGAGAGCCACATCAGCTACCGGGAGTACATCCCGAAGGTGTCGGGGATGTTGCTCTCGAACTTCCTGTGGCGCCTCCGCGTGAAGTACCTCGCGCGGGACTTCAACCCGCTCGTGTTCCTGTACGCGCTCGGCGCCGCCGGCAGCCTCGCCGGGATCGTTCGTTCGCTGCGCAACGTCGCGCCCGTCGGCGACGACGAGTCGCGGTCGAGCGGTCTGCCGATCGTGCTGCTCGGCGCGCTGTCGCTCGTGCTCGCGATGATCTTCGACATGCGCGCGAACGAGGATCTCGAAGAGCGCGACTTCGAGTAGCCCGGTTCGGGTATCGATCGGTCCGGTGTTCCGTCCAGGTTGTTCTGTTCAATCGGTCGGTAATTGCCGATTACTACCCGGGTATACGCCCTATAACAATGAGGGGAGCAGGCCTATGTACTGTTGGCGTCAGTGCCCCTGGCCCACTGCACCGCTGACCCCACACTCTTTGGAAGGGTAGCTCAGTGGCAGAGCACCACCTTCGGGTGGGAGCCTTACGGCTTCGCGTGGTTCAAATCCCGCCCCTTCCGCTACGCTGTCGCGAACGGACGTGAGCGACGCGTCCGGTGACGGAGGGATTTGAGCAGGGAAGTCGCAGCGCCGAGCGAAGTTCTCGTGAGCACAGCGAACGAGAGTACGGAAGAGCGAAGCTCTTCCGGAACGAGGCGACCGCCTTCCTGAGTTCAAATCCCGCCCCTTCCGCTCACCAGAGCTATTCTGCGAGGCGTTTCATCGCCGAGCAACTGCTGTTCTGGTGATTCCGTTACAACCCCCGTTTCCGCAATTCGATTTGGGCGGGCCGTGCCGACGCAGTACGGCAGATTTATGCGGACGTACCCGGGGGTGTCGATGAGCGCAGATAAAATTGCCTGGCGGTCACGACATCTCCATAGACACACCGTTTCCGGAGTCTTCAGGTGGATCCACCCTCGTTGCAAGTGTTCTGTTGACTGCTGAAAAGTAGGTCGATAGCGTCTCTAACGCGGTTAAACACTTGCAAGTCGGGGTGCGGTACAGATCGCGTCTGGAGGACATATCGAGATGTATCGCACCTCGCTATTTCGAGTGTTCTTCAAACTCTCAAGTCCGCTTATCGGGCGCTAAAGAGCGCACGAAGCCGGAAAGCGCATACAATTCGGGGTGTAAGAGAAGCACAGTTCGATAAACCTTCACGCCACCCATCTTGTTCCTCGATCCACGCCCCACCCCATGTCCGTAACACCATCCCCGTGTCCGCAACTCTATTTTTTCGTCCGTGCCGTCGCAGCTCGTGGAGTTATATCTACATAGCGGAAACGGTTCCGCACCATAGACAGAATATCTTCTAGAACATTCTACGAGCAGTAGATGACTTAGCAAACGATGGTGTGAGGGTGTCCCGGTTTCGGTGCTCCACCCGCTACACCGCGACCAAGAACAGAGAAATCGGGGGTAAGCACCGTACTCTATCGCCTAACACCCGTTTACTCCCCGAGACGTCCGGATAGGACTCCGATTACTAACACCGAACGCCACTTCGATCCGATAATGATCGATACGAACCGCGATTTCACCTTCGAAACCTACGGGGAACTCCTCGACGCCGGCCTCGAGTCGGGGTACGAGTTCCTCACGGTCAGAGAGTACCTCGCGACGGACGACGGGGAGCTCCCGGATCAGTTCATCATTCTCCGACACGACGTCGACCGGAAGCCCGAGAACGCCCTGGCGATGGCCCGCCTGGAGGCGGCGCGGGGCGTTCCGAGCACCTACTACGTCCGGACGATCGACAAGACGTTCCAGCCGGGGCTGATCCGGCGGATCGAGGAGTTGGGCCACGAGGTCGGCTACCACTACGAGGACATGGACCGAGCCGACGGCGACGTCGCCGCGGCTCACGAGTCCTTCAGCGCCGAACTCGCCCGGATGCGGGCGCTCGTGTCAGTCGATACGGTCTGCATGCACGGCAACCCGCTGACCGCCCACGACAATCGGGACATGTGGGACGCCGACGGTGGGGCCAGTGAGGCCGCGGCCGGTGGAACGGCGACTGACGGCGGGGCGTTGACGGGCGAAGCAGAAACGACGGAAGGCAAATCGGGAACGGGCGTCGTCGCATCCGACGAACACGGCGGGACGCCGACGTTCGATACGTACGGCCTGCTCGGCGAGGCGTACCTCTCGATGGACTTCGAGGACGTGACGTACTTCTCCGACACCGGACGGACCTGGCGGGACGGCGCGCTGAAGATCAAGGACCACACGATGGGCGAGGGCGACAAGCGGATCCAGGTCGACACGACCGACGAGCTGGCGGCGCTGTTGCGATCGGGCGAAGTCGACCGGATCTGCGCGCTCACCCATCCCAATCGGTGGGCCCGAACGCCCGGAGAGTGGGCGATCGAATCGGCCAAGGACTACGCGATCAACGTCGCCAAGCGCGGCATCAACGTCGTCGCCTGATCATGGTCGGCCAACACTACGACGACCGCGATCGCGACGCCTCCGGACCGCGAACGCAGCCCGGCGTCGATGCCGGCGCGGACGCCCCCGAGTCGATGGACGTGATCGTCACGATCCAGCACCCCGCCCACGTCCACTTCTTTCGGAACGCGATCGAGGAGCTAGAGCATCGGGGTCACGACGCCCACGTGTTCGTTCGCGAGAAAGACATCGCGATCGACCTGCTGGAGGCCTACGGGATCGACCACGAGGTCATCGCCGGGCGGGCGTCGAGTCTCCCAGGGAAAGCGGCCGTCCAACTGGCCTACGAGTGGCGACTGTTCCGGCGCGCCCGCGAGATCGGTCCCGACGTGATGATGGCCATCGGCGAGCCCGGCGTCGTCCACGTCTCCGCGGCGCTTGGCTGTCGGGACATCGTCTTCACCGACACCGAGCACGCTACCTACCGCAAGCGCTTCGTCTACCCGATGGCCGACCGGGTCTGCAGCCCGGAGTTCTACCAGGACGACATCGGAGAGAACCACGTCAAGTACCCCGGCTACCACGAGCTCGCCTACCTGCATCCCGACCGATTCGAGCCGGACCCCACGATCGCCGAGGAGATCGGGCTCGCGCCGGACGAGCAGCTCGTCGTCATGCGACTCGTCTCCTGGGAGGCCGCCCACGACATCGGCGACGAGGGGATCGACGACATCGCCGACGCGGTCGAGCGTCTCGAAGCCGAAGGTGCGCGGGTGATCATCACTGCCGAGGGCGATCTCCCGCCGGAACTCGAGGACCGCGAGCTGTCGGTCGCTCCCGAGCGGATCCACGACCTGCTCGACCGCGCGGATCTCTTCGTCGGCGAGAGCGCGACGATGGCGACCGAGAGCGCGGTGCTGGGGACGCCGGCGATCCTCGTCTCGACGATCGAGGGGATGGGGAACGTCCGCGAACTGCGCGACGAGTACGGGCTGGTGTTCAGCTACGCCGACGAACGCCGCCACGAGCGAGCGATCCAGAAGGCGGTCTCGATCCTCGACGGCGACGAGGACTGGGCCGAGCGCCGTCGTCGACTGCTGGCCGACAAGATCGACACGACGAACTTCGTCACCGCGCTCGTCGAGGACGACGCGACGAGCGTCGACGTGTTTCGGAACCCGGCGCTACCGGATCAGTAGCGGTAGTTAGAACTGATAGAGCGATTGCTGAGAGGCCTCATCTTCGCTCGGTGGACGATACATGGTCGCGTTGTCCTTCTTGTACATCCTGAGCGCATCGTCGACATTGCTCGGCAGACCATCGCACAGACGGTCGAAGTCACGAACAGCGTTGATTATGTCTGCCGGATCGTCAGTAACCTCGTAGTGATACGTTCGGCCGCCTTTGCGTCCTTGGTTCCGTTCGTTGGAGCGAACGAGGCCCAACATGGAGAGCTGGTCGAGAAATTCGTAGAACTTCCGTTCCGAGACAACTTTGGAACCGATCGTGTTCGCGATCCGCTTGTACATCGTGTAAATCGTCTTTGTCTTGGCGTCCTTGTAGGGTTCAACGACGATCAACGTCGTCGCAAGGTAGCTGAGCCCTTGCTGGTGTGATAGTTTCTCGGTGAAGTAATCGAGGATCTCGTCGCGTTCTAGATCATCGTACGCTCTCCGAACGTGTTTTTCTCCGACCGTCTGGTCTTCCTGCATACGCGCGTATTCACCCGCCTTTTCGAGGATCCGAAGCCCCTGCCGCACGTCGCCGCGTTCTTGTCCAGCAAAGGCTGCTGCGAGCGGTAGGACGTCATCGTCCAAGACGCCGTCTTTGAACGCCAGATCGGCATAGTAACTGAGGATCGTCTGGAGTTGCGTCGCATCGTACGGGCCAAACTCGATCTCTCGTTCACCCAGCGTCGATTTGACCTTCGGTTCGAGCGAATCGACGCATTCTCGATCCGGCCGTTCGCCTCGGCGCGCGGGATATCGTAGAGGAAATCGTTGCGAGCGTCGGGCGGGATATTGTCTATTTCGTCGAGAATTATGACGATATTGCCGCCGATCTCCTCTATCTCTTCGAATACCATGTTGAATACGCGGTTGGTCCCGAGCCCGTTCGTATCGATATTCTTCTTCTCCGGACGAAGTTCGTTCAGAATTGCGGTCAGGAGCTGAAAATTCGTGTCGTAGTGCCGGCAGTTGATCGGGTCGGTGATCGTCAGCTTCACGTCGGTTTGCTCAACCTGTTCGCGAAGCTTCTCTCGCATCCACCTCGTAACTGCCGTCTTCCCGACGCCTGTCGGGCCGTATATGAATACGTTGTTCGGGTCGTGTCCGTTTGGGATATCTTGTAAGGCATTCGTGTACAGCGCAATCTCCTCGTCTCGGCAGAAGATCTCGTCGGGGTTGAACGAATCCTTCTTTAGCGGCTTCTTCCACGCAAAGATGGCGTCTCCATCGCCGAACGGATTTGTGTCAGTATTCATTATGTCTCTGTGCTGTAGATTCTGCCCTCCATCTTACTTAAAAGTTCGCCGAACCCCCGTGCAAGTGTTTCATGTGTTCTCTGAGTTTTATATACTCCCCCACCCCACCGTGCAAGTGTTCCGAGAATCACAGACACGGGGTTCTCCGTAGAAGCCGGACAGAGATTTTCGTTCGGGTATCTTGAGATAGTGTGTTGCATCAACCACTATACTAGCCTAGAATACTAATATATAATTAATGGAACCGGCATTATCAGCAGGGAGGTAGAAACAGAGATAGCAAATAATGGCCCTCTAGCTGCAGTTTGGTCTATTTGCGTTTGTACCTCGCGTTCTTTTTATACCCTGGAACCCTTCTTGTATTCTCTGCACCCTGCTCTGTGAACGGGAACACTTGCACGGTGGGGTGGGGGTGTTACTTAAAGACCGGAGATAAACCTACGTGCAAGTGTTTCATATGTTCTTCAATAATGGCGGCAGTGGCGCCTGAAAGATCTCGACCATCTCTTCCAACTCGGCTCAATTACACGCAATATGTCAACCGTTTCACTCTGGGACCCCCTCCCCCTCCGAGATTTCTGTTCAGATAGTGAGCTCTCTCTTGAGTCGTCTCAACGGAACTGCTTGTACAGCCCCGACACTAGGTTCATGCTCCGGGTGCCGTCCTGGATGCTGTAGTAGGTCCGGAGGTCGGGCGCGAACTTGGCCTTGTAGCCACAGAGGCGCTGGTTGTTCGCGCCGACCAGATCGTACTCCTCGCGACCGCGCTCGATGGCGTCGGTCATGATCCGCCAGTCGAGACGGTCGTTGACCGAGACGTTCGAATCCGTCTTGGCGCCGCCCTGCCAGCGGTAGACGGCGTCGCCGTCGTCGAGGACGACGACGCCGCCGGCGAACTCGCCGTCGACGGTACAGACGTACGGCCGGACGACGCCGTCGGGGAGTTCGCGGTGCAGCGCGCTCACCGTCTCGGGCGTGAGCAGGTAGGACTCGTCCTGCTCGTCGTGGCGCGCCTTGACCTGGTTGATGATCTGTCGGACCGCGGTGCCGCCGCCCTCGCGGATCTCGACGTCGGCGTCGGGCTCGTTGGTGACGTTGCGCCGGGCGTCGCTGCTGAACTGCGAGAGCAGGTCGTCTCGGCCGGGCGAGAGGTCGACGACGTAGGTGTGGGCCAGCTCGACGTCGAAGTCGTTCCAGGAGAACGGCCGGGGATCGTCGTACCAGGGCGACGTCCGGACGAGCGTGAACTTGGGGTTGAGCTCCGAGTCCAGCAGGTCGAGACACTGCTCGACGAACCGGGAGTGGCGACGTTCCGCCTTGCGGCGCTTGAGCTTCTCGAAGTTGACCAGCGCCGGGCCGAGGTAGCTCACCTTCAGGTCCGGCGGCGGGGAGAAGGCTGCCGCCACAGGGCCCTTGTACATCCCGAAGACGGGGAACAGCCCGACCGGCTCTTGCCCCTTGTAACCGACCAGCGGGTGAACGTCGGCCTTGGAGTGGTCGGCGAGCACCTCCAGCGCTTCGTACCGGTGGAACGGCGTGCCGTGGGGCGACCGTTCGACGAGCTGGTTCCACCGATCGCGATCCTCGCGGCCGAACACGTCGATCTCGATGCTCATTCTAGGTATCCGAGGCTGGTGAGTTGCTGTTCGACGGTCGCGTCGTCCGTGTCGACGGCGACGTCGGTGTCGTACTCGGGGTACGTGGTCGTGCCGCTCGCTTCCACGAAGGGCATGGTCGCGCCGTCCATGCGGTCGCTGGCCGGAACGCCCATCATCGCCAGTACGGTCGGAGCGACGTCGAACAGGTGGGCTGCCGACGGGCTGGCGTCGCCGACGGCGTCGCCCGCCGCGGCGAAAGTTCCGCCGATCTTGTGGTTCCAGGCCTCGCTCGGCGCGGCGAACTGCTCGCCGCGCAGCGACGCCGAAAGGTAGTTGTCGAAGTCCGCGGGGACCGTCACGACGTCGGGCGCGTCCTCGATGCGGTCGCCGTCGAACAGCCGCTCCCGGGGAACGACCGCGTCGAACACCGGATCGCCGTCGGGCGTCTCGACCGACCGCAGCGCGGAGATCAGCCGGTCGCGGACGGCGTCGTACTCGTCGGGCGGAACGACGCCGTTCGGTTCACGGCCCTGTAAGTTGATCCGGACGCCGAGCTCGATCCGGGAGCGCATGTAAGCCGTCGAGCGCTCAAAGTCGACCTGCTCGGAGGCGGCTCGCACCGCGTCGGGTGAGACGTGATCGAGGACGAAGTCGGTGAGCCCCAGGCGGTCGACGATCGCCTGGAGCCGCTGGCTCGTGAGACCGAACATCGCCGCCACTGACAGCGACCGTTCGAGCGGCGTCGGATCGCGGTCGCCGTCGTCCTGACCGTCCTGCAGTTCCTTGCGCGCGATCGAGGACCACGACGGCATCCCGCCGTCGCCGGCGGTCCGCTCGACGAATCCCCGTTCGTCGAGGAACTCGTTGACGCGGAACTCGTAGCCCTCGTACTCGCCGATCCCGTGGTCGCTGACCACCAGCACGTTGTCGGGATCGTGAGCGTCGAGGATGGCGGCGACCTCCTCGTCGACGGCCTCGTAGACACCCTCGGCGACGTCCCACTCGTCGGGATGTTCGTGGAACACCGTGTCGGTCTGCTGGAACTGGACGAAGCCGAAGTCGGGGTCGAACCGGTCGGCGAGATACCGAAACGCTCGACCGCGCATCCGCGTCAGTTCGCGGTACTCCGCGAGCTGTTCGTCGATCGGATCGTCGACCGACCGCTCCCCGTAAATGCGGTAGTCGCCGAGTTCCTCGCGCACGTCGGCGAGGATTCCCTCGGGGTGGCAGTCGGGGTTCTCGGGGGCGATATATCCGGGGATGACCGCGCCGTCGACGTCGTCCGGTGGGTAGGTGACGGGGACGTTCACCACGACGCTCGAGAAACCCCGCTGGTCCAGAAGGTCCCAGAGCGCGTGCTCGGTGACGTCGCTGCGGTTGACGACGTCCCAGTCGTAGCCGTCGAACGAGAGGAAGCTATAGGCACCGTGCTTGCCAGGGTTCACGCCGGTGTACAGCGACGGCCACGCGCTGGGCGTCCAGGGCGGGATCTGCGAGTCGAGCGTGCCCGAGACGCCGTCCTCGAAGAGCCCCTGGAGCGTCGGTGTCACGCCTGCCTCAAATAGCGGGTCTAACACCCGCGAGCAGGCGGCGTCGATGCCGATAAGCAGTGTTCGCATGTCCGGGGGGTAACCTCGGGTAGCCTTTGTTATAGATAACCTTCACGACGGCTGCCGGTTCTGGAAGAGTGCGAGCGGATCGTTCGCGTGACGTAACGACCGGCTTACCAGTAACGGGAGCTTTCTCTCGCGCTCGTCGTCAGCGTGCTCGCTGGAGCGCGGCACGACACCGCGAGATCGCGCCGCTCGGCCGCCAGCCCCAGTAGGACAGCGTTACTGCGGCTCCGTCGAAGCATCACCGCGGATCTGTCGGGGGATCGCACGCGACGCCGGCGATCGTGGCTGGCGGCAAGTAATCGAGTGCATACTACATGTATGTATTAGTAAATCTACTGCTACTATTGGTTTCGAGCCATAATCTGGTCAAAATTACTATTTGTGTAGGGTGGTCCTACCGGAGTATGGCAGACCCAAACGACGCGGACGAACGCGGTAGCCCCACCGTAGACAGACGATCGTACCTCAAGTTTGCCGGCGTAGCGGGCCTGACGGCCGGTACGACGAGCTTACTCGGCGGGACGGCGGCGGCCGCCGCGGTCGATCTCGGCGAGGAGGGACTTGAGGACGGCGACGCGATCGACGGGTACCTCGAAGATCACTTCACCAGCGGCAACGAGGTCCACGTTCCGCCGGGCGACTACGACTGGAACGGCGGCGGCCTGAGCGGCGACTACTCGAACGCCGCACTGATCGGCGACGGCGACCCGGGCGCCGTCCGGTTCCACCACCCCGAGGGCGAGTACCGGTACAACGCCGTCCGCGCCCAGAGCGGCGAGGTGCGCTTGGAGAACATCACGATCCGCGGCGCGACCGGCGGCGAGGAGGCCAAGCTCCGCGCCGAGGCCCGCGGCGCGGACGCGCGCATGGTGCTCGACAAGGTGTGGCTCCCCGACGGCGTCGTCGAGGGTGACGACGCGGTCGGCCTCTACGTCGGCGCCGACCACGCCGGGACGATCGAGTTCATCGACTGTTACGTCGAGGGATTCTCGGACAACGGTCTCTACGCCAGCGGTCCCGGCGGCAGCTACGACGACGCCGAGAACGGGAGGGTGATCGTCGAAGGCGGTCTCTACAAGAACAACAACATCTCGAACGTCCGCCTCGGATCGGACAACAGCGTCGCCCGCGAGGTGACGATGGTCCACGACGGCGCCTCGCCGCCCAACGACGGCGTCTGGAACCAGCGCAACCTTCGGATTCGCCAGCCCGGCGAGAACATCGTCGTCGAGAACTGCGACATCTACCACGACATGGATAGCTACTACCCCGTCGACATGTCGAGCCAGTTCTCGGGCGGCAGCGGCGTCATCCGGAACACCCGGATCTACACGAACTCCTCGAGCATGGCGATCGGGAACCACGGGAGCGGCTGGGGCGCGGACAACGTCCACCTCACGGGCGACGGCAGCTTCGACGTCGGCATCTCGGCGTCGGGGACGGTCACCGGCAGCAACGCTCAGCAGGCGACCGACAAGCCCCGTATCCCGATCCTCGACTACGCGGGTCGCGACGGCGCGTCGGGCTCCAGCAGCGACGGCGGCGACGATCTACCGGATATGGATCCCCACCTGGTGACGTTCATCTCGACGGCCGACGCCGGCGAGGCGAGCTACGAGTTCGTCGCCGACGGTCCGGTCGTACCGGTGCGCGTCTCGCCCTACACGAGCCCGAGCGGCAACGAGGTGCGCGCGACGAGCAACTTCACGGTCGACGCCGACGCCGAAGACGAACCTCACACCGTCACCGGCTTCACCGGGAACGGCTACGGCGACGCCTACGAGGTGTACGGGCAGGTCACTGACGTCACGGTCGACAGCCCGGACTGGATGTGGATCGAACTCGACGCTGAAGAAGTTAGCGAGGACGAACTGATCGCCCAAACGGCGCCGCCCGAGGAGGGCGGCGGCGACGACGGCCTCTCGAACGCGCTCGTGATCGACGGGACGGTCTCGGACTCCTCGAGCACGTACTCGTTCGAGGTCTCCGGCGAGGTCCGCCAGAGCGAGGAGCTGACCTCGACGCCCGCCGACGCGTCGACCTGGGACACGCTCGCCTCGAACGTCTCCAACGGGAAAGTGCTCGGCATCGTTCGCGACGGCGTCGACGGCTACCGCTACTCTGGCTCCGTCACGAGCATGCAGGTCTGCGGCGACGCGACCGTCGAGTTCGAGACGCAAGAATGAACCGCGCGGGATCGGAGCAACGGAGCTCGCCTCGCGACGGCCCTGCGGGACGTCCGCGTCCAGAGGTGGTGATCTGACGTGTCCCCCGAGGAGTGGGAGGCACTCCCGATGGACCCGGATCCCAAGGCAGATCTCGGCTACGAGCCCCTGGAGTTGGACGTCATCTCCGCGGAGAATCGAGGCGTGAACCAGTTGCTGTTCCTCCCGTCCGACGAGGAGGCGCTCCGCGCGGACGCCTTCATCGTCGCGGATGAAGGCGCAGTCTGCGACGTGCGGGACTGTCGGTAGCGGTTTTCGGAGCGGGCGAGTCTCGCGTTTTCTCTGTTCCTGCGTATTGTCGACTAGTTCTCGTTCGACGTCGCGGTCGTCCGACAGCGGCGACCGTACAACCGCCTTACCTGTCGCAAGCGAGGAATAACAAAGAGAACACGACGTAATTGCCGGACAACGCCCGTCTGCTGGCGTTGGGAACTGAATGGTCTACACGCATCGAGAGCGCGACAGCACAGCAGCGACGAGGAGAGAACGATGACCAGCGCGGAGCTCGGCCCGGACGTCGAGGTGCAGGGTGGCGCCACGGTCGGCACGCCCGGCGACGACGGCGTACCCGAAATCGGCGCCGACGCGACGATCCGGTCGGGGACGATCATCTACTCGGACGTGAAGATCGGCGACCGGTTTCAGACCGGCCACAACGCGCTGGTCCGCGAAGACACCGTCATCGGCGACGACGTCGTCGTCGGAACCAACGCCGTGATCGACGGGACGACGACGATCGGCGACGAGGTCAGCCTCCAGACCGGCGTGTACGTCCCGCCGTACACCGATATCGGTGACCAGGTGTTTCTCGGTCCCCACGCGGTCTGCACGAACGACCCCTACCCGATCCGCCGGGACGTCGACCTCGTCGGGCCGACCCTGGAGGATCACGCCTCGGTCGGCGCCAACGCGGTGTTGCTCCCCGGCGTCACGGTCGGCGAGGGCTCGTTCGTCGCCGCCGGCGCCGTCGTGACCGAGGACGTCCCGCCGGGGACGCTCGCCGTCGGCGCACCGGCGACCCACGAACCGCTTCCCGAACCGCTCGACGGCCAGAACATGATCTGAATGAGCCGAACGACTACCGACACTCCGCTGTACGACGCCGACGCATCGACCGACAAGCACGACGATCCCGACGTATCGACCGACAAGCACGACGATCCCGACGCATCGACCGAAAAGTACGACGCCGACGCGTCGATCGAGGAACGGCGCCGCGCCTTCCGATCGGGCGAGATTCCCGTCGCCGTCTACGGTCTGGGGAAGATGGGGCTGCCGCTGGCGGCCGTCTACGCCGAGACCTGCGGCAACGTGATCGGCGCCGACGTCGACGAGGACGTCGTCGCGTCGGTCAACGCCGGCGAGTGTCACGTCAAGCGCGAGCCCCAGCTGGCCGAGCTCGTCGCCGAGACCGTCGAGTCCGGCGCCCTGCGCGCGGTCAGCGACCCCGCCGAGGCCGCCGCCGAGGCGACGGTCCACGTCGTCATCGTCCCGACGCTGCTCAGCGAGGACGACGCGCCGGATCTGTCGATCCTCCAGTCCGTGATCGACGACGTCGCGACCGGGCTGGCGCCGGGCGATCTGGTCGTCGTCGAGTCGACGGTCCCGCCGCGGACCTGTTCGGACGTCGTGGCGCCGCGCCTGCGCGAGAAGAGCGGGCTCGACGAGGGCGAGTTCGGCGTCGCCTTCTGTCCCGAACGGACCGCCAGCGGGCGCGCGGTCGAGGACATCCGCGGCGCGTACCCGAAGGTCGTCGGCGGCGTCGACGCCGAGAGCATCCGCGCCGCCCGGCTGGTGTACGACGAGATCAACGACCAGGGGACGATCCCGGTCTCGGACGCGACGACCGCCGAGGCCGTCAAGGTGTTCGAGGGCGTCTATCGCGACGTCAACATCGCGCTGGCCAACGAGCTGGCCCGGATGGCCGACGAGCTGGAGATCGACGTCACCGAGGCGATCGAGGTAGCCAACACCCAGCCGTACTGCGACATTCACGACCCCGGGCCGGGCGTCGGCGGCCACTGCATTCCCTACTACCCCTACTTCCTGATCAACGGGCTGGATAGCTGGAACCGGCTGCTCTCGTCGGCCCGCGAAGTCAACGACGAGATGCCCGCGTTCACGGTGCGCAAGCTCGCCGAGGAGCTGGCGGGGGCCGGGAAGAACGTCGCCGACGCGACCGTGCTCGTCCTCGGGATGACCTACCGGGCCGGCGTCGAGGAGACCCGCGCGAGTCCGGCGATCCCGATCACCGAGCGCCTCGAAGATCTGGGCGCCGAAGTGCTGACAGTCGACCCGATGCTTTCCGACGCCGACGAGTTCGCCGGCCGCCAGATCCCGCTGGACGCGATCTACGAGCAGGACGCCGACGCCGCGGTGCTGGTCACCGCCCACGAGGACTTCGAGGGGATCGACTGGTCGGCGTTCGACCGCTCGCTCGCGGTCGTCGACGGACAGCAGACGCTCAACCTCTCGGAGACGCCGCATCGCCAGTACACGATCGGCGTCGGACAGCAAGCCAAGATCGGCGCCGGCGGTCGACGGGGCGACCGGTCCGACGCCGCGGATCCCGTCGATCCCGAGCGAATCGGCGACGGCGGCGTCGACGCCGGTGATACCGCGGGCGATCCTCCGGACGAATGCTAGACGACCACTCGTTCGCGCTGTGTCTCACCCACGACGTCGACCGGCCGTACAAGACCTACCAGTCGGGGTACTACGCCGTCGCCGACCGCGACCCATCCCACCTGCTGTCGGCGCTGCCGGGCCGGAACCCCTACTGGCAGTTCGAGGAGCTGATGGCCCTGGAGGAGTCGCTCGACGTCCGGTCGGCCTTTTACTTTCTCGACGAGCAGAACCTGTTTCGCGATCGGCCCGTCCGAGACTGGTTCGACCCGGGCAACTGGAAGCGCTACGCCGGCCGGTACGACCTGTCGGATCCCGCCATCGTCGACCTGATCCGCGACCTCGACGAGGGTGGGTGGGAGGTCGGACTCCATGGCTCCTACGAGTCTTACGACGATCCGGAGCGACTGGCCGGCGAGAAGGAACGAATCGAGTCGATCCTCGGCCGCGAGATCGTCGGCGGGCGCCAGCACTACCTCAACCTCGACGACCCCGACACCTGGCGTCACCACGCCGACGTCGGGCTGAAGTACGACGCCAGCCTCGGCTCGTCGAGCACGTACGGGTTCCAGTACGGCGACGAGCCGCTCCGGCCGTTCGGCGACGAGTTCGTCGTGTTCCCGCTGACGATCATGGAGGTCGCGCTCCCGAATCCGACCGAGCACTTCGAACGCGCGTGGGGAGAGTGCCAGGCGGTACTCGACGAGGCTCGCGAGCGCGATGCGGTCGCGACGATCCTCTGGCATCCGCGGTACTTCAGCCAGCGCGACTTCCCCGGCTACCGGGAGCTGTACCGCCGCATCGTCGAGTACGCGCTGAGCGAGGGCGCCTGGGTCGGCCCGCCGGCGGACCTGTACGCTCAACTCGATCACCCCGACGGATACGATGGGGGGAGCGCAGTCGGCGGAAAGGAATCTGAGGAGCGCGCGCCGACAACGTCGAACTGATTTTCTTCGATTCCCCGGATCGTTCACTAATCGAAAGTAATACTCTATATGAGTAATACTGACGACGGTGAGCGGATCGTCACCGTCACCGAGAAGGGCCGGGCGACGATTCCGAAGCCGCTGCGGGAGAAACACGGCATCTCGGCGCCCTGACGCGTGAAATTCGTCGAGAGCGAGGACGGAGAAATCATCGTCCGCCCGGTGGGGACGATGCGCGAGTTCTGGGGGCTCGAACGGTCGGACGACGAGGATCGTTCCGCGACGAAGATGCTTCGCGAGGAGCGGGAGCGGACGACGACTTCGACGAAGTCGACGGTAACGACGCCTCGATCGAGCGGTTTCGGGACGAACCGGTCTGAGTTGGCAGCCGGGGAGGGGTGCTTCCGCAATTTCTGCTTCTGGGTCGGCGCACCGAGTTCGTCACGCGTTAACAATTAACAGAGGGGCGGGGGGAGGGGGGTTTCCGCAATTCCGGAATCTTCCCGTACCCCCCGGCCTGCCGCCGAGGTCGGTGATGATATAAAGAATCCCCGTGACGGAACTCTTTGGACTTGGTTCAGTTCGAGATACCGCCGGAGTGTCTCGGTTTGCTGTATTACTAGATCCGGCTACTACTACTACTACCAAAACAGCTATAATATAATAACAAGAGCGAAGCGGAGTTCGAGGCCGTTCGAATGAAGCTGCGGCTTCGACTGCCGTTCGCGCTCTCTACCCCACCCCCACCGTTTCGCGATAATTGCGGAAACCCCCCTCCCCCCGTGTTTTATAAACGAACCGGGATTGCAGAAATTGCGGAAATTGCGGAACGGGGGGTTTTATAAGCGGCAATCCTGACAGTCGAGATATGCCTCAGTTCGGCGAGTCGGGAGACGTGCTAGCGCACGACGACGCGCTGAAGGACGACTGGACGCCCGACGAGCTCCCCGAGCGGGAGGAGGAGCTGGCAGACATCCACTACGTCCTCGAACCGGCGTCCCGGGGGTACACGCCGCACAACGCGTTCATCTACGGCCCCGCCGGCCAGGGGAAGACGGTCGCGACCCAGAACAAACTGACCGAGTTGCAGGAGTTTCTGGGCGACAGCGCCGACATCGACGCGGAACTGCACACCTTTTTCGTCAACTGCGCGGACCTGACGTCCTCGTACCAGGTCGCCGGAGCGCTGCTCAAGGAGATTTCGCCGGAGTGGGACGAGCGCCCGCGCGGGCACGGGCTCTCGAATCTCTTCGACTGGATCTTCGAGCGGATGGAGGAGATCGGCGGGACGATCGTCGTCGTGCTCGACGAGATCGACGTGATCGGCGACGACGACACGATCCTCTACAAGCTTTCCCGCGCGAAGGCGAACGGCGACATCGAGGACGTCCGGCTGTCGGTACTCGGCATCTCCAACGACTTCGACTTTCACTCGAATCTCTCTCAACGGGTCAAGGACACGCTCTGCGAGGAGGAGATCCGATTCGCCCCCTACAACGCCGGCCAGCTACGCGCGATCCTCACCCGCCGCGCGGAGATGGCGTTCCACGACGGCGTCCTCGAAGACGACGTGATCCCGCTGTGTGCGGCCTACGCCGCTCAGGACAACGGTTCCGCCCGGCAGGCGATCCGGCTCCTGTACAAATCGGGGACGGAAGCTCAGACCGCGGGCGACGACGTCGTGACGGAAGAGCACGTACGCGACGCTCGCGAGGAGATCGAGCGCAACGCGCTCCTGGAAGGACTCAAGAACCTCACCGTCCAGGAGCACTCGTCGCTGCTGTCGGTGGCCGCGCTCGAAGCCAAGGGCGAGACGCCCGCGCCCACGAAGGAGATCTATTCGGAGTACAAGTCGATCACTACCGCGATCGACGTCGACGTGACGACGATGCGCAGCGTCCGCGACCACCTGCAGGCGCTCGATCTGTACAGCTTTCTGGAGGGATCGAAGAAAACCGGCGGCAAGCGCGGCGGCGAGCGCTGGATGTTCGAGCTCAACATCGACCTCAACGTCGTCCTCGACGTGCTGAGCGACAACGCGCGGTTCGAGGACGTCGTCGACGACATCGAAGGCTCCGCGAAGCGGAACGGACGACTCTGAAGCGAACGACGTTCCGGTAGCCCGTAGAACGAACAGCGTCCCGATCGTGGACCGATCCCGGGAATTGCGGAAATTGCGGAAACCCCCCTCCCCCTGTTCGTCCCACGGCAAAATCTTGCGAGAGGGTCACATCCCGGAGACGGCGGAGAACGCTCGCACTTCCGGTAAGAAGGAGATAACAAAGGCCGGTCTCGCTGGAACACAGACAGAACCACCGAATGAGAGTCGAGCGCTTAGATATCTCGGAGTGGAGCGACGCGCTCCCGAACTCGGGAGTCGAACTGTTTCAGACGCCGGAAGCGCTGTCGGTGCTCGACGAGCACGCGACGGGCGAACTGCGACTGTACGGCGGGTTCAAGGGTCAGCAACCGATCGGCCTGTTTCCGCTGCTCGTTCAGGACCGGTCGATCGGCTCGGCCGTGCTGTCGCCGCCGCCGGGCTTCGGCGTCCCGCGGATGGGGCCGCTGGTGATGCCGACCAGCCCGAAGCAGCGCAAGCGCGAGAAGGTGAACAACTCGTTCGTCGAGGAGGTGCTGGACGACGTCGGCGTCGACGACTCGCTGACGCTGTTCCGGACGATCTGCGGGACGGGCTACGACGACCCGCGCCCGTTCTCGTGGGCCGACCTCGACGTCGGGACGCGGTTCACCTACCAGCTCGATCTGGCCGACGAGTCGCCCGACGACGTGCTGACGTCGTTCAGCAAGAGCCTCCGGCGGGAGATCCGCGACGGCGAGGACATCGACGTCGAGATCGGCGAGGAGGGGCTCGACGGCGCCCGGGCGGTGTACGAGGACACGAAGATCCGCTACCAGGAACAGGACAAGACGTTCCCGCTGTCCTGGGAGTACGTTCGCGACCTGGTCGACGCGCTCGACGAGCGCTGTCGGGTGTACGTCGCGCGCACGGCCGACGGCGAGTTCCTCAGCGGGATCACGGTGCTGTACTCCGACGAGGCGGGGTACTTCTGGCAGGGCGGCACCCGGGCGACCCACGAGAACGTCAGCATCAACAGCCTGCTACACTGGCGGGTGATCCGGGACGTGATCGAGGATCCGCCGATGGACTCGGTGACGAAGTACGACCTGATGGGTGCCAACACCGAGCGGCTCTGCCGATACAAGAGCAAGTTCGGCGCCGATCTGGTGCCGTACTACGTCGTCGAGTCCCAGGGGACGGGGATGGACGTCGCCAAGCGCGCCTATCGAATGGTATCCAGATGACTTCGGACCTGTCCGACGCCGTCTCGACCGGGGACCGGTCGCCGCAGGCGCTGCCCGAGGACGACGCGGATTCGGAAGCCGGCGGCGCGGTGGCTGGCAGCGACGCGACTGCGGACGATGCCGGCGTCGAGTGGGAAGATGGCAGTGCCGGAACGGACGACGACGAGCCCCTGCGCGTGCTGAATCTGGTGACGAACGACGACGCCCGGTTCTACAAGCAGCAGGTGTCGGTGCTCGAAGACCTGGGCGTCTCCTGTACCACGCTGGCGGTGCCCAGCGATCGCGAGCACGGCGCTGGCGGCGTCGACGGCCGATCGGTGGAGGACTACGTTCGGTTCTACCCACAGACGCTGAAACGTTCGTTCGAGGACTTCGACCTGATCCACGCCAACTACGGGTTGACCGGGCCGGCGGCGGTGCTCCAGCCGAACCTCCCGGTCGTGCTCTCGCTGTGGGGGTCGGACCTGCTGGGAACGTACGGGCCGGTCAGCAAGCTCTGCGCCCGGCGGAGCGACGCGGTGATCGTCATGAGCGACCAGATGGCCGACGCGCTGGGACAGGACTGCCACGTCATCCCCCACGGTGTGGACCTCGACAAGTTCGCGCCCCAGCCCCAGCGCGCCGCGCAGGAAGAACTCGGCTGGGACCCCGACGCCCGCCACGTGCTGTTCCCGTACGCGCGCTCGAAAACGGTCAAGAACCCCGCCCGAGCAGAGCGGGTCGTCGCGGCCGCCCGCGAGCGTCTTGCGAATTCCGTCGAACTGCAGACCGTCTCCGGCGTCCCCCACGACCGGATGCCGACGTACATGAACGCCGCCGACGCGCTGTTGCTCACGTCCGACCGCGAGGGATCGCCCAACTCCGTCAAGGAAGCGATGGCCTGCAACCTCCCCGTCGTCTCGACGGACGTCGGCGACGTCCGCCAGCGGCTCTCGGGCGTTCGCCACTCCTTCGTCGGGCTGGACGACGCCGAACTGGTCGACTGTCTGGTGTCGATCCTCGACGCCGGCGTCGAGTCGAACGGCCGCGAGGTCGTCCGCGAGCTGAGCGTCGAGCGCACGGGCGAACAGATCAGGGACGTGTACCGCGACGTCGTCGAATCGTGACCGGCGTCGAATCGGGGAAAAAACAGCCGGCCCAAATCGTATCGAGCCGCGATCGATACCGAGCCGAACGCAGACGCGATCGATACCAACTGACCTACCATGAGCACTGACACGGATCGCAACGAGTCTCGCGGAACCCGCCGAGCACGTATCGCGCTGCTGGTCGGCTTCGTCGCGCTGACGACCGCCGTGATCGCTGCCCACCGGTCGCCGGCTCGGAGCTACGAGCTGTCGATCTACGAGGCGACGCCGCTGCTGTTCTGGGGCGGCGTCGGCGTCGCGGCGCTGATCGGCGTCGGCATCGCCGTCCGGGGTCCGGCGTCCCGCCGCATCGGGCAGGCGGCGACGCTGCTCGCTGGCGCCAGCGTGCTCTCGGTCGCGTCGTTGCCGATCCTGCGGGGCTACTACTTCTACGGCAAGGGCGACCCGTTAAGCCACCTCGGCTGGGCGCGGATGTTCGAGATCGGCGCGTTACACCCTGCCGGAATGCGCTACCCCGCCATCCACTCAATCTCGGTGCTGCTATCGAGCGTGACCGGCCTCGAACTGCGGCTGACGATGATGCTGACAGTCGCCGTCTTCTTCCTCGTATTCCTGCTGTTCGTTCCGCTCTGCGTCGCCGCGATCACCGACACGGGGCCGGCGATCGCCGTCGGCGCCGTCTCCGCGCTATTGCTGATGCCGATCAACAACCTCGGGACTCACGCGGTCGCGTACCCGACGACTCAGGCGATCATGTTCGCGCCGGTCGTGCTCTACCTCGCGATGGGGTACGCGAGCGACCGCGGCGATCACCGACGGCTGATTGGCAACGCCACCGGCGTCGGCCTGCTGCTGGCGCTCTCGACGACCGCGGTCGTCCTGTTGCACCCTCAGCAGGCGTTGAACCTGGTCGGTGCGTTCGTCCTGATCGCGACGCTCCAGTACCTCTACCGGCGACTCGGACGCGACCACCCGATCGCCGCGCACCGCCGGCTGTACGCCCAATCGGGGCTGTTCGCGCTGGTGTTCCTGTTGTGGTCGGCCCGCCTCGAACGGGTGTACGCGGCGGCGGCTGCGATCGCGTCGGGGCTGCTATCGGCGTCGCAGCCGGGGGGCGCCGTCGCCAGCCGCGCGAGCTCGCTGACGCTGCTGGGCGGGAGCCTCGAGGAGATGTTCGTCAAACTGTTCGGCGTCAGCCTCGTGTACGCGGTGCTCGCGGCGGTGTTGGCCGTCGCGGTGCTGGCCGGCGGCGTCGGCCGGATCGACGACGACGGGACGGCGTACCTCGAGTACCTGATCCTGACGGGTGTGCCCGCAGCCGGGTTCTTCGTGGTGTTTCTGCTTGCCAACGCCAAAACGCAGTACTTCCGCTATCACGGATTCTTGATGGCGATCGTGACGATTCTCGGCGCAGTCGCCCTGACCGTCGGGATCGACCGTCTCCGCGGCGTCCGGGGGCGCAGCGTGCTCTCGGGCGCCCTCGCGATCGCGTTCGTGGCGTTCCTGGTGCTGCAGGCGGTGGCGTTCTACCCGTCGCCGTACATCTATCAGCCAAACAGTCAGGTGACCGAAGCCGAGGTCGACGGCTACTCGGCCGCGCTGGAACACCGCAACGAGTCGACCGCGTTCGCCGGCATCCGATCCGGTCCCCGCCGGTTCATCGATCTCCACTACGGGACGACAACACCGGCGGCGGAGCGGATCTCCTGGCGCCGCTACGTCGTTCCGCAGGGGCACTTCCGGAACGGGACCGTCGAGTCGGCGTTCGACGGCCCCACGTACGTTCCGGTGACCGAGGCCGACGTCGAGCGCGAGACCGTTCTCTACGAGGGGTTCCGGTACAACGAAGCCGGATTTGAGCAGCTCGAACAGGAGGCCGAGATCGACCGGGTGCAGGCGAACGATCAGTTCGAGCTGTACCTCGTCGATCCGAACGCCAGCGTCGGCGGCTGAGATCCGTCTTCGGTCGGACACTCGCCGTGAGGTGCCGCCTTCGGTCGGATGCCTACTGTCGGGGTCAATCGGACGCCCACACTCGGGTAGGAACCGTCTTCGACCGGACTGACATCGACGCGAGCGGCGCAACCGGCCTATAACAAAACCTGCGCTGGGGGAGGTGAGAGACGAGCATGGCCAAGCGACACGGTGGGCGACGCCGCGGCGTCGGCAGCCCGGAGCTGTCGGGACGAACTGTACTGGTGACCGGTGGCGCGGGGTTCGTCGGCAGCCACCTGGTCGAGGCGCTCGCCGGCGACAACGAGGTCCGGGTGCTCGACGATCTCTCCGCCGGCCGGGCCGAACACGTCCCGCCGGGCGTCGAGCTGATCGAGGGCGATGTCCGCGACCCGGACGTGCTCGGGTGGGCGATGTCGGACGTCGACGTCGTCTTCCACGAGGCCGGACTGGTCAGCGTCGACCGCTCAGTCGAGGAACCCGCCGAGAGCCACGAGACGAACGTCACGGCGACCGTCAACCTGCTGAGTCAGGCGCGCGAGGAGGATGCCCGGGTCGTGCTGGCGTCCAGTTGCGCGATCTACGGCGATCCCGAGTCGGTGCCGGTCGCCGAGGAGGACGCCAAGACGCCGACCTCGCCGTACGCCGTCGACAAGCTGGCGATCGACCACTACGCCCGCACCCATGACGACCTGTACGACCTCGACGCCGTCGCGCTCCGATACTTCAACATCTACGGCCCGCGGCAGGCCGGCGGCGACTACAGCGGCGTCGTCAAGGCCTTTCTCGAACAGGCCCGCGCCGGCGAGCCGATCACGGTCCACGGCGACGGCGAGCAGACCCGCGACTTCGTCCACGTCTCCGACGTCGTGCGAGCGAATCTGGCGGCCGCCACGACCGACGAGACAGGCCGGGCGTTCAACGTCGGCACCGGCCAGAGCACGTCGATCCGCCGGCTCGCGGAGGCGATCCGCGACGCGGTCGGCTCGGACTCCGAGATCGTCCACACCGATCCGCGAGCCGCCGACGTGCGCCACAGCCGGGCGGACGTGACTCGCGCGCGCGAAGAACTGGGATTCGAGGCGACCGTCTCGCTGGAGGACGGGCTGACGACGCTGGTGGAGTAACAGTCTGCCCACAGCCCCGTCCAGAGTGAACACCCCCGACCAGAGTGAACGGGGGTGTCCAGAGTGTATTATAGAACTGTAACCCGCTCACCCCCACAGAGTGAATACCGTTATAATTGGATCTATGAAATACTCCCGGAGTCTCACCGCTCTTCAGAGACATCGATATTGTCGGTTTCCGAGAACGCTTCTATCACACGCTCACCCTTCACGTCTAGCTGGTACTGTTTGTACTTCCCACCAGCCCTACCGGCGTTTTTCTTGTTGACAGTAGCTAATCCGATCAGATCAAGCTCCGACATGTGGTCCCGAAGGGCTCGATTCGAGAGCGGATCGGTCGCATGCTGGTTACAGACCATCCGGTAGTACTCGTAGAGGTCCTTGGTCCGAATCGGCGTCTCCCCCTTGCGCTCGGCGATCGCAAGGGCGTGAAGTGCGTACTTCCCCTGAGGGGAGAGTCCCCCGATCATCTCGGAAACACGGCCTCGCTCGACGATCCCTTTGGCCTGTTCGACGTGTTCTTCGGTGAGTTTGTCAGCGCCTTCGCGCCGGGCGATATCGCCGGCTTCGCGAAGGATATCGATCGCCTGCCGTGCACTGCCCTTATCTTGAGCGGCGTAGGCGGCAGACAGTGCGATGGGTGCATTATCGTACGCTTCGTCGTAGAGTCCTTTTTCAGCGCGCTGGGAGAGGATCTCCCGCAACTCGTCAGATTCGTACGCGGGAAAGAGGATTTCCTTCTCACAGAGCGAGTCCTTGACCTTCGCGGACAGATCGTCACGGAATGAGAAATCGTTACTGATCCCAATAACGCCCAGATTCGCCTCGTCGATCTCGGGACGAGCGAGCTTGTAGAGGATCGTATCGTCGTCTCCGACGTTATCTACCTCGTCAAGTACGATAAGGACAACTCCGCCGATGGCGTCGAGTTCCTCGAAGAGCCAGTTGTAAATGTCACTCGGAGCGTGGCCGCGCGTGGCGACTTGGTTCTGGTCGTCGCGAAGTTCGTTCAGGAGTTCGATTGCGACTTGATACGACGACGTTAGCACTTCACAGTTGAGATAAACGATGGATAGGTCGATATCGGCGTCGTGCTCTTCGTTGTGTTCTTCGACGTCTGTTTGGAGCCAATCAAGCATATACCTCGTCGTCGCGGTTTTCCCGGTGCCCGTTTTTCCGTATATGAAGATGTTATTCGGATTCCATCCGTTGAGGACTGGTTCGAGCGCGGATGCGTACTCGTTGATCTGTCCGTCCCGTTCGATCAACTCCTCCGGTTGGAAGTCTTCGACGTCGAAGACATCTCGATCCGTGAAAATATTTTGAGCGGTGTTGAACGGAGATCGTCGTGACATGATGACGTGTATGAGACTTCTCCTATATTAAACCACACTTCCGCTGTTTCCGCTGTTCTACGTTCTTTATATACCACCCCCACCCGTCGTTTCCGCTGTTCTCGAGGGATCGCGAGGCAGTGTCATGAGAACCCACGATATCCACGTCTCCCCGATATTTCCGCAGCTCGGGCAGCCTGCATACCGCATATATAATTAATTTATTCCTTTGGGTAGTGGTGGTTGTTGCCCCATAGAGGATTCACCTACACGTCTAATACTGCTGTTGACGTCCGATAACGCAGCTAACCGATGTACTCGCCAGTATTACTTATATACTGCACAGAGTCGCCCGATATCACGTCTTCCTTCCTTATCCAAGAACAGCGGAAACGACGGGTGGGGGTGTAAGACGCTGAAGAGAATCAGCTGCTACCGCGAGAAAATTGAAGCCGCTACTCTCGCACTTTCTCGTTTTGCTGCGTCCCCTCGCTCACGTTCGCGCTCTCGCTCGCTTTCGCGTTCCGCTGGCGCACCCGCGCCAGCGCCTCGAAGTAGTGGTCGATCTCGCGGTCGCGCTCGTCGAGGATCGTCTCCAGTTCGCGCCGCGAGAGGTCGACGGGGAACGTCATCGCGAGCTTGACGTCCTCGCCGTCGAGGCCGATCATCACCTGTCGGTCGCCGCCGTCGCGGTGCCAGCTGACGTGCACCTGCTCTGGGTCCATCGTTGACATCGGCGACTCACTCCACGGTGACGCTCTTGGCGAGGTTTCGCGGTTTGTCGATCGGGCGATCCAGGTAGTCGGCGACGTGGTACGCGACCAGCTGGAGCTGGACGTTCGCGAGCACGGCGGCGACGTCCGGGTGGGCCTCCGGGATCGTCAGCGCGGCGTCGACGGTGTCGATCACTTCCTGGTTCTCCTCGCTGACGACGCCGATCACGGGCGCGCCGCGGGCCTGAACCTCCCGGACGTTGCTCAGCGTCTTCTCGGTGTGCCGGCCGGTGAACACCGCGAACACGGGCGTGTTCGGCGTCACGAGCGCGAGCGGGCCGTGCTTGAGCTGCCCGGCGGCGAAGCCCTCTGCGTGCTCGTAGGTGATCTCCTTGAACTTCAGCGCGCCCTCCATCGCGACCGGGTGAGCGACGCCCCGACCGATGAAGAAGTAGGAGTCCATCGCTCGGTAGCGGTCGACGACCTCCATCGCGCGCGTCTCGTCGAGCACCCGCTGGACCGTCTCGGGCAGCGTCGACAGCTCCGCGAGCAACTGCCGACTGTCGTCGCTCTCCGAGTCGGCAACGTCGCGAGCGAGCCGTTCGGCCAGCAGCCCCAGCGAGGCGACCTGCGAGGAGAACGTCTTCGTCGCGGCGACGCCGATCTCAGGCCCGGCACGGATGAACATCGCGTCGTCGCACTCCCGTGCGGCCGTCGACCCGACGACGTTGGTCAGCGCGAGCGTGCGTGCGCCGCCTTCGGCCGCCCGGCGCAGCGATTCGAGGGTGTCTGCGGTCTCGCCGCTCTGGGTGACGCCGATCACCAGCGTGTCCTCGTCGACGGGCGCCGGCGACATGGCGTACTCGCCGGCGCGGAACGTCTGGGCGCTGACGCCGCGCCGAGCGAGCAACTGCTGGCCGTACAGTGCGGCGTGGTAGCTCGTCCCACAAGCGACGAACTGGATCGAAGAAACGTCCGCGAACGTCCCCGGCGGGAACTCCTCCAAGCTGACGCCGTCGGCGCCGGACGCGGGGACGTCGTCGCTCGACGGCGTGTCGTCATCCGCGCTGGAGGACATGACCGCCTCGCTGCCGTCGGTGACGATCGGCTCGCCGTCGTCGCTGACGTCGATCCGGCCCTCGATCGTCTGGGCGAGCGCGGTGGGCTGCTCGCTGATCTCCTTGCGCATGAAGTGGTCGTACCGGCCCTTCTCGGCGTCCTCGGCGACCCAGTCGACCGTCCGGACGTCGCGGTCCAGCGGGTCGCCCTGGCTGTCGACGATCTCGTAGCTCCCGTCGGTGACGGTCACGATGTCGCCGTCCTCGAGGTAGACGACCCGGTCGGTGAACTCCAGAAACGCGGGGACGTCGCTGGCCAGGTAGTGGCAGTCGTCGTCGATCCCCAGCACGAGCGGCGAGCCCTGCCGAGTGGCGTAGACCGCGTCGGTCTCGTCGGTCATCGCCGCGATGGCGTAGCTCCCCTGGAGCTGTTCGGCCATCCGCCGGAAGGCGACGTCGAGATCGAGCCCGCGGCCGACGTGCTCCTCGAGCAGGTGCGGAATCACCTCGGTGTCGGTGTCGCTCTCGAATTCGTGTCCGCGCTCGCGAAGATCGGCCTTCAGCGCCTCGTGGTTCTCGATGATCCCGTTGTGGACGACGGCGATCGATCCCGTACAGTCGGTGTGTGGGTGGGCGTTGGCGTCGGTCGGCGGCCCGTGGGTGCTCCAGCGGGTGTGACCGATCCCCATCGACCCCTCGGGGGGCGACCGCTCGACGCGGTCCTTGAGCTGGTCGATCTTCCCCTCGCGCTTGTGGACCGCGAGGCCGTGGCCGTTCTTGATCGCCACGCCTGCGGAGTCGTACCCTCGGTACTCCAGATTTTCGAGGCCGGTCAGCAGTTCGTCGACGGCGTCGCCGCGCCCGATTCGCGCGGTGATTCCGCACATCGTCATCCACCCCCCGTATCGGAGCCTCGGCGGTCATCAGCGCCAGTCCGAAGGTGGTTCGAGCGACAGTGCGGTGAGTTCGCGTCGCGGCGGAAATGGTTCGAGTGACGGTGCGATCGGTCGTGTCGTGAGTGCGTTGCGGACATGGGTTTCTCGCGCGGTACGCCCCGGCGGTTCCGGGAACTGAACACTGCCCCTGTCCCGTGCGCCACTCTTTGTTATTGATCCGGTGCCAGTAGGGCAGAAGGTCCCTAGCACGGATAGGTTAGTTGTACGACCTATGAACAGCCTGTGACGACCGCAGCGATTGCACCGTCGTACCGCACAGCGTGATGCCGTGGATCGTCATCACTTTGGGCAGTCCGTTACGTCGTCTCACCCAGTACGTCGCTGTCAGCAGCGCTGTCTTCTCCGCCGACATACATCCGAAAGTGACGGCTTCGCCGCTGACTGCTCGGCTGCGCAGACGCTTTGCGTCAGTCACTACTCAGTCGCTGTGCACCAGCCGAGAACGACGCACGGGATGCTGAACGGCCCTCAGTCCTCGCGCGACTGGAGAACGGCACAGCCCGCCAGCGCGACGAGCATCGCGAGGACGATGACAGTCTGAACCCAGTCGGCCGGGAACAGTCCGGCCTGACCGATCAGGAACAGTCCGCCGCCGATCAGCGTGATGCTCAGGTAATAGCGCGGCCAGACCGTCTCCTCGTCGGACTGGTTGTCGAGGTACTCGTCGAGCTGGTCGGCGTTCTCGCCGAGCTCGATCGTCCCCCGGTTGCGATCGAACTCGACGATGCCGGCGTCGTCCATCTTCGGCAGGTGGCACTGGTAGAGCCCGACGTACACCCGTTTTCGCTCCCCCGACGTCAACGCCGACACCGACTTGTCGTTCTCGAGGGCGGCCACGTGTTCGGCCAGCTCGCCCAGATCGACGGTCCCGTTCTCCTCGCGCCTGACGTACCGAAGCACCAGGCGCCGGCGCTTGTTCTTCAGTATCTCGAAGACGATATCGAGCGGAAGCGGCTCCGGTTCGGCGGACTGTTCCGACTCCGCCGGCTCCTCCTCGGGTTCGACTTCGCCCTCGTCGTTCGTACGTTCCGTCTCGGGAACGTCCATGTCACTGCTGGTCATACGCCCCGGTCTCGCGGGTCGACGATTGCTGGTTGGTAGCGCACTCGTACGATTCGTACATCCCCATCATGTTTTTGTAGGCACGTTGCCGCTTCTCCTCCCCGTCACTGGTCGGCGGGTCCCTCGGCGTCCCCGTTCTGTACGATTGAGTAATCAACGCCCCGCATTTTAAAGTTAATTAAACCAAGGTGATGCTTCCGAACGTAACTGGGTGGTGCATCTTAACCGAATCAATTGCGTCGCTACTCGAAACTGCTTCGAGGTAAGTCTCCGCTACGGGTTTACCGTCCGAGAGAATCTCGTCAGCGCCGCCGCCACACCAGTCGCCCGCCTCCGGACTGCTTCGGTGCGTCGGCGTCGATCGTCGGCGTCGCGGGAGCGGTAGGAGGCTTTTACTCATCATCCTGATCGACAAGGAGATGTATACTTACGTGGGTGAGCGAAGCAACTCGCAGCAATGTCGGAGGAATACGGATCTAAGGGGGAGCAGGGAGACGCCGACGCACCGATCGAGTACGACCGGCTGTTCTCGTTGCTCTCGACGGCGCGGCGCCGATACGCGCTGTACTGCATCACCGAGACGCCGACGCCGGCGCTCTCGACGACCGACCTGGTCGACGAGCTGGCCGCACTCGAGGGGCGGGCGTCGGACGAGATCCCGCCCCGCGACGAGATCGAACTGACGCTTCGTCACACCCACTTGCCGAAGCTCTCGGCGGCCGGCGTGATCGACTACGACCCCGAGCGATCGGTCATCAGATACCGTGGCGGTCGACGCGTCGACCGCTGGCTCGACCGGACGATGGCCGCCGAACTTGACCAATCGATGAACTGATCGAAATGACGAGTTGATAGATACGACGGGTTTATGAGCGCGGTTCCTACGGAATTGACGGCAAGTTCGGGATGTCTGCCATAATATTTTTATTTCGTGCGGTGTATTACCATTGGACAGGGAGCGTTTCCGGCCAGCACTGGCGCCAACCCGAGTCCCCATGAGAGATACAGATTATCACGACGGTCGCGACGAGCACCGATCCGACGCGCACCGCTTCGAGTGGTCCGACGACGCCGCCCTCAGCATCGCCGTCATCGAGGCCGTCGCGTCAGTTTCGGGGCGTGACCCGATCGAGATCGAACCCATGAACAGGTACGTCGATCCGGACGCGCTCGACGAAATCTTCGAGCGCGACGACGCCGCGGCGTCGGTCCATGGTCGGATCTCGTTCCCGCTCGAGGAGTATCTCGTGGTCGTTCACAGCGACGGAGAAATTCTGGTGTATCCGCCGGAATAGACGTCGATACGGGCGTTACCTCTGGATTTCGAGATGATCGATTTTCCCGTCGTCCCCTCAAAACAGCTGGGGTCGCCTCGCAGCTCCGCCCCTCGTGCGGAAGCGATGCCGTCCCGATCTACTGTTCGTCCATCGCCTGGACCTGCTCCTGGTAGCGATTTCGAATCGTCACGACGGTCACCTGCGCGACGTCGGCGACCTCGCGCTGGGTGAGCTCCTGGTCGCAGCGCTGGGCGGCCAGGTAGATCGCGGCGGCCGCACAGCCCGTCGGCGACTTGCCCGAATGGAGGCCGCTGTCGACGGTCACGTCGACGATCTCCTTGGCGAGCTGGCGAACCTCCGAGTCGATGTCGAGCTGCGAGCAGAAGCGCGGCAGGTACTGCTTGGGGTCGACCGGCTCCATCACGAGGTTCAGCTGCTGGGAGATGTGCCGGTACGTGCGGCCGATCTCCTTGCGCTCGACGCGTGAGACCTCCGCGACCTCGTCGAGGCTGCGCGGGATCTCCTCCTGGCGGCAGGCGGCGTACAGCGCCGCGGTCGCGACGCCCTCGATCGACCGGCCGCGGATCAGGTCGGCGTCCAAGGCCTTCTGGTAGATGACGCTGGCGACCTCCCGCACCGAGTGAGGGACGCCCAGCGCGCTCGACATCCGGGAAATCTCCGAGAGTGCCTGCTTGAGGTTGCGCTCGCCGGCGTCGCCGGTTCGAATGCGCTGTTGCCACTTTCGCAGCCGCCGCATCCGGCTGCGCTGTTCGGGCTGGATCGTTCGCCCGTGGGCGTCCTTGTCGCGCCAGTCGATCTTGGTGGTCAACCCCTGGTCGTGCATCAACTCCGTCGTCGGCGCCCCCACCCGCGAACGCTCCTGGCGCTCGGAGTGGTTGAACGCGCGCCACTCCGGCCCGTAGTCGATCGACTCGTCCTCGACGACCAGGCCACACTCGTCGCAGACGAGTTCGTGTCGGTCGGAGTTGTGGACGAGCGTCCCCGAGTTACACTCGGAGCACGTCGACCCTTCGCGGGACTCTCCCTCTTCTTCGTCCGTGTGTTGCTTCGATCGGCTGTATGTATTCATGTTTGACATGGTGTCCTCGGGACCGTTCCTCCCCCTGATGATACATTTATATCGGATGCCACCGCCGAGGGGTACTTAATCATCAGTGCTGTTCGTTCCTCAAACGGGGTGTGTCACCCTTAGTTATAAACTCGCTACAGCGGTTCCCGCCGGTCGACGCGAGGCTTACCGCTGCGGGCGATTATGCGGCGTCTAAGCTAAGTATGCACTACCGGATCATCCGTCTATTTGCGCGCACGCGCGGAAGGGCGGACTCGACCCTACTCGGCTCGTGACGTACGGTGCGGGTATGATACCGTCCCCGCGCCGAAACACGTCGGCTTACTACTTGCGGCGGAGTCACGGCCCCAGACAGGTTGATAGTCTCCCGACACTACACCGGGGGTCGTCGGCTTCCGGATCGATGCCGCATTCGTCACGGGTCGGTCGATCCATCGTTCTGATCGACAGCGTAGGGTTGCGGATGTGGATACGAATTATCGATCGAGGCTGAGATCGAGGATCGGAGACGCCCGCTCGCGTCTCCGGTTAGGACGCCGCCGTCGCCCAAACGAGCTGCATCCAAATCACAATGTTTGCACATTGTAGACATTCTATGCGCGTCTCGCCGTCAACACGTGCGATAATTATATACCAGTTGATTGCGCACCGGTACGTATCGACCGGAGCACAGTGCGCACATTGCAGACACTCCAGACATTCCACACATTGTAACGATGGATCGAACGAACGCAGTCAGCGTGGCGCTACAGAAAGGCGGCGTCGGGAAGACGACGATCGCGATCAACCTCGCCGAGCGGCTCGCCGCTCGCGGCGACGAGGTGCTGCTGGTCGACCTCGACCAGCAGGGGAACGCGACCGAGGGCGTCGGACTGGCCGACGCTTACGAGGCCGACGTTCACCTCGGGAACGTGCTCGACGACGACGATCCGACGACGCCGGGTGACGTGATCCGTCCGGCCGTCGGCGAAACTGACTTCGACGTACTACCGGGGCACAAGGATCTCGACACCGTCGCGGACACGATCCGCAACACCCGATTTGCCGAGCTGTGGGTCCGCCGGAAAGTCGTCGAGCCGCTCGTCGAAGGCGGGTACGACCGCGTCGTGATCGACTCGCCGCCGAACCTCGGCCCGCTCTCGGACGCCTCGCTGATCGCCACCCAGAACGTGATCGTCCCGCTACAGATGGCCGAGCCCAGCGTGTCGGGGTTCGAGCGCATGTACACCCAGCAGATCGTCCCGATCGACCGCGAGGTCGGGATCGACATCGCCGCGATCGTCCCGAACAAGCTCTCGGGGGACAACGAGGAAAAGCGCATCATCGGCGACCTCGAGGACTCCGAGTTCGGCGAGTACCTCCCCGAGTTCGCCCGGTCCGATCAGTTCGGCGTCTCGCCGGGGCCGGGCATCCGCGAGCGCATCTCGTTCCGCCGCGCCTGGCGCGAGGGCGTCCCGCTGGCGACCTACGACCCCGACAGCGACATGCTCGATCGACTCGACGAGCTCGCGGCGATCGTCCAGGATGGTGGGGTTACCGATGCCTGACGAGAACCGCTTTGCCGGACTGAGCGAGGCCGTCGATGAGGACGAGGAGAGTACCGACGAGCCGGAGAGCGGCGAGCCCGCGACCGGTGAGTCCACAGGCGACGCCAGTGCGAACGGCGACGGGGACGCGAACAGTGCAGAAAGTTCAGAAAGTGCAGGCATTGTAGACAGTCCAAACATTGCAGACATTCCAGAAAGTGCAGACAGTGCAGACATTGTGGAATGTTCAGACGGTGTGGACGGCGGCAGCGGTTCGGACGACGCAGTTAGTACGAACGATACCGGGGAGCAAGCCGCTACGACGGCAGACGACGAGATTCAAGATATGAACAGTTCAGGCACTGCAGACGGCGCGGGGGCATCGGGAACGACGGATGTCGGGAGCGATGAGGAAAGTGCGAACAGTGCGGACAGTTCAAACATTGTAGAAAGTGTAGACATTGCAGACCGTGTGGACATTGCGGACAGTGGGGACATTCCGGAGAGTGGAGACAGTTCGGACGTTCCGAACAGTGTCGACGCCGAGGAAGAGACCGGCCCGTCGGACGACGAGCCGGCCCCGTCGGTCGCGGGCTCGGCGTTCGGCTTCGACGACACCGACCAGCACTCGGTGTACGTCCGCTCGGACGCCTGGCAACAGTTCGAGGACGCCGAGGCGCTCGTCGACGCTCGACTGCGGGCCGAGCACGACGTCCGGGATCTGACCGGGCGGGAGTTCCACGACGCCGTGCTGCGGGTAGCCAGCGAGCACGAGGACGAGCTGGTGGAGGCGATTTTGGCGGCGCGGAAGGAGGACTAGTGACGGCTCTCTGGTCTTCGAGTGACTGAGAGACAGTACATTTCGTGTGCTTTTGCTAGTGGGACACACCGCGTTTCCGATGGGTCCCTCCTTGAATTTCGTCGATACATAGACACCTCGTTTCCGATGGTCAACGCAGAATATCGGGGAATCAAACACTCGAAATGACCTCTTATCACCTCATTCTCCACGGCTTCACTCTCCATCAAGCACGTCCTCGATCCGCTCGCGCCGCTCCACGGCGTTCTGTTCCCGGTAGGCGTCGTGGGTCGTCTCGATCGACTCGTGGCGCAGCGTCTCCTGGGCCAGCTCGGCGTCGGCGGCGTACAGCCGATCGCCCAGCGCCCGGCGGCCGCCGTGGGGTTTGAGGTACTCGCCGTCGACGTCCACGCCGGCCGACTCGCAGAGTCGCTGCATGAGATTCCGGGCGCCGTTCTTCGAGAGCGCCGGCGGCGCGATCCCGTGGCGGCGCAACAGTTCCGACGACCCGTGCTCGCCCAGCGCGGTCTCGATCTCGCCCTCCGACCATCCTCGATCGGCCAACTCCTCTCGCGCCGCGCCGGCAAGCGACGGCCGGTGACGGGACGGGAACACCGGCCACTCGTCGGTCGGCGGCGCCAGGATGCGCCGGTACCGGTCGAGCGCGTCGACGACGCCGTCGGTCAGCGCGACCGACTGGCGCTCGCGGGTCTTCCCGAGCACGCGGGCGACGCCGCGGTCGAGGTCGACGTCACCCCAGCGGAGGCCGTCGCGGTGCTCGTCGCGGGGATCGGTGAACACCTCAGCGCCGCGGACGCCGGTGAACGAAAGCACCGCGACGACCGCACGGTCGCGGAACGGCGTCGGGTCCGGGTCCTGCGGCTTGTTTAGTTCCGCCCGAACGCGTTCGTCGAGCGCGTCGAGCAGGGCGCCCCGAGCTTCGGGTGACCAGAACTGTCGATCCCGATCTCCGTGATACTCCGGCAGGGCGTCGCGGACCCGGTTCGGCCGGGCCGGGTTAGCGTCGAGGCGCTCGTCGTCGACGCACCACGAGAGGAACGCGCGCACGATCGTGAAATACGGCCCGTTGGCGTGGGCCGAGGCCGCCGACAGCGCGTCGTCCGAATCGGCTACTCGGCTTCGAAGGTGCTGGGCGTAGCGCCGACAGTCGAGCACCGTCACCTCTCCCAGCACGTCGACGCCCCGTTTCTCGCGGAGGAACTCGGCGAATCCTTCCAGTACGAGTTCGGTGTTCGCCCGGTAGTTGCCAGCATCGAGCGCGTCGAGACGCGCCTGGATTGCTTCCTCGAGTGTGCTCTCGTCGACGCCATCCCCGGGATTCGCGTCCTCGTCGACCGAACGTTCGTCCGAGCCCTCCATTCGCGTCGGCCGACGGCGGCCATCCACTTGTACTTACTGTGTCTTTCTCCTCTAAGACATAGTAACTTTTCGTTCGTCTATTTCCCGGATATCCCCGCTCCGTGGCGTTCTACTCCCGGCATAGCTATTGATAAACCAAATTACGATATAGATATTTAACCGCCGTTACGAGGGAGACCGGATTCGATCGACCCGCCTTTCCGGAACTTCGCGTTAAACACTGTTTACTGTCTGTCTATCGGTGCACAGGGATTGGGTATACGGCTTGTAACTATGGCCTATGGACCCCTGGGACCGAACGTCACATGCCACACTGTGAGAACTGCGGTGGATTCGTCACCCGGAACTTCGTTCGAGTGTTCGGAGACAACCACGACAACGTGCAGGGGTGCATGGAGTGTTGCGACCGAACTGCGGTCAGAGAAGGCGGCGTCGTCGCGGAACCGACCACTTGAGGACTGTTCTCACGCGCTTTCGGGACCGCCGTCCTGGCGTTCGTCGTTCCACCCGACCGTAACGAACGTAGAGCTCACTCCGGCAGATCGACGCGGATTCTGTCGACCGAACTGCGGTCGGGGGCGTCGCTCGTGATCGGTGACGTCGACGCTGATCTATCGTCGCTCGGATATCGGGCCGATCTCCCGACCGGCCGGTCTCCGGAGTCGGACGTGCGATCGCCGGCTGACAGCGGGAAACCTTCCGTATAGCAACTATAACTATATGCATCTATAGGATAGCTCGGTGTATGCAATCTAGTAGCAACCACCGCGTCGATACCGACGGTGAGTTGCGCAAGAATCCGGTAGGGACGCCGAACGACGGTGAGTCTCGGACGGTCTCGCGGTCCGCCGCAAACGAGAATCCGGCAGTACGATCACCCTCGACGAGCCGGACGTCGGTCGGAGATCGGTTGAAACGTCTCCTCCTGAACAGCACCGGCGCCGCTGTCAGCGCTCTGTCCGCGTTGCCCGTCGTTTCGGCGGCGGTCGCAGCGGGTGGCGACGCTGTCGGCAGCTCCCAACTCGACTGGAAGCGCTCGCTCGCGGCGGACGACGCCGAAGTCTGCGACGTCGCCACGGCCGGCGACGGCGGCTACGTCGCCGTCGGCGCCGTCACGGACGGACGGGACGCCTGGATCGCGAAGCTCGACGCCGATGGGGCCGTCGACTGGTCCTCGCGCGTGGCCTGTGGCGACGGCACCGACGTCGCCCGATCCGTGGCGCCCGTCGGCGGCGGAGGCTACGCGTTCGCCGGGACGTCGACGTCGACCGACGAGAGCGACATCTTCCTCGTCGGGACGGATCGAAGCGGGACGCGACGGTGGACACGCACGTTCGGCGGGTCCGAGTTCGACTTCTGCAGGACGATCGTCCCGACCCGCGACGGCGGGTTCGCGATCGCGGGCAGCACGCAGTCGGACACCGGCGAGGGGCAGGACATGTGGCTGCTCAAGACCGACGCCGAGGCGCGGTTCGAGTGGGTCCGCACCTACGATCGAAGTTCGAGCGACGCGCTCGCCGACGTCGTCGCGACCGACGACGGCGGCTACGGGCTCGTCGGCTCCACGTTCGGCGACGGAACGGACTGCTGGGTCGCTCGTGCGGACGTCGACGGCGACGTGATCTGGGAACGGACGCTCTCGCGGAGCGACGTCGACGTTGCCCGATCGATCGTCCAGACCGGCGACGGCGGCGTCGCGCTCGCCGGCCACACGATCATCGGCGACGACCGGCGGAAAGACGCCTGGCTCGCGAAGCTCGACGCCGAGGGCTCCGTCGAATGGCAGCGAACGTACGGCGAGGGCAGCGACGACCTGGCCGTCGAGCTCGTCCGGACGGCCGACGGCGGGTACGCGCTGCTGGGGACGACGATCACCGCCGGTCGCGAGCGCACCCTCATCGTAAAGACCGACGCGGCGGGCCACCGGGAGTGGCTACGGTCGCTCCCCGACAGCGGCTCCGTCCGGTCGGGACTGGCCGACGCGACGCCCGGAACGTACGTACTGGCCGGCACCGAGGCCGGAGGGCACGGCGGTCGCGACGCCGACGGCTGGGTGGCGCGGTACTCCGGCCCCGTCGGCGGTCCGATCTCGTAAGAAACTGGCTCTTCGCCGTATATTGGCCGTAACGAGCAGAATACTGCCCATAACTAACTGGATCTTCTCTCCGTTAGATCACGAACAGGTGATGGTAATGGGGGAGCACTCGACGATTAATCGCAACAAGCTGATCCGCCGGTCCAGCCGTGCGCTGGCCCTTCGCCCGCCACTAGAGCCGCCGACGAGCGGGGACAATGTATAAAGGAAAGACGATCGGCGTCGTCGTGCCCGCGTACAACGAGGGGGAGCTGGTCGGGGACGTCATCAGGACGCTCCCCGAGTTCGTCGACCGGGCGTTCGTGGTCGACGACTGCTCGACCGACGGCACGTGGCAAGAGATCAGGGAAGCCGCCCGCGAGGCGAACGGCCGCGTCGACGGCCCTGAACAGGAGAAGATCCACGCCGATGGTGGCCAGCCGGTAGCCGGGCGCGTCGTGCCGATCCGCCACGAGCAAAATTGCGGCGTGGGCGGCGCGATCAAGACCGGCTACCGCCGGGCCCGGGACGAGGGGATCGACGTCACGGCCGTGATGAACGGCGACGGCCAGATGGATCCCGGGATCCTCGACCGCATCATCGACCCGGTCGTCGAGGGCGAGGCCGACTACGCCAAGGGGAACCGGCTCTCGCGGAGCGATCACCGCGAGCAGATGTCGGCGTGGCGGCTGTTCGGCAACACGCTGCTCACCTTCCTCACCAAGGTCGTCAGCGGCTACTGGCGCACGTCGGACCCCCAGAACGGGTACACCGCGATCTCCTCGCGCGCGCTGCGGGCGGTCGACCTCGACGACCTGCACGACGATTACGGGTTCTGCAACGACCTGCTCGTCGCGCTGAACGTCCACGGGATGCGCGTCACGGACGTCGAGATGGCGGCGAAGTACGGCGAGGAAGAGAGCCACATCCGGTACCGGCGATTCGTTCCGCGCCTCTCACGGCTGCTCGCCCGGCGCGCTCTCTGGCGGTTTAAAGTAAAGTACGTCGTCACCGACTTCCACCCGCTCGTACTGCTGTACGCGCTCGGGGCGATCGGTATCGCCGGCGGGCTGGCGTACGGCGGCTGGTCGGTCGCCGCGGCGACGCCGACGCCGCTCGACGCCCTGCTCGCCCTGCTGACCGTCCTACTGAGCAGCCTCTGTATCACGCTCGCCATGATCTTCGATAGAATCGACAACGCGTCGCTCGAGGTCGACGTGAACGAACAGCTCCACGAACTAGAACGATGAACGCGCGACGTGCAAACGACCGAGAACAACGTGCCAACGAACGACAACGATGAACGTGTTATCGATCGTCGGCGCCCGCCCGCAGTTCGTGAAGGCGGCCGCCGTCTCCAGACAGTTTCGCGAGGACCACGACGAGACGCTTGTCCACACCGGACAGCACTACGACGCCGAGCTGTCGGACGTGTTTTTCGAGGAGCTGGCGATCCCCGAGCCGGATCACCACCTCGGCGTCGGCTCGGACTCCCACGCCGCCCAGACCGCCGAGATGATGGTCGAGCTCGAGCGCGTCGTCCTCGACGTCGATCCCGACGTGGTGCTCGTGTACGGCGACACGAACTCCACGCTCGCCGGGGCGCTGGTCGCGTCGAAAGAGTCGACGCCGCTCGCGCACGTCGAGGCCGGCTTGCGCTCCGGCGACCGATCGATGCCCGAGGAAGTCAACCGCGTGCTCACGGACCACTGCTCGGACCTGCTGTTCGCCCCGACCACAGCGGCCAGGGAGAACCTCGAACGCGAGGGGATCGCCGAGGGCGTGTCGGTCCCGGGTGACGTCATGTACGACACGCTGCTGCAGGTCCGCGACCGCCTCGACGGGTCTGGAGGTCGCCTCGACGAGGGAGGTGGGATCGACGTCCACGAGACGATCGACGTCCCCGACGAGTTCGTCCTGGCGACCGTCCACCGCGCGAAAAACACGGACGACCCCGACCGGCTCGCCGGGATCGTCGAGGGACTCGGCGACTGCCCGTATCCGGTCGTCCTCCCCGCCCACCCGCGCACGGTCGCGGCGCTCCGCGAGTTCGACCTCTGGGAGCGCGCGACCGAGAGCGTCGATATCGTCGACCCGGTGGGGTACCTCTCCTTTGTCAGCCTTGTCGAGCGCGCCCGCTGCGTCGCGACGGATTCAGGCGGCGTCCAGAAGGAGGCGTTCTACCTGGACACGCCCTGCGTAACGCTACGGGACACGACCGAGTGGACCGAAACCGTCGACGCGGGCTGGAACGTGCTCGTCGGCGCCGACGCCGACCGAATCGCCGACGCCGTCCGCTCCGCGGGCGACCTGCCACCCAAGCCCGACCTCTACGGCAACGGTACCGCCGCGAGCCGCATCGTCCGCACGCTAGAGAGGGAACTAAATCCATGACCGCATCGTCGCCGCCGATCGGCGGCCACCACCCGCCCTCGGTCGTCGACGAGCTCGTCGAGGAGCGGGGCGCCTCCCGCGTCGACGCGGCGCTGCCCGGTGACGCCGAGTTCGCGCTCTGTCTCACCCACGACGTCGACCGGCCGTACAAGGGGCTGCCGTCGCTGTACTACGCGCTTCAGGAACGGCCGATCTATCACGCCCGGACGGCGCTGTCGTCGGCGAACCCCTACTGGCAGTTCGAGGCGGTCGCCGGGCTGGAGGCAGACCTCGGCGTCCGGTCGGCCTTCTACTTCCTCGACGAGCAGCACCTCCTCCGCGAGCGCCCTCCGTCCGACTGGACGTCGCCGACCCACTGGATCGAGCACCTGGGACGGTACGACGTCGAGGCGCCCGACATCGCGCACGCTGCGCAGTCGCTGGCGGAGGACGGCTGGGAGGTCGGTCTCCACGGATCGTACCACTCGCCGGACGACGGGGTGCGGCTGCGCGAGGAAAAGGACCGCCTCGAATCGGTGCTCGGCGACCGGATCGCCGGCGGCAGGCAACACCACCTCCGGCTGTCGTTTCCCGAGACGTGGCGTCACCACCGGGCGATCGGGCTGCGGTACGACGCCAGCCTGGGCTCGGGCGAGACGGTCGGCTTCGACTACGGCTACCGGCCGCTGCGGCCGTTCGACGACGAGTTCGTCGCGTTCCCGCTGACGATCATGGAGCAGGCGCTTCCCGACCCCGGCGAGCGGTACGACGACGCCCGGGACGTCTGCGACCGGATCCTCCGCGAGGCGGCGCGCAACGACGCCGTCGCGACCGCGCTGTGGCATCCCCGGTACTTCGCCGAGCGCGAGTTCCCGGGCTACCGGCGCCTCTACCGCTGGCTGGTCGAGCGCGCGCTGGAACTCGGCGCGTGGGTCGGCTCGCCCCGAGAACTGTACCGGTGGTTCGAGTCGGACGCCGATCCCGAGCGGGACGCAGAACTCAGCGGATTCCGGACGGTTGGTGAGTGAGATGAGGGTCGGTCGAACGCTCTTGGCGGCACTGCTGGTCGCATCGCTCGTCGCCGTCGTCGCCCAGCCGCCGGTGACGTCGCCCGCCGAGGAACCGCCTCGAACCGCCGTTGCCGACCACCACGAGACGGCGTCGTACGTCGTCGAACAGAACGGCGTCTGTCGGCCGATCGAGCCGTTCGAGTCCGGTGGAACGGTCGCGTCGTTCTACGACTATCGCTCGAACGCGACGACCGGTCCCGCCTCGCAACCCGGACGCAGTTCCTACGGGACAGAAGCGTTCCAGTCCGTGAACGGGAGCGTCCTGTTCCTGCACGAGGGATCCGACGGGCTGAGCCTCGGCGTCGTGCACGGCAGCGTCAACGGCTCCGGCGATGATGGGCGCGCTAACGGATCCGCCGATGGCGGGCGGACGACGATGGAGTTCGTCGGGCTCCCCGCCGACGCCGAGTGGGCCGTCCGCGACGACGCCGCCGGTCGATCGGACAACTTCACGCGCGGCGACGGGTGGGCGCGCGGCGCCTGGTCCTGGCGGGCCGGCCGCACGGACGGCGGAGCGCTCAACGGCGGCCTCGGCGGACGGTTCGCCGTCACGATCGATCCGGGCGTCGGCGTCGACCGCGGCGTTGAGTCGCTGGCCGTGGCTTCCGACGACGGTCTGTCGGCGAACCGGACGTCGCTCCCGTCGCTCGACGCCCCGCTCACGATTCGGACCGGCACCTGCGACGGCGCGTCGGTGAGCTACGACCGGACCGGGGACGGGATCGAGGCGTCGATCGAAGGCGCGCGGGCCGACCACCCGGTGGCGCTCACGCCGCCCGCCGGACCGTCCGACAACGTGACGCTGGAGCGCGTGACGGTCCAGGACGCGAACGGCTCGTTCGCGCTCGGGTTCGGCGGGACCGACTCCGGCGTACCGACCCGGGGCGTCGACGGCGCTGATCCTCTCACGGCTCTCTCGATGTCCGGCGATCTTCCCGACGGATCGAACGTGTCCGTCACGTTCTCCGTGAGCAAGGAGGCGTTCGACCCGAGCGCTCGGGATGACACCGCGATCGTCCTCTACGAGCGCGCCGGCCAGTGGCGACCGACTGCGACCGCACTGGTCGAGGAGACGAGCAGCGCGTACCGATTCAGAGCGAACGTGTCGTCGCTCTCCGAGATTGCGGTCGCCCCGCGGCAGTCGCTCGACGTCGTCGACGTGACCCTCTCCGACACGCGGATCCAGGAGGGCGAGACTGTCGACGTGAGGGTCACCGTGGAGAACGACGGCCAGTTCGCCGGCGAGCGAACGATCCCGCTGCGGGTGTTCGGCGAGCGCGTCGACGCTCGGGTGGTGTCCACAGCGCCCGGGGCGAACCGGACTATCGAGTACGAACAGCAGTTCGCCGCGCCGGGCAACTACACGGTCGAGGTGCGAGACGAGCAGGCGACCGTCACCGTCGAGGCGCGATCCGACGGGAATCCGAACGGAACGGAACCTGGAGACGGTCCCGAGGACGACGGTGACGACGCCCTACCCGGATTCGGACCCGCGATCGCCGTCGCCGCGCTGTCGGTGCTCGCCGCGATGTCGATCGCCCGACGCCGCGACCAGGACTGACGAGCGGCGTCGTGACCAGAACTAATGAGCGGCGTCGCCGGGATGACGAGAGTCGCTCCCGAATCGGTCAGGATCGATCGACAACCGGCGCCGCTTCGCGTTCGCTCGGCGTCGATTCGCCGAAGCGTCGGACGCCCTCGATCGACTCGACGTCGCCGCGTTCGGCGGCGACGTCGACGAGCAGTGACGTCAGGTTACACTTCTCCGCGAGGTACTCGTCGCGACGCCGTTCCCACTCGGACGCCACGCCGTCGGCGTCGAGTAGCATCTCCGAGTGTTCCAGCACTTCGCCGAACGAGGCGAGGTTGAAGATGAGCCCTTCCTCCTCGAGTTCGAGGAAGTTCCCCATGTCGTCGTCGCCGACGAAGGAGTTCGAGCGGATCGCCGGCGTCCCCAGCAGGGCCGCCTCGGTCACCATCGTCTGCGTATCGGCGACCAGCAGCTCGGCCTCCGCGAGCGCGTCGTGCAGCAGCGCCGGGTGCAGCGAGAACGGCTCCGCCGGCGTGCCCGCGAGATCGACGTCCCGGCCCTCGTCGGAGACGAACACGGTCGCCCGCTCGGCGAGACTGTCGATCAGCTCGCGACAGTCCGCTTCGTCGATCCCGCCCTGGCCGACGTCGTGGTGCGAGCCGAACGCGTTCAGCCGGACGATCGCGTACGGCTCGTCGGCGCCGACGCCGAGGCGCTCGCGGATCGACGAGTTGGACTCGTAGACCTCCGGGTGGAGATACGCACACTCTTTGAACCCGGGGAACACGTGGTGGTTCTCCCCGAGGTCCTTGCGGAACGTGTCGGGCGTGAGCACGGCGCGAGCCAGCGGCGTCGACACGGCGTGGTCGAGTCCGGTCGACTCCGAGTCGAGCACCAGCACCGACGGCGTCCGCGTGAGCGCCGCGGTGTGGGCCGCGTACCCGCCCATTCCGAAGATCAGATCGGGATCGAACCGGTTGACGCGGTACAGCGCCCTGGCGTAGTGGGCGGGCAGCCGCGCGAACAGCGACCCCTTCGCGGTGGCGCAGTAGCCGTACACCTCGTGGGGGAGGTCGTACCACTCGAGCAACTCGACCGTGCAGCCGTAGTCCCGCGCGAGCACGAGCACGTCGTGTCCCCGCCGCCGGAGCTCCTCGACGACGTGCTTGTACAGGTGGACGTGTGCCGGCGTGTTCGCGAAAATCAGATACTTCATTCCTGGTCGAACACCCTCCGGTGAGGCTGTTTGTTACCCGCCTCCTTCGGCGCTGCCTCGGTCGCTCGACGCCGCGGCGTCAGCGGCATCGATCTCGAACTGCGGCGAAACGGCCCATTACCGCGTCGCAGCGGACCGTATACAAGTCATAACAAAACAGCACTACTCCGGATCGTTGTACAAACAGATGTGTAAAGATCGGAAGTGGCGTCGTCGTGCGCGCGCGGAACTCGCTCGTCGATCTTCGGTCGGCGCGGGGTGGCGTCGATGAGCAATCCTGACCTCCCGACGTCCGCGACCGGCGTCGCGTCGCGACTGGTGACGCGAGTGCCGTCCGACGTGCTCGCGACGCTCGCGTTCCTGGTCGTCGTCAACGTCTCCGTCGTGGTCGTCGGCGTCGAGTCGCCGCCGCTCCGGGTCGCTCTCGGTGCCCCGCTGTTGCTGTTCCTCCCCGGCTACGTCCTCGTTGCGACGCTCTTTCCGCGGGCCTCCGTCCCTGACGAACGCCAGCGGTCCGGGGGCTGGAGCGTCGTTCCGGTCCAGTACTCAGAGATCAACGGCGCCGAGCGCGCGGCGCTATCGTTCGGGCTGAGTCTCGCCGTGCTGCCGCTGTTCGCGATCGCGGTCGCGTTCTCGCCGTGGCCGTACGCCGCCGACGTGGTCGTTCCCGGGCTCTCGCTGCTCGTCCTCGTTGGCGCCGCGGCCAGCGCCGCCCGCCGTGGTACCGTCGACCCCGACTCGCGCTTCGAGGTTCCGTTCCGGGCCTGGGCCGGCCGCCTCTGGCGTTTCATGTTCGACGGCGGTGGCGCGAATGCGGCCGTGAACGTCGCGCTCGTGCTCAGCGTCGTCCTCTCGGTCGCGGTCGTCGGCTACGCCTTTGCGGCACCTCAGGACGGCGAACGCTACTCGGAACTGACGCTGGTCACCGAGAACGAGAGCGGGGAGTACGTCGCCGGCGACTACCCCGAGAACTTCACGGCGGGCGAGGAGCGCGGGCTGACCGTCGGCGTCGAGAACGACGAGCAGGTCGAGACCGAGTACACGATCGTCACCCAGGTCGAGCGAGTCGAGACCAACGCCAGCGGCGGCGGCGTGACCATCCTCGAAACGAGCGAACTGCGGCGCGCGACGATGACGCTCGATCCCGGCGAGCGGCGTTACGACGATCACGCCGTCGCACCCGAGACGACCGGCGAGGACCTCAGGCTCAGCTATTATCTCTACAAGGGAGAGGCGCCCGAGACCGCCGGCGCGGACACCGCGTACCGGCACGTCTATCTCTGGATCGACGTGACGGACGAGGCGCTGTCGAACTCGTCGACGCCTGCGCTTACCGCGTAACTAGCAGTTACTTCCGATAATTGCCACTATAACAAGGTTTGCGTTGCCGAACGACTCGGTAGAGAATGCAACGTTCACGTTCGGCGCCGATCGCAGACAGAGGATTGCTCGCGCTCGGCTTTCTCGCTCTCGTCGGCGCCGTCGCTACCGCGCACTCGAACCCGGCGACCGGCTACGAGCTGTCGCTGTACGCGGCCACCCCGCTGACGTTCTGGCTGCTGTACGGCTGTGCGATGTTCGTCGCGCTGTTCGTCGCGCTCCGTGCCTCGAACCGGTGGCTTCGCCGGACGGCGCTGGGATTGGGCGGTATCGCGACGACGGCGTTCGCCGGACTCCCCGTCTTGCGTGGCTACTGGTTCTACAGCGGTGGCGACGGTCTCACGCACCTGGGCTGGGCGCGTGGCATTCAGGTGGGGAACTTCCTGCCGACCGACCTGCGCTATCCGGGGATGCACAGCGTCACGATACTGTTCGACGCCGCGTTCGGGATCGACCTCGCCCACGCGATGTTGCTGGTCGTCGTCGTCCTATCGGTGCTCTTTTTCGCGTTCGTGACGCTGTCGACGCCGCTGGTTTTCGAGAGCCGGTACAGTACGACGGCCGCCGCCTTTTCGGCGTTCATGTTCCTGCCGATCACCTCGCTCAGCACTCACCTGCAGCCCCACGCCATGTCGCAGGCGATCCTGTTCTCGTCGGTCGCGGTGTTTCTCGTACTGAAGTACGTCCGCAGTCCGGCGTCGCTGCTGTCCTCGTCCGCCGTCGGCGCGTCGCTCGCGCTAACGTCGGCCGCGCTCGTCGTCTATCATCCGCAGCTCGTCGCGCACCTGCTGCCGTTCTTCGTCGGCATCTGCGGGCTCCAGGTTCTCTATCGGCGCTGGCGGACCGACCATCCGATCGCGTCCCACCGCCCGCTCTACGGCCAGACCGCGGTGCTGGTGGCCGCGTTTCTCGCCTGGATCTCGAATCATGGCTTCTTCTCGGGCGTGATCGGGTACGCCGTCACGAACGCGCTGGAGTTCTTCCTCGGCGGTGGCGGGGCCGCCAAAGACGTCGCCACGCAGGGAGCGTCGCTTACCGCCATCGGGGGGAGTTTCGTGGGGATCTTCCTGAAGCTGTTCGGGGCGAGTCTCGTATTCATGGCGCTGGTCGGATTACTCGTTTTGCAGACGCTACGGGACAGCGATCGGACGCTGACAGAAGCGACCTACGGCATGATTCCGTACTTCGTCGTCGGACTGGCCGGGCTGTCAGGGATCTTCGCCCTGTACTTCTTCGGCTCCGTTTCGGGAATGTACTTTCGCGTGTTCGGACTGATGATGGTGTTCGTGACGATTCTCGGTGCGGTCGCGATCGCTCGTGGCACGACCGCTCTTTCGCGGCGTTGGTCGGCCGGCGCCGTCCGTAGCGCAGCGATCACCGGCTTCGGGATCGTTCTGGTGATGTCTCTGCTCACCGTGTTCCCGTCGACGTTCATCTACCTCCCCTCACCGCACGTGACGGAGATGACCATGTCCGGCCACGAAACTGCGTTCGATCATCAGGGGCCGGACGTCGAGTTCGTCGGGATCCGCGCCGGCCCGAACCGATACGCCGACATCGAGCGGGCCGAACTGGGCCGTACCGGCGAGTACGGGGCAGTGAACGGCTCGGAGATCGAGAGAGGACTTGCCGGGCAGTCTGCCGAGGATCGGTACCTCACCATGACCCAACTCGACTGGGAGCGCGAGGTGAAGGCGTACGACGAACTACGATACACGCGGACGCAACTCGACTCGATCGGCGAGCGGCCGGAGGTCGCACGCGTGCAGTCGAACGGCGAGTTCGAACTGTTCTACGTTGACAGTGTAGCTGACTGATGATTGATCTCCCCGCTTGCTTGTGCCAGAGGGGATTTCTCTGTTCTATACATGCTGATCTGAAATCATCGCACTGTATGCGATCATAGAGTGTTCCTACTCGCCAGTTTATCAGGCTTCGTATAGTATGGTTCAAAAGATGGTCTGCAGAGTTGCCAAATCCTATCTTATTGTTTGACGGTTATCCAGTGCGAACAGACTGGCAGTCCCTGGGTTGATGATGGTGACGTGCCTTTGTGAGGTTTCAGACTGACTATCTCTTATTTGCGTACTTGTTCAGAACCCGTTCTCGTATCAGGGCAGCTTAATTCTACATAGTATTAATAGCAGTCTGGTATAGACTGAATACTAATACTAACGTATAGTAGCTAGTTGTATATCATGAAGCGACGTTCGTATCTTACAGCAACGGTCGCAACCGTGGGGGTCGGAGGTTGTTTCGGGAGCGTAGATGACGATGCAAGAGCTGCATCAGGCGAACGTGGATCTGATCGCGTGAAGAAAATTTCAACAGGAGTGCTTGATGATTTTGAGGACTTGTCGCGGTGGACTGTTGGCGGCGGGGAGATCTCGGCAGTATCTAATCGCACTGAAAAGGAGTCACAGAGTTGTCAAATAACTGCCTCCGAGTCAGAGCCGAGAGCTCAAATAACAATAAAATTCTCTGAACCTGTTGATTGTTCGGATGTTGTTCCAGGATTGTTGTGTAGGTCACCCAATACGATATATCCGAGAATACAATTTTTCGATAGCAGTGGCGGCCGAGTTGATTTCAGGTCTGCTGTGGCCGGTGGGATTCCTTTCCACCGGCCCTCCTTCGGAATAGAAGATGTTACTGCAGATCTAGATTTGAGTCGGATTGAACAGGTTCAAATTTCGCTTTGGGTAGGAGATGATAATTCAGAAATAATTATAATAGACGAACTTTTTCTCGTTCCACGTCCGGATTCTGGAAAGGTGCTAATCCAGTTTGACGATGGCTATGAAACGGATTACACGAAGTCGTTCCCAATCTTAGAACGGTACGAGTATCCTGCGACAACATTCGTTAATCCGGAGTACGTTGGTACGGAACGAAGTCTCTCGCTCGAACAAATCTACGAACTGAATGCTGCTGGATGGTGTGTCAGTAGCCACGCATATGAACACAGTCGCCTCGCCAAACAAGATAAACAAGAGCAGGAAGCACAGATTCGAGGCGCTAAAGATTGGTTGCTAGAGCGCGGTTTTGACCGTGGTGCGGACTACTTTGCGTATCCGTTCAGTTCTTTCAACCAACAATCATTAAAACTCGTAGACAAATATCACTCTCTGGGATTCGCCGCGGGCTGGCCAGTAAATGGTTATATATCGAACCGAACTCTCTGCCCCAGAGTCGGTGACCCGAGTTTCGATCAAGCTCGAAAAATTCTTGAGCAAACTGCGGAATACCGGGGTATCTCTACGCTTTTTTACCACGATCTCGGTGACGAAGATCTGACTGAATTCGAGTCTACGATCTCGCATCTGCACGAACTGGAGTCCGCGAACGAACTGGATGTGGTTCTGCCATCAGAATTAGAACGCGAGTTCACGTACTCAAAATAAGAGAGTACTTTCGCGGCGTCGGTTGAGCGGCGCCGTCCGGAGCGTGGCGATTGTCGGGTTCGGGATCGTCGCGGTACTATTGCTGCTCACCGTGTTCCCGTCGACGTTCATCTATCTTCCCTCACCGCACGTGACCGACATGACCACGTCCGGCCGCGAAACCGCGTTCGACCATCAGGAGGGAGACGTCGAGTTCGTCGGGATTCGCGCCGGTCCGAACCGATACGCCGACGTGGGGTGAGTGGAGTTAGGCAGGGCTCACGGGTTCAGAGCAGTGACTGGCACCAGAGGATCGAACGGGTGACTCTACGAGTTTCTCGGCTGTCGTATCCGCCGTTTTAGCACATCACTAACTATCCAGTCGAACTCTGACATAACCGGTACGTACCATGGAATTAGTGCGCAAGGGCTTCGCGTTTCTATCCGATCCGAGGGAAAAGGCGTGGTGGGCGAAGCACGGGCTGTGCGAGTTTCGGCTATTACTGCGTCGAGAACGTTTCGGTGCCATCGTCGGGTATCTCGTCGCCGCGGCGACGGGGTGGCGGATCTACGATCTCTATCTACGGTACCTCGTCTGGCGGTACGGCAACGGAATCGAGCGCGAGATCCGGGGAAACAGGATGCGACTGGACCTGTCCGACAACGGAATCTCCCGGGATCTGTTTCTGTACGGCGGGCGCGAACAGGTCGGCACGGAGATTTTCGAGCGGGAGTTGCGGCGTCTGAGCGACGAGAACGACTCGGGTCTCGCTATAGAGATCGGCGCGAACATCGGCTACTTTGCCCTAGTAGAGATGGACACCCTCGGCGAGGGGGCGGAGCTCGTGGCGTTCGAGCCGGATGATAGAAACGCCGATCTCCTGGAGACGAACCTGGCGCTGAACGACCGACTGGACGCCGCCAGCGTCGAACGGGCTGCGGTCGGTCCCGAGCGCGGGACGGCCGAACTCCAACTGTCGAGCCACAGCAATCTCAACCAGGTCCGCTCGGAGACGGTGATCGAGGACAACCACGATACCGGCGAGACGGTTTCGGTCGACATGTGGTCGATTGACGAGTATCTCGCTGAGTACGGCCGTGCTCCGGACTCCGTCGCCGCCGTCAGGATGGACATCGAGGGGTACGAAACTGAGGTGCTCCGGGGAATGGAGACGGTGCTTCGCGCGGACGGGCCGACGGTGATCTCTCTGGAAGTACACGCGAACGTCCTCGATTACGAGGCTCGATCGGAACTACTGACCCGATTCGACGAGCACGGCTTCGAGATCGTCGCGGCGCTCACGGAGTCGATCACGGCGGACCCGTTCGTCGGGCGCATGGACGTCGAGGATCTGCAGTCGCTCGCGGAGTACGAGCGGGCGTACAATCTCATCCTCAAAAAGCCCGGATAGGTTCCGGACTACTCGTTCTGGAGCGTCACGGTCGCATTGCCCCGGATCACCATGTTCGTCACCTCGCCGGAGTAGACGTACGCGTCTTCGCCCTCGCTGACGATGCCGACGACGGAGTCCTCCGAGACGTTGTCTTCGATCGTATCCCAGTCCGACCCGCCGTCGACGAGCGTCGTCCCCTCCGGATCCGATTCGACCGTTCCGGAGACGGTGAACTTGTACGTGCTCACGTCGTCCGTTTGCGTCCCGTCGACGACGACCCTGTTCGCGAGTTCGGCATCCGAATCGCTTCCGGAGTCGGTGCTACTGTCCGAGTCCTGGTCGTCACTGGTGCCAGTCTCGTCACCGGTTCCGGCGTCGCCATCCGCGTCCGGGACCGCCGATATCGAGTCGAACGCTCCCGTATCGAGACGCTGACCGCCGGCGGTGAACAGCGGCGAGCCCTGCGCGGCGCCGAGGCGAAGGATTTCTCCCCCCGTGACCTGGAAGGTCTCCGAGCCGCCGGCCGTGTACCCGTGGACGTACCAGTTGCCGTTGCGCTCGAACGCGCGATCCTCGTAGTCGTGGTCGTGCGTATCCGCTCCCTCTCCGGCCGTCACGTCCTCGGCGTCGAGTTCGACGATGTACTCGGCGAGGTCGCCGTCCGTCGACACCGTCAGCGCGAAGTCGCCCTGCGGTAGCGCTGATTCGTCGTCGGTGCCGTCAGTGTCGTCGGTACCGCCGGAGCCGCCGGTGCCGTCGGAGCTGGCGTTTCCGGCTGCGGCCGCCTCGGGTGAGGTAGGACAGCCTTCGGGCATCCGGTCCTGGGGCGTTCCGTCCGACGAGCCGTGCAGCGCGTTCGAACTCCCGCCGTGTTCGACCGTCTCCCAGCAAGAGTTTTCGGCCGTCACTTCGGCGTAGTTCTGTTTCTCGTAGCTGCTCCCGCCGAGGACGATGTCGGCGGTGCCGGAGCCGAAGATGTCGCAGTTCCGGATCTCGGGGTTCTCGTAGTACGCCCAGAAGCCGCGGTGAATGCAGTCTTTCAGCACGCAGTTCTGCGCGTACGATCCCGTCGTCCCGAGGCGGATGTTTGCCGTCGCGTTCGCCTCGAAGTACGAGTTCTCAACGCGGACGATTCCGCCGTTCGCGTCCGACGCGTCGTGACCCGGCGAGGACGCGTAGATGCCGTTGTCCTGCATCCGCTTGATGTTCACGTTGCGGATCAGGATCTCGCCGGCGTGATCGCGGAACACGTAGATACCCTTCGCGCCGTCGTAGCTGTGCCCGGCGCTGGATGCACCCGGCAGATAGACGTTCTCGACGACGCCAGTGCTGTCCGAGGATGGCGTGTTGAGCGTTATCTGCGAGTCGTTCGAGTGGCTATCGAACGTCCCTCTGACGCCGACGTTGCGGATCGCCCATCCGTCCCCGTCCGCGTTGATGCTGTAGCCCGCTCCCGACGCAGAGACGTCGATCAGGACGTTTTCGAGCGTATCTCCGTCGCCCAGCGAGACGCTGTACGTGTCGCCCGCGTCGACGACGATCTCCTCGTAGTCGTCGGCCGCCGCAGCCGCATTCAATCCGAACGCGGCGACTCCCGCCGCGCCCGCGGTCGCCTTCAGGTACGAGCGCCGGTTAACCGCTGCCTTCCTTTGCGATCTTTTAGATTCGTCAGCCATTCCGGATGGTAGGTGGATTCTACTGGTTATAAATATTTTTATCTGCCTAACGAAAGTTAGATTATGGCTAATAAAATAAACCAACTGGGTCGAAAAGCAGCGAACTGGTAAGTAAACGGATGGAGCGAAAGGATACGCAGGTAACCGCAATGCTATCCTCGCGATCATGAACCAGCCCGTAACCAGCCGATGATCGAAGTCTATCAAAGATGGGTAAGCACAGCCTATCAGAGGTGAGCTGCAGTTACACGGGGGTCTCGGAAAAGTGCGATCGGCCACCTCCTGTTCGTCTACGACTTCGTGGTGGGGCGATCGCGACGAAACGTGAGGCAAATACACCATAACAAAGGCCCGAACACGGGAAGAGTCCCAGAAGACCTGCCCACAGGATGTACGTCACCAGAATACTGTCAGAATGCTCTCCGTCGCTCCGCGGACGGATGTGTGCGTCCGGGCGCTGTGAACGCCCTCGAGAACGAGAGTGTCGATGGTTTCTGCCTCGGCTGCTCCCGCTCAAGTGGTCTCCGCACAGTTCCCGGCGAGATGCGAACCACGACGGCGCCATCGGCGCCTCGAACCGATTCGACTCGCTGTCGGACGAGACACGAGGTCACTGACAGATGCCGATCGTCGACCGGATCTCGCGGGGACTGAAAGCGACGCTCGGTGCGAATCTCGTCAACGTCGCCGCCAACGGTCTCCTGATCGTCGTCCTCGCGAGATCTCTCCTCACGCCTGAGGAGTACGGACTGCTGTTCCTGTCGCTCTCCGTCCTCGGCGTGGTGACGATCTTCGGAACGCTCGGTCTCCCGTCTTCGGTCGCGCGCTACGTGACCGAGTACGCCGAAAAGGATCCCGCACAGGTCCCCCACGTCGTCACGTCGTCGCTCGGTATTCTGCTCGTGCTCTCGTTGGTGACCGGAACGGTCGTCTCGCTCGGCGGCCCCTGGATTGCCGAACTGCTCGACGAGCCCGGCCTCGCCGCGCTGCTGGCGCTGGGTCTCGGATACGTGCTGTTCCAGGCTCTGCGAACGTATCTCGCCAAGGTGTTTCAGGGGTTCAATCGGGTCGACTACAGCGCCCTGATCAACACGCTCTCGGCTGTCGGTCGCGTGATCTTCGCCGTCGGGTTCGTCCTGCTCGGCTTCGGCGTCGTCGGCGCGCTGGCCGGGTACATCGTCGGGATGTTCCTCGCCGTCGCCGTCGGGGTCGGGATTCTGTACTACAAGATCTATCGAACGTTCGACCGCGCCCCGCAGCGGGAAGACGGATTGCTCCGACGCATCGTCGAGTACAGCGTTCCGCTGACCGCGACGAGAGGGGCGGGCGTGCTCGACAAACGGGTCGACACGATCCTCATCGGTGTTCTCATGAATCCCGCCGCGGTCGCGTTCTACACCATCGGAAAGCAGGTGTCCAGCGTCTGCGTCGTCCCGGCCCGAGCGCTGGGGTTCACCGTCTCACCGATGTACGGTGAGCAGCAGGCGAGCGATCAGGACCGACGGGCCGCCCGCCTCTACGAGCAGTCGCTCGAACACGTGTTGCTCCTGTACGTCCCCGCGGTCGTCGGTCTGGTGCTGGTCGCCGAGCCGATGGTTCGTCACGTCTTCGGATCGGGGTATACTGGAGCCGTTCCTGTCCTGCAGGTGCTCAGTCTTTATATTCTCATGAGTGCGATCAACAGGATCACGAGCGACGGGCTCGATTTTCTGGGACGCGCACGCGACCGGGCGATCGTCAAGTCGTCGACCGCGATCTCGAACTTCCTGCTAAACCTGCTATTGATCCCCGCCTTCGGCGTTGTCGGGGCCGCTGCAGCGACGGTAGTGACGTACTCGGTCTACACGGTCGTGAACATCTACATCATCAGCCGGGAGCTCCCGCTCCAGTTCGGGCAGGCCGTCAGAACGACGATCGGCGTCGGCGCAGTGTCACTGCTGATGGGCGCCGGCGTCTACCTGCTGTTGCCGTTCGTCTCCGGGGCGTTACAACTAGTCGGAGTCGTCGTCTTCGGAATCGCCGTCTGGGGCGCCGGGGCGTCGCTCGGCGGACTGTTGGACGTCCGGCAGGCGATGCAGTTCCTGGACTGACTCCGCGTTCGATGCCGGCAGCAGGGTGCCGTCACGAGACAAGAACGTGGGCTACCGACGGGAACGAACTGCCCGCGTGGACTATATACATAATATAACTAACTAGATGGTGGGCGCTCGGATGCATATGAGCAAGCAAAGAACCACCACCCGGAGCGATGAGGTCTCCGGATGGTTCGAGGAGCGGTTCGCGATGCCCGCTCCGGAATTTCGGGACGGCGTGCCGAGCGTTACGCCGGTCAACCGACCCCCGCCGGGCGTCGACGAGGAAATACTCTCCCGGCTGCTTGCGGCGAGCGTGCGGCGATCCGTACGGGGCGCGCTTCGGGAACTTTCGGGGATCGAACGCGCTTCGGAAATCCGAACCGCGCTGTTCGAGGACGCCGCCGACGCCTGGCGAATTCCGGTTGCCGAGCACATCGATCGGGACTGTCTCGACGTAAACACGGGGTTCGGGACGCGGTCGCTGCTTCTCGCGGAGTTGGCCGACGAGGTTCACGCCGTCGACCCGTCGCTCGACGCGCTGCGTTTTCTCGAACGTCGCGACGACTACGCCGCCGCCGAGCGCGTATCCTCGGTTCACACTAGCCTCGCGGATCTGCCGACGCGGACCGAGCCGTACCGCACCGTCGTCGCCGACTTCACCGGTCGGGACCGGCCCGACTACCTGTCCGAGGCCCTGGAGAAACTGTCGACGCTGGTCGCTATCGACGGATAGCTCTTCCTGCTACTGGACGGGTGGCCGCGGCTCACCGGGCTGACAGACGCCGTCGGCGTCGGGACGGCGACGGAGCGAGGAACCGATAGTCTCCGTGACGGCGTCCGTGCGTCCGCTCGGGGGTACGAACGACTGTTCCTCTGGGACCGCCGCGAGGCGGTCGACCAGGTTCTCTCGGCTGGATGAGGGCGGCGTCGAGTACGGCGACCGAGCGGCCGCGTCGAGTTCGCAGGAGCTCCATAACAAAGAGACGATGACCGAAACACGGGCCCCGAATACATCGATGCACGTGCTGAATCTGACGACCAAAGAGGCGTCGCCGTGCTTCAAGCTCCAGGTCAGAGCGCTGGAGGAACAGGGCGTCACCTGTACGAATCTCTCTGTCCCCGGCGAGTTCGATCGCGAGTCGTCGCGGTCGGTCTTCGACTATCTCCGCCTGCATCCGAAGGTGCTTCGACGGTCGTTCGGCGAGTACGATCTCATCCACGTCAACTACGGACTCACCGCGCCCATGGCACTCGCCCAGCCGAATCTTCCGGTCGTACTCTCGCTGTGGGGGTCGGATCTCGAGGGACAGTTCGGCTGGCTGAGCAAGCGATGTGCGCCCCGCTGCGACGCGACGGTCGTGATGTCGGAGTCGATGGGCGAACAGCTGGACTGCGAGTACCGCGTCATCCCCCACGGCGTGGAGCTCGACAAGTTCGAACCGGTCGACAGGTCGACCGCAGTCGAACGCGTCGGGTGGGATCCCGACGCTCGGCACGTGCTGTTTCCCTACGGTCCGGATCGCGAGGTGAAAAACTACTCGCGAGCGGAACGGATCGCCGACGCCGTGGCCGATCGACTGTCCGACCCCGTCGAGTTGCAGACGGTCAGCGGCGTCGATCACGCGGAGATGTCGGACTACATGAACGCCGCGGACTGCCTCCTGCTGACCTCTCGACGCGAGGGCTCGCCGAACGTCGTCAAGGAGGCGATGGCCTGCAACCTCCCCGTCGTCTCGACGGACGTCGGCGACGTTGCGGAGCGCCTCGATGGCGTCGAGCCCTCCGCCGTCCGCCGGACGGACGAGGGGCTGACCGACGCCGTAGTGGAGGTTCTCCGCGCCGGCGAGCGATCGAACGGGCGCGAGCACGCCCGCGAGATCAGCAGCGAACAGATGGCAGAGCGTCTGCGATCCGTCTACCGGTCAGTCGTCGACGCCAACGAGCGATAGCACGGTTCGGGATGGTCCGTGCGGCGTCGTCGGACTGCGGACACGGGGGCTAACGCGACTCCTGACAGCAAAATTGACAGATAGTTCGCATTCGTCACGGATAGTTGCGAGTCGGTATATGATGCATTACGAAGGGGAACTGTAACTACTCGTCGTACGTCCTGATGACGATACGAACTTCCTCCACGTCCGCCGCGGCGCTCGTCGCGCTGATAGCGATCCTCTGCATCGCCGCCGTTCCAGTCGCGGGAAGCGTCGGCCAGTCGGCCCTGCAACAGCAGGACGACGCCGCCCCCGGGAACTACTCCGTCCTCCAGGACGGCGAGTGTACGACAATCGCGACGTTCGGCGACGGGTCGCAGTCGATCGAAGAGTTCTACGACTACCGGACGCCCGAGACAGACCCCTCGAGCTACACCTACAGCTCGCTCGGGACGATGGACCTGCAGCAGGACGATACGAGCATCCTCTTCCTGTACGAGGGAACTGAGGGAACTAGCCTCGTGCTCGTCCACGACCGCGTCTACGGCGGCACGAACGGCAGCGCGGTCACGATGCAGTTCGACGAACTACCCGAAGAGGGCGAGTGGGTCGTCGAGGACGACAGCTACAGCGACAACATCAGCGGCGGACCGTCCGACGAGTTCGACCACGGCGAGACGTCGAGTCGGATCACGTGGGTGTACAGCGAGAACAGCACCGACGGGGCGGCGTTCCGCGGCGGACTCGATGACAACGACGTCGGAATCACGATCGATCCGGCGTTCAACGACAACGCTGACTTCCGAGAGTACCCCGGCGAGATCACCGAGTGGCAGGCGCTCTCGAGTAGCGACGACGGCATCGAACGTACATCGCTCGATTTCCAGCAGATCGAACTCCGTTCCGGGCCGTGCTCCTCGTTCGATGTGTCGGCCGTCACCGCGCCGAGCGACGTCGACGCCAACGAGAGCTTCGAGATCGGAGCGACCGTCGAGAACGACGGCAGCGTCGAAGACACGTTCACCGTGCCGATCACGATCGACGGTGACGTCGTCGACGAGACGGACGTTACGCTCGCCCCCGGCGCCGAGGCCGAGGTCACGACGACCGTGACGCTGAACGAGACCGGAACGTACGCGATCGAAGCCGGCGACGAGACTGCGGACGTGACGGTCGCGGAGGCGGGCAACGAAACGCCCGGCGGGAACGACGCACAGTTGCCCGGCTTCGGCGTCGTCGCAGCGCTCGCAGGGCTCCTCGGCGCGATGATGATCGTCCGGCGACGTCGGGCGTAGCCGACAACCGGCTCTCCGAGCCGGGGCCTCACTTCCCGCTCAAATTCTCAGTTTCGAGGCTGCCCGGACGACTTCACGATCACTCACCACTAGTATGGAAAGTATATCAGTAGTATAGGTAAAGTAACTAAGATAAACCCCCGAGAGGCCGCGAGTATGGCCGCGACAGTCACGATCAGCATCGAGATCGAACTCGGCTGGGGGGTCCACGATCTGCAGCGGTACGACCACCTGAGCGAGCGGGGACGAGAGGAGCGTCGATACCTGCGGAAGTTGTTGGACGCCTGCGATGCGCATCGGATCCCCGTCTCCTTCGACGTCGTCGGTCACCTCTTCCTCGAAGAGTGCGCCGGAACGCACCCGGGACCGTACGCCGATGGGTGGTTCGAAGCGGATCCGGGAACCGACAGCGAGACGGATCCGCTGTTTTACGCGCCCGATATGATCGACGAGATCGTCGCTCGACCGACGGACCACGAGCTGTGTACGCACACGTTCTCGCACGTGCTGTGCGGCAACGCGGACGAGAATACGCAGCGACGGGATCTCGAATACTCCCAGCACCTCCACGAGACCGAGGCGAACGGACGGACCACTTCTCTCGTGCCGCCTCGACACTACGAACCCTCGGCCGACGTGCTGCGCGAGCAGGGCATCGGAATCGTCCGCGTTCCGACCGACGAGAGTACCGCCGCCGGTATCAATCGGTTTCGTGAACTGTTGCTCGGTCCCCCGCACGTCGGGGAGCCCCAGATCGAAGACGGAATCGTCGAAACGTACTGCACCTCGCATCCGACGCTCACCGCGGCGTCGTTACCATCCGGTCAGCGAACGTCACATCTAGCCTTTCGGTGGCTTCCGGTCCGATTTCGTCGTCGGCTCCACGAGCGGTATCTCCGCACGGCGGTCGACGCCGCGATCGACGACGACTCGTCGCTGCACGTCTGGTGTCACCTGTACGATCTCAGCAACGAGTACCAGTTCCCGCAGATCGAGTCGTTCTTCGATACGCTCGCATCACTCAGAGAAGACGATGACATTACAATCAATACAATGTCAGAGTTGAACGACAACACTAGGGCCCGTCGCGCGTCCTCGTCGAAGCCGGCGACGAATTCGGAAGGGGAAGACGAGCAGAAACGCGAGAGGAATCGGATAGCAGGCCGGCAACGGGAGGTAGATCAGCGTGTCTGACCCGATCCGTGTTTGTGTCCTCCTCGGCGGCGAGACGATGCCTACCTGGCAAGCAAATGCGCTGGAGAGACTACTGGCCGACGAACCCGCGGCGGTGACGTTCGCGGTCGTCAATGCCGATACGTCGCAACGATCACTTCGAGAAACGGTTCGCCGGGGAATCGAACTTCGCGAGTGGGGCGCGGTCGGGGCGATGCTCGCAGCGCGGCGTCGGCTTCGGGGACCGCCGCCTTCTCAAGAGCGAATCCCGATCGACGACATCGACGCGTTGCGGACCGCCCCTCAACGTCGCTGCGAACCGATCTCGGTCGACGGCTGGAAGCAGCGGCTTCCCGACGAGGTCGTCGACGAGATCGCGGCGTCGGCCGACGTCGTCGTCCGCTTCGGGTTCGGCGTGCTGGTCGGTCGCGTGCTGACGGCGACGGAGTACGGCGTCCTGAGCTATCACCACGGTGATCTCCGCGAGTACCGCGGGATGCCGATGGGATTCTGGGAGTTCGTTCACGGCCGCGACGCTGCTGGCGTCACGCTCCAGCGGCTGAACGAGACGCTCGACGGCGGCGAGATCGTCGCGTTCGAACGAGTCGAGATCGGCGACGCGGGTCGGTGGAGCGAGGTGAAATCGCGACTCTTCGATGCCTCGGAGTCGCTGCTCGCCCGTGGCGTTCGGAATCTCCGGCGAGAATCATGGGAACCGACGACGCCCGACGAACTCGGCGATCTGTACACGACGCCGAAGGGAAAGCCGGTGCTGACGTACCTCGCTAGAACCGCTCGCGGAATGGCGTCGTTCGGACCGATCGAGAAGCGACGCGACGACCCGGAGTCGTGAGCCGGGCTATCGGATCGCTCTCGTGCCGTAATCGTCCGGATTAGCACATTTGTACCGGAACTTGCTTGCGCGTTAGTTACGGATTACTCCACTACGATCGCAGTTTTCGTTATCGGCCGTGCCGCGTGACGCCGATGCCGTACCAGCAACTGAGACGCAGCGCTTGAGTAGCTTCGCGGGCTACAGTCACTCGATGTCCGAGATCCGAGAGTGCGACACCCACGGCTACGTCGCCGGCGACGCCTGCCCGGTCTGTTCGGCCGGCGGCACCGTCGTTCTCGGGAGCGACCGCCGAACTCGGCTCTCGAAGTTTCTCAGCGGCGCGCTGCGGCACTTCCCCGACGACGCCGGCCTCGAACTCGACGACCGGGGGTGGACGCCGTACGACGATCTCGTCGATGCCGTCGTCGCGAAGTACGATTGGGCGCGCTCGGAGCACGTCGCCGGGGTGATCACCACCGACCCGAAGGGCCGGTTCGAGCGGGACGGCGACCGCGTCCGCGCCGCCTACGGACACTCTACCGACGTCGACCTGGACGCCGAGGCGACGCCGGTCTCCGACGAACTCTACCACGGCACCGCGCCCGAAAACCTGGCGTCGATCCGCGAGGAGGGGTTGCGACCGATGAATCGCCAGAAGGTCCACCTGTCGGGGTCGGTCGCGGACGCTCGCGAGGTCGGGAGCCGTCACGCCGCCGATCCAGTAGTGCTCGCCATCGACGCCGCTGCAATGCAGGACGACGGTCTGCAGGTCGTCAAGCGCGGCCGGGAGACGTACACGACGGATCGCGTGCCGCCGAAGTATCTGCGAGAAACCGAGGGATGACTCTCGCGCCCAAAGGCTAGGACCTCGGCGGACCGTCTACTCGAACGCCAGCCGAACCCGTTCCCGCGACCGCGCGTCGTCGACCACGACGTGCTGGACCGGCTGACCCGGCCGCTTCGCCACGTCGTGCTGGCGGGCGCGCTGGAGCGCCGAAACGGTCTGGGTGCGCTAGCGTAGCTCTCCAGGCACTTCGAGACGCGCTCGTGAAGCTCGACACCGTCCATCACGCGGCGTCGAGCGCGGCCACGACGGCCCTGCGCTCTAGATCTCGGTCACGCGCTCGTGGGGCGCCTCCAGCGCGGCGGCGTCCTCCTCGAGCAGCGCGACGGTGAGGTACGGCACGTGGTCGCGGAAGTACTCGATCAGGTCGGCGATCCGGGCGGAGTCGATCGCCTCCAGCGAGTCCAGCAGCATGAACGGCACCGTCTCGTGGACGTCGTGGACGAGGTAACCAGCCAGCGCGAACACCAGCCCGGTCACCTCGCGCTCGCTCTCGCTGAGGTGGTCGATGTCGTCCTCGTAGGCGGCGCCGCTGTCGGTGCTGCGGACGATCTTCAGGTCGAACGACGTCTTCTCGACCTTGCGACGGCCCTGGCGGACCTCCCGCTCGGTGCGCTCGATCCAGATCCGGTCGAGGTTCTCGTAGCCCAGCACGTCGAGAACTTGCTCCATGTGCTCGTTGAACGCCTCGACCGCGTCGGCCTCGATGCGGTCGATCCGAGTCCGGAGTTCGGTCAGCTCCTCGGCGACCGTCTCGCGGCGCTCCTCCAGTTCCTCGCGCTCGTCGAGACGGTCCTCGATCGAGGAGATCTCCTCCTCGACGTCCTCGCGCTGCTCCTCCAGGCGCCCGAGTTCGAACTCCAGCTCGTTGACCTCCTTGTGCTGATCGAGCAGTTCGTCCTGAACGTCCTCCTCGAGTCGCTCGACCTCGTCTTCGAGCGCCCCGATCTCTTCGGTCAGCCGGGACCGCCGCTCCTCGTACTGCTCGACGCGGTCCTCGCGCTCCTCGATCTCTCCCTCGACGCTGTCGAGTTTCTTCCGGGTGCGCTCGTGCTCGTCGCGGCGGTCGCGCAGGTCGCTCAGTTCGGAACGCGTCTCGCGCAGCGCGGTCGAGAGCTCGCTACGCTCGTCGAGGCGCTCCTGGCGGGTCGATCGGAGCTGCTCGATCGTCGTCTCGATCTGGTCGCGGGCGACCGACGAGCCGCAGGTCCAGCACTCGACCGTCTCACCGTCACTGTCGGGCAGCAGCTGGTCGGTTACGTCCCCGCCCGACTCGCCGCCGGAACCACCGTTCACGTCGACCGGCCCGCCGGCCGATTCGAGCCGTTCCTCGTTGAACTGAATCGTGCTCTGGAGCTGGCTGATCTCGGCGGTGAGCTCCTCCTTCTCGTTCTGGAGCCGGTCGATCTCGGATTCCAGCCGGTCGATCTCCGCGCCGGGGCGCTCGGGGGCGTCCTCGAGTTCGTCGGCCAGCTCGTCGTGCTCGTCCTCGAGAGCGTCGATGCTCTCGCGCTCGGTGTCGATCCGGCGGCGGACCCGTTCGAGCTCCGAGCGGGTCTCCTGGAGTTCGTCGAGTTTGGCGTCGAGTTCGTCTTTCTCCTCGCGGGTCTCCTCGACGCCCGCCTCGGCGTCCTCGACCTGCTCTCTGGCCTCCGACAGCTCCTCTCGTAGCTCCTCGATCTCGTTGGTCAGCCGCGTGCGCTTCTGTTCGAGGTCGGGCAGCTTCGCGGACAGATCCTCGAGCTTCGAGAGGCGCTGATCGATGTCCCGCTTTTCCTGCTCGGTGCGAGAGATCTCCTCCCGGATGGCGTCGGTGTCGACCGGTCGCATGATGATATCCCGGAGGTCGTCGCCCCGGGCGACCGCGCGGCGGGCCTCGTTGTTCTCCAGGAGGAACGCGAACAGGTCGGCGATCTCGCTGTCTTCGAGGTACGGCTCGCCCTCCGTCACGACCGTCCCGT